>ERZ772867.274-NODE-274-length-74540-cov-24.900772_pt1 | contig 74540 bp, 72 predicted proteins | sample MGYA00511341_ERZ772867 | MGnify/ENA primary metagenome ERZ772867 (study PRJEB29015, sample SAMEA2737707) | human gut metagenome | biome: human gut; feature: human-associated habitat; material: faeces | place: China | collected 2012 ... | reverse complement strand
GGAAGTCCGCGCCCTTGTTGGAGCTGAACGCACCAGGGACGTTCTCCCAGACGATGTATCTTGGATATCTGCCATTGGTTTTGCACCTCATTTCCTTTGCGATTCGGACGGCTTCATAGAAAAGACTGGAGCGGGAGCCGTCCAAGCCCTCCCGCCGACCTGCGATGCTCATGTCCTGGCAGGGTGAGCCGAAGGTGATGATATCCACCGGCTCAATCTTCCCGCCATCCATCCGGGAGACATCGCCGTAATGCTTCATAAACGGCAGCCGCTTGGTGGTCACCCGGATAGGAAACGGCTCAATCTCCGATGCCCATACAGGGGTAATGCCGGAGATCAAGCCGCCTAAAGGAAAACCGCCGGAGCCGTCAAACAGGCTGCCGAGGGTCAGTTTATTCTGTTCCATCCGCGACCTCCTCATAGCTGTATGTCTTACCGTCTCTCAGGACGCTTACGCCATCCGCAGAGCCGACCTGCTCGATGTAGCGGTTCACGATGACATCGCAGAACTTCTCGTCCAACTCAATGGTTCGGCAGATGCGGTCGGTCTGCTCACAGGCAATGAGGGTAGAACCGGAGCCGCCGAAGGGGTCCAGCACCACCGAGTTTGCCATACTGGAGTTGCCGATGGGATAAGCCAGCAGCGGGATCGGCTTCATGGTGGGATGGTCGCCGTTCTTCTTGGGTTTGTCGAACTCCCAGATAGTGGTTTCCTTCCTGCCTGTGTACCATTGGTGCTTGCCGTTTTTCTTCCAGCCATACAGCACAGGCTCATGCTGCCACTGGTAGGGAGAGCGGCCGAGGACAAGGGACTGCTTCTTCCAGATACAGCAGCCGGATAAATAAAATCCCGCATCGGCAAATGCCCTGCGGAAGTTTAAGCCCTCGGTGTCGGCGTGGAACACATAGATGGATGCGTCCGCCGCCATGACCGACTCCATATTCTGAAATGCGGCAAGCAGAAACTCATAGAATTTCTCGCCTGCCATATTGTCGTTCTTGATTTTGCCCGCCGAGCCTTCATAGTTGACGTTGTACGGCGGGTCCGTAATAACCAGGTTTGCTTTGACGCCATCCATGAGTGTGGTGTATGTCTCAGCCTTCGTGGAGTCCCCGCACACCAGACGATGCCTGCCAAGCGTCCATACATCGCCAAGCCGGGAGAACGCAGGTTTTTGCAGTTCCGCGTCCACATCGAAGTCATCCTCTTTGGCTTCCATGCCGTCATCAAACAGAGCCGCCAGTTCCTTTTCATCAAAGCCGGTGAGCAGAGGGTCAAAGTCCATGCCCTGCAAAGACTCAATCTCCACCCTCAGAAGCTCCTCATCCCATCCGGCATCCATCGCCATGCGGTTGTCGGCGATGATGTAGGCTTTCTTCTGCGCTTCGGTAAGGTGGTCGGCAAAGACACACGGAACTTCCTTGATGCCTTCTTCTTTGGCAGCAAGAATACGTCCGTGTCCGGCGATTACATTGAAATCCCTGTCAATGATAACGGGATTGATAAATCCAAACTCCCGGAGGGACGAGCGGAGCTTGGTGATCTGCTCCGGGGAGTGGGTGCGGGCATTGTTCACATAGGGTACCAGTTTGGCGATTGGCACCAACTGCATTTCCGTTGTCGTTTTCATCGCACCAGCCCCCATTCCGCAAATTTCTCAAAGCCGCCAAGGGACTGGATAAATTTCCGAGCAATCTCCACGATTTCCGCATAAGGGATGCCGTCCACGGTATCGTCCCCGATGGCGCAGGCAAGCTGCACGGTCTTTCCCGTTTCCTGTGCTTTCAGCCAGGCGTAGATGTTGACCGACACATCCGCTTTGGAGAGGTCTTTTCCATGCAGACCGCCGCCTGTGACGGAGTCTGCCATATCGCTGCCCAGCTTGCGGTTGGTTGCACCGGAGTCTACATCCGTGCCGCCTGTCCAGTCTCCCAGAGGGTTGATCCCGGCGTGAGGATACACTTCCTTGAGGTGGTAGCTCCTGGCGTTGCTCTGGCAGAGGATCAGCCTTGCGCCGTCCAGAATGTACTTCCCGTCATAAGGATAAGTGTGATACACACTTTTGGCGATCTCGCAGAGTGCTTTCTGCTCCTCCGTAACCGGCGCCCCTTTGAAAATGCCGTTGTCACCGCAGCGGATTCCTTCTGCCTGGTTATTGGCGAGGTGTCCGTCCTGCGGCACTTCCACATAATCCGTGTGCAGATTTCCGGCAATGCGATGGACAATTGATTTTACTTCATCCAAAGAGATGTGTACCGATGTTTCCGCAATGATATGGCAGACGCCGTGACCGATGAGAACCTCCACAGCAATCCTGGGATTTTCTTCTTTTCTGTATGCCGCATCCACCAGAGCGCCGGCAATGCGGTCCGCCACCTTATCCGGGTGGCACGGATTTACTTTCTCAAACATGATTTCACCCCTTCCTTGCCCGGAGCAGACGCTCCATCAAATCATCCTGGGGAGAAGCCTCCCCGTAATCCGTGCTGCAGTTTTCTTTCACAATCTGGAAGATCTCGTTCCAGAGCCGCACCGCCTGGTTCATGTAGTTAATGCCAATATTGATGAACGGGGACGGGATCGGCTTCTGTGTGGTCGGGTGTTTGGAGAGGAAGCCCATGCGGTTGGTCATCTCCTCGCACTGAATCCAGCGGGCGCTGCACATGGCGTACCGCTCCAGAAGCTGGGGCGACACCTTTGCCGCGCAGCCCACCTTCTTTAACCACTCCCAGGTTTCCGTGTATATCTCCTCCGCCTGGAGCGTGCTCCCGTCACGCTGCTCGGCAGAGAGGAACTCATGGGGCTTTGGCATATCGACACCCTCGACTTCGGGAATGTCCAGCACTTCCAGTCTGCGCCCGCCCGGATTGCCGTTCTCGGCTTTCTCCTTGACCGCAGACTTTTTTCTTCCCGCACCGGGTCTCGCACCACCGCGCCCGCCTGTGTTATTGGATTTTGTCGGCATTTTCTCACCTCTTTTCCGCAAAAATAGAGCGACCGCTATCGGCCGCCGTCAATTACCCTTTTGATTTCGCCTTTTTCGCGCACGAAGCCCCGGGCCGCTGCCCGCGTACAGGACTCGCAGAGATTTTGACCGCCCTACCGGTCGCCAAGGTCGTGGTGGATCTTGGTATGGCAGGAACGGCAAAGGCTCATCAGATTGTCCCTTGCATGAGTGCCGCCCTGAGAGATGGGAACGATGTGGTGTACCTCATCCACAGGAGTCAGCCGTCCTTCCTTCAGACACATCTCACAGAGAGGATGCGCCGCAGCATAGCGGTCACGGATGCGTTTCCAGGCTCTGCCGTACTTCTTATTTACGTCCGCACTGCGTTCGTATTTGTTGTACTGCCTGCGGGCGGCTGCTTCGTGTTCCTTGCAATACTGACCGTCCGTGAGGTTGGGACAGCCGGGGTAGGAGCATGGCCGCTTTGGTTTCCTTGGCATCGTCTCACCTCCTTGGGGCATAAGAAAAGCCCCCACAGGATCGCTCCCATGAAGGCCGTTCTGTATTCTACTTCGCTATTGTAATGATATCACAGGACGGGTGTGCCATACTGTGCCAAACCGTGCCAACTTTCAATCCGGGACAGAAAAATTCTGGAGAGCCGACCCGTGTATGCGGTGTACCGTGCGAAGCGACACGTTCAGCATCCGGGATATCTCCTCCCAGGAGCAGTTGTCCAGGTAACGGTAACGGAGTACCAGCTGCTCCTCACGGCTGGCAAGCCTGTCGATTGCCGCATTGATGGTTTCCTTGAGACACACCAGATACGCCACCTTTTCCGCCACATCCCTCTGGATGGCGTCGATTTTCTCAAGGCACCGGACAAAAGGGGCTTCTGTCGGCTTGTTTGGATTGTAGTGCGGTTCGAAATTACTGCCTGAGACGCTGCTCGATAAATCCCTCCAGTAGTCAATCTCACGCAGACGGCAGTTTATAAGGGCATCCAGGTGCCGCGCCTGGTTCAGATACTCTTTTGCGGTCATGCGTCCACCTCCTTCTGCAGGGAGCGGATCAGCATCTCGCCTTTCACATCTGTGAGTGCCGAATACCACTGCGAACGGAAGAACCGCTCAATTTCGGCTTTATCCGCTTGCGCCGCCCTATTACGGGAGTTGGCTTTCAGGCTTTTCAGCGCCATGCGGTAATCCTTCACAGCTTGCAGGATGATGGCGTTCGCAAGGTCCTCGTAAATCGTGATATTGCTCATATTCGCACCTCCGAAATTTTGATCCTCGGATTGGCACGGATTTTCTTAGATTGTCTCAGATTTTCAAGTCCGCTTTCACGGCATCGATCAGGGCCGTCTGGGTATGCTCCTTTTTGGAGAGGGCTTTCATGATGCGTTCGTCAATGGTGCCCTTTGTGACGATGTGTTGTACCACCACAGTTTCAGAAGTCTGCCCCTGCCGCCAGAGCCGCGCAATGGTCTGCTGATAAAGCTCCAGGCTCCAGGTCAGTCCGAACCACACGATGGCCGAACCGCCGCTCTGGAGATTCAGCCCATGCCCGGCGGAAGCGGGATGGATCAGCGCCACCGGCAACTCGCCATTGTTCCATCTGCGGATACTGGCGGCGTCATCCAGCTTTGAGAACGGGATATGCAGCTTTCGCAGCCTTTCCGAAATACGGGTTAGGTCATGCTTGAACCAGTAAGCCACCAGAAGCGGTTTGCCGTTGGCGGCTTCGATGATGTCCTCCAAAGCGTCAAGCTTGCGGTCGTGGATGCGGATGGTTTCGCCGCCGTCGTCATAGATTGCGCCGTTCGCCATCTGGGAGAGTTTCCCGGAGAGGGAGGCGGCGTTGGCGGCAGTGATCTCTGCGTCGCCCAGCGACAGCACCAGCTCCTGTTTCAAGTCCGTGTATTTTTTCTGTTCATCCTCGGAAAGCCGAACCGTGTATTCACTGCTGACCAGCTTTGGCATATGCAGGTGGTCGGCGGACTTCATAGAGATGGTGATGTCCGAAATCTGTCGGTAGATGGCGTCCTCTGCATAGGGCAGGGGTTTGTAGGAGTAGATGACCTGGCCGTTTCGCTTGTCCGGCGTGAAGTAATCGGTGCGGTACTTGGTGATGAACCGTCCAAGCCGCTGCCCCATGTCCAGGATGCGAAACTCCGCCCACAGATCCATCAGACCGTTGGACGCAGGAGTGCCGGTCAGTCCGACGATACGGCCAACCTTGGGTCTGACCTTTAACAGTGACTTGAACCGCTTTGTCTGGTGATTCTTGAACGAGGATAGCTCATCGATCACCACCATATCGAAGTCAAAGGGAATGCCGCTCTCATCAATGAGCCACTGGACGTTTTCCCGGTTGATGATGTAGATGTCAGCGCGTCTCATCAATGCCGACCGGCGCTGGGCTTCCGTCCCGACAGCCACGGAGCAGATGAGATCCTGAAGGTGATCCCACTTATCCGCTTCAGCCGTCCATGTGTCCCGCGCCACTCTTAAGGGTGCGATGACCAGCACTTTATGGACCTCGAAGCTGTCAAACAGCAGGTCGGCTATGGCTGTCAGCGTGATGCTGGTTTTTCCCAGGCCGCAGTCTAAGAAGATAGCGGCTGCGGGGTGTGTCTCAATGTAATCCACCGCATATTTCTGATATTCATGAGGTTCGTATCTCATCCAGTATCCCTCCAATCTGCTCCGTATCGTCCAGCACATACACCGGAAATCCCAGCCGCCGCAAAAGCCTGTGGCGGGAAAGCTGCAGAGGTCGCGGCTTTTCTCCCAGAGCCTTGACTTCAACAAAGCCTATCCGTCCATTCGGCAGCAGCACCATGCGGTCCGGCATACCGTCAAAACCGGGAGATACGAGCTTGGGGCAGATGCCGCCGGCCTTTTTGACCATCTGCGTCAGTTTCTTTTCAATTTCTTTTTCTCGCATCTGACATATTCCTCCCAGCATTCCTTAAAGGTCTCAAGGCAGGCATCACAAGCGCCGCTTCTGACCAGATGATTATGGATGATGTCATGCCATCCCTTGAATTTGCAGGCACGATTCCTGGGGAAGTGTTCGGAATCCCTCGCCATATCTCTTGCGAGATCTCCTGCGGGAGAGTCACTCGTTTTGTAGTTTCTTATCATGTAGTAGTTTCTTATCATGTAATTGTAGAAGTTCATGTCATTACCTCCGTGTTCTTAAAAACCTGAAAATCCTTACGCGCGTGCATATGCGTGATTTACGGGTTCTGTACAGTCTTTTTTATACATTTTCAATTTGTATGCTTTTTTAGGAACACAGGAACGAAGCCTGTAAAGTTGCCTTGCGGCGGCACATTCGGTGTGTTCCTGGCGGCGTTCCCGGAGTCTCCCCTGGGAACACTGCCGGAAGTCGGGAACTGTTCCTTATTCGCTCCGTTCCCGAAAAATCAGTCAGGAACATCGCCGGGAACAAAAACGAACTGGGGCCCGTAGGGCTTGACGCGCTCCTTTTTCTCCTTGCGCACCCAGCCGAGCTTGGTGAGCATGGCTGTGAGGTTGTTGGATTCTGCGCGGCCAAGGCTGCCCTGGTCTTTGCCGAAAAGCTCACACCAGATCTCCATGTTGCAGACACGGATTCTGCGTACTGTCCCTACACGGCCGATATTATTGACGCCGGCGAGGAAGGAGCGGCGGTCGAACAGATCCATGCCGTCCCAATCCTCAGGGAGCAGAGTTTCCAGATACTCGCGCACCAGCCCTTCGCGCTCATCGGACTCCAGCGCTTCCCGCTGTTCGCTCTTGGCGAGTGTCTCCAGATCGGGAGCCAGATGCAGCTTCTCGCCGTCCTTTACAAGCACCAGCACCTCCGCCCAGATCTGGCAGATATCCTCGGTGGTAAGTTCCCAGGAGTGTTTTATGCCGCCGCCCGGCGTTTTGACCGGCCAGAACCGGCGGTTACCCGTGGTATCCCGCAGATAGCCGGACTCGGCATTGGTGGTGCCAAAGAAGATACACTGCCTTGGGTGCGGCGTTGCCCGTCTGCCGAATGCGGCGCGGTAAATATCGTTCTGGCGGGAAAGGAAGGAGCGCAGCGTCTCCACCTCGGCTTTGCGAAGCCCCGCCAGCTCACCGATCTCCAGAATCCAATAGCCCTGCAGCTTCTCGGCAGCGGTCTTGTCCTTGGTGTCGCTCAGGTTCAGACTGTCGGAGAACCACTCTCCGGCAAGGCGGGAGATGAGGGTAGACTTGCCGATGCCCTGGGGACCGTTTAAGACCAGCATGGTATCAAACTTCACACCCGGCTCCTGCACCCGGCGCACGGCGGCGCAGAGGGTCTTTCTGGTCACGGCACGGACGTAGGAATTATCCTCCGCACCCAGATAGTCGATGAGGAGCGTGTCCACACGGGGAACGCCATCCCATTCCGGCAGAGCCGCCAGATATTCGCGGATGGGATGGTAGGAGCGGTCGTCTGCCACCTTGGTCACGGCGATCTGATAGTTGCGCTGGGAGAATGTACCGTAATGGGAGTCCACATAGCTGATCAGCTGTGCGTCATCGGCGTCCCGCCAATACTTGGACGGGTGCTTCCAGGGTACCTCGCCCTTGATTTCCATGCCGTCCAGCTGCTGGTTGAACACGATATTCTGGAGCTGCGGGTCATTCTGGAGGATGAGCGTGATGTTGTGGAGGTTGTTCTTTAGCACCGTGGAGCGGGGTTCGTACTGGAAACGCTTCTGCCAGTCGGTGTCCTCGCTGCCGGAGAAATCCGTCTCGGCGTCCGCCAGTTTCTCGTTTGCCGCCAGCAGTTTTACCTTATCCTGCTGCATGGCGAAATCGCACATGGCCTTATAGGACGCTTTGTCGTCCAGGTCTTCAAAACAGTGGGTACGGACAATGTCAAAGGCGTTGCACAGTTTGAGGTAAGCCGGGTCTTTTGCGTGGTGGCTGTAGACGAATTTGTCCTCCTTGATCTCCACGCCCGCCATGCTGGAAGATTCAATCAGGTGCCAGCGGTTTTCGTTGTCGGTCGGCTCATAGACATCGGAGAGAAATATCTCCAGCGCCTTGCTGATGGGATAATAGGCGCGGTTGAACAATCCCACCACGCCCTCTTTGGTCAGCGGGTCCTGCACCTTCTGTTGTGTGGTGGTATTCGCCTTGCTTTCTCTGGAAGAGGTGGGCAGCCTGGTTGGGTCCGTCCATTCCGGATGTTTTGCGAGGATCGCATCGGGGTCAAGCCAGCCGCCATCCGTCTCCTTATACACAAAGGAGCCGTTAGCCGGCGTGGACGGCCAGTACATCAGCTGATTGGGCTGGTAGGAGCATTCGTCAAAATAGTCGATGCCCAGCATCTGAGCCAGATAGCGGGACACCGCCACAAATTCCTCTGGGGTCACATCCCTGGTCAGTGGGAACACCAGCCGGACACGGGGATTTTCTTCCGTGCTGCTGTGGGTGGTGTACAGCGCGGAGGTATAGGGGCAGATGGACTCATAGTTTTCCAGAAAAGCGGCGTCGATACGGTCACCGTCAAGCGCCACCATCGAGCGGCTCTCCACGGTATCGACCTTGCGCCTGCCGCCCTTCAGAACACCCGCCACAAAGCCGCCGTGGTCCTTGGCGGCGTCACGCTGGGCGCGGCTCATCTTCGCATATTCCTCAGCAGACTCGGTGGTGCGAATGGGCACCCTGAGACGTTCCTTCAGATCGTCAAACCTTATGGTCTTGTTGACCCATCTCTTTGCCTGCCGGTTGTTACCGTAGGCGATGTTCAGTTCACGCATAGTCGGTTACCTCCTCGCACGTAGTCGTAAAATATCTCAATCGGTAGTTCTTCCATTTGGCTCTGCGAATCTCCGCTTCCATGCCGGAAGAGATGTACTCTCCGAACACCCACACCTCGGAGCATTTGCTCATGAGGGCGTTTCCAAAGAATAGCCCCAGCTGGCGCTCCTTTGGATTGTCGTCACTGAGAAACTGTGGAAACAGCAGATGCGGCGCAATGGGGATGTATCCCGCATCCACGGCGAAGCGGCTGTATCTCCGGGCATTCTCCACGTTGACTTCCACATCCCCGGCATAGGGTGAGCAGATATAGACGATGGGCCGGAAAGCGCGGAGGGCGCGTTCTTCCTTTTCTATATTGGTGAGGGCTTCATAGGTGGTGGGGTCGTAATAGCCCTCGCTGTTGAATTTATTGATGCTCATAGGCGTTACCTCGTTAATCTTTCTTGTAAAAATCGGTCTCGTAGCCATCGGCACGAAGCTGCAGCCCGCTTGCCCAGGGCGGCGTCCTTCCCATCTGGTCACAGACGGCCTGTAAGGACATCCGGCGGTCGGCTTCAATGACCACCTCGTCATGGATGTGCATGACGATGGAGCAATAGCGAAGGGTCTGCATGGCATAGCAGAGGATATCGCGTGAGGTCGCCTGGACGATGTTTTCCACAAATTTCGGTCCGTAGCTGTCCATCCGCTCCCATTTCTTTGTGCCGCCGACGCCTTCATAGGTGATGCAGTCGCCGCCGAACTTATTTGTCCCGATCTTGGGCTTCACATAGGCAAGGCTCCTGCCGGACGGCAGGGTGATAAACAGCATCCCGTTTCTGGCGGAGAATATGATGCCGTGTGTTTTCGTGGTTGTCTTACGGGTAACGGCGTCCATCACAGCGCGGTCAACCGCCCACCAGAACTGCACAATCTTCGGATTCGCCTGACGCCATGCGGAAACCAGAGCGGGAAGCTCGTCCTCGGACAGCCCCATCTCCAGTGCGCCCATCGCTTTCAGCGCGCCCACTGAGCCACCGTAGCCGAGAGCCAGTTCGGCGATCTTGCCTTTTTGCCGCAGGTGGCCGTTGACTCCATGCTTCTCTACGGGTACGCCAAACATCTGGGACGCGCTGGCGCAGTAAATGTCCTTACCCTCGGCGAATACGTCCTGACGCCACTTCTCGCCGGCAAGCCACGCAATCACCCTGGCTTCAATCGCGGAGAAATCCGCCACAATGAACTTCCTGTTTTCCTGCGGTACGAAGGCTGTGCGAATCAGCTGGGAAAGGGTGTCCGGCACATCCTCATAGAGCATTTCCAGAGCGTCAAAGTCGCCGGCCCGGACAAGTCCTCTGGCTTCGGACAGATCGCCCAGGTGGTTCTGCGGGAGATTCTGCATCTGAATGATGCGGCCGGCCCACCGCCCGGTGCGGTTGGCTCCGTAAAATTGAAACATACCTCTTGCGCGGCCATCGGCGCAGACGGCAGTCTCCATTGCCTGGTATTTTTTAACACTGGATTTCGCAAGCTGCTGCCGCAGGAGTAGCACATTTTGCAATTCCGGCGGCGCAGTTTTCAAAAGCTCCGCTACAGCCTTTTTGCCAAGGGTATCGGTCTCCACGCCGTTATCCGCAAGCCACTGTTTCATCTGCTGTACAGAGTTGGGATTATCCAGCGAGGTCAGTTCTTTCATCGCCTGGGTCAGTTCCGAACGGGAGCGCCCATCCATCTGAATGGCCTGCCGCACCAGTTCCATATCCAGACCCACGCCGCGGTCGTTGATCTTCTGGTCGAGATGGTATTCCTCCCAGACGCTGTCCGGCACAGGATATTTGGAGAGCCGCGACTGAATGGACATCTCTGTCTCCACATCGCGGATGTTGTATCGCTTGAACGCCAGCCACTTATCCGGGGCGTGTTCCGGTAGATTGCGGGTGCGCTGACCATTGGACTTGGTTGGCGCACAGGGCTGGCAGAAATATTTAATGAGGTCTTTGCCCTCAGCCAGCTTTTGCTTTTCAAGTCCAAGGACGGCGCCGGCTCCCTCCAGGGATAAGGGCAGTCCCATATATGCTGCCCAGACCATTGAGCATTTCCAGGAGTCCGGCTCCAGATAGTCTCCGGTCGGATAGCCCAGATAGCGGGATAGGCAGATGCGTTCAAAATTGGCGTTGAAGGCCCACTTGCTCACAGTCTCATCCTCCAGTGCGGAAAGAATCTTCGAGGGGATCTTCTCCCCGCAGGCAAGGTCTATCTGCTGTACGGGACCGCCGTCCACGCTGTAGGCAAAGAGCAGTATTTCAAAATCGGGAGACTCCACATAGCGGTACACACCCGTCTTTTGCAGGGGCTGGCTGCTGAAGGTCTCCAGGTCGATTGATAAGGTTTGCATTGCGTCACTTCCTTCCATACCCCAATAGGGCGGCAGATCGCTCCGCCGCCCTGGGGCTTGGTTGCTTATTTCTCCAGCAGCTTCATGCGGTTTTCGTGATACTCCGCGTCACGGGCCGCCTGTTCACGCTCACGCTTTTCGTGCTTGCGGTCGTAAATGAAGGACTGCACGGCGGTGATCAGGAAAACCACGCTGAAGCACAGCCAGATTACGAGAAGCGCGAGGAGAAGGATTGTCTGAATTGTCGTCATCGTGTTTTACCTCCCTTGTCTTAACTGAGAAAATCCTCGTCGTCATCGATTGCGAAGTCGGCTTCAGCACTGGCCTTGCCGCCCAGGGGTTCTCCGGGACGGATGAGCTGCAGATTATTCAGACCGCAGGCGATGCCCTTATTCCCGTTGCTGTTGAAAGCGTACAGGTTGATGGACGCCCTGCCGTACACACCGGAATACACCTCGGAGCGGGTCAGAACAGGATTGCGGTCTGCATCCACGATACCGGGAGCGGTGGCGGAGTTGGCGTTGATGAAGTAGGCGTTCGCATAGGCGGGATCGTCGGGCCTTTCAACATCGCCGTCTCTCAGCGGAGTCTTGATCGCGGAGAGAGGAGGCACGCTGCGGCCGTTGCCCTTCAGCTTGGCCTGCCCCTCCTGGTAGGCGGCTTCGATGGCGGCCTTGATTTTCGCCACTGTCTTAGTGTCGGACTTCGGGATGATCAGCGATACCGAGTACTTCGGCGTGCCGCCGTTGATAGACTTGGGTTCCCAGACGTTGGCGTAGGACCAGCGGGTGTCGGGACCGGTGATGACCTTCATAGGGTTGTTGACTCTGTTTGTGTTGTTAGACATATTACATTTCCTCCATAAAATCATTTTTTGCGGTATTCCATTCGGGCCGTTTATCGCTCGACCGCACGAGTGTCGGCCTGCCTTGCGGCTTTTCAATATAAGGTGTGAGAAGCTCCTCAAATCGGGATTTGCCCAGCAGCTTCTGCATGGCAGTAACACCGAGGAGCTTCTTTTCATAAGGGTCGAAACCTGCGCCCTCTACGGCTGCGGCTACAGCGGTTTCACTGGTGTATTTGCGGTTGGAGCGGCCCTCGACCAGCTTCCAGCCCGGGAACGCCGTGCCGCTGACTGCCTGCTGGAGAGCGTATTCCTTCACATCCGCAGCCCAGGCGGTAAGAGCGTCCACTTTGTCCAGAATGTCTGCAATCTCCTCATCGGTCAGGAGAGGCGGCTCCTCAAAGTCGTACCGGGCAAGTGCGAGATTCGCTTCGGCTCGTTCCCGGCATTCGGCTCTTGCCTTGCAGAACCGGCACCATTCGCCGCAGTGAAAATCGCCGCCGCCCTCGTATGCCAGCTTTGCCTTATAGGTCAGGTCGTTCTGCGCCCATTCAAGCAGACCGTCCTTTTCCATGACGCAGACGCTGATATTGGATTTCCTGGGCTGGTAGATGGTCATGCGGACGGAATCGATGTCGTAGATGCCGTCAAAGATCTCCAGAGCGCCGAGGGCATACAGCATCATCTGCGGATTATCCACGGCGCTGACCTCCACGCCTTTGCCGTGCTTATAGTCCACGATGTTCAGCTCACCGTCAGCGATGACGATGCAGTCGGCGGTGCCGAAGCCGTCCTGCACCCAGCGTGAGAAATCCACTCGCTGCTCGATCAGGATGACCGGGTCGGCGCAGGTCTGTTTTGCGGTCTCCAGAAGCTCCGATACATAGGCGGCATATCCGGCGGCGCAGTCCTCCATTTCCTCGTTGTACCAGGTGAGGTTCTCGATGGGATCGTCCGCAGGAATCCCCAGAGCCTGTTTCAGCCGGAACTCACAGAGCGCATGGGCGTCCGTCCCCTCGGCGGCGTAATCGCTGCCCTTGTCCTCGTAGGCTTCGCAGAGCCTTGCAGAGGGCGGACAGTTGAGCCACCGTTCGGAAGAAGAAGCGGATAAGACTGCGTGTTTAACTGCCATTGGTCAGCACCTCCGCTTCGGCGAGCAATGCCTTATATTGCGCGGGGTCGATCTGTGACAGCTTGGATGCGCCGTGCTTTTGAAGCAGGGCGCGGATCTCGGCGGTGTGTCCCTGGCGGGATTTGTCAGCAAGCACGGCTCTGACCTGCTCCAGCGTCAGTTCCGGCTCAGGAGGAGCAGCAGGAGCATCCTCTGTCTGCGGTTCACCGCTGAACATCTTTGTCAGCCAGTCAGCGGCATCCGAAATAGCAGCGGCAGCACTGCGCAAGTTTTCGACGGTCTGCGCCATATCGCTCATTCTGCTCATGTGATTTTCCTCCTTCCCTGGATTTGCACTGCTGGCGTGCGGCGGTCAGGTTGCTCGCCAGTCTCTTTGACACCACGCTAATCGCGGTCAGGACGTCAACAATGTCCTCGTCGGCACGGGCGTCATAATGGTTTGCGTTGTAACTCATATCGGCGGTCCCTCCTTTCCCAAGGCGTCTTGTATTGCCTTTCAATGACCCATCTGGACAGGAAAGGAGGGGTTGGCCGAAAGATTTTTAGAATTTTTCTTTGAGCCGTTTCAGAAGCTGGTTGCGCTTATACACGAAGGTGTTCCGGGGCATATGCAGCCGCTCTGCGCCGGCGCGTTCGGAAAGCCCGTCCGCAATAGCCATGAGGATCTCGTAGCTTTCCGGGTCAGATGCCAGAAGTTCATTAAGCAGTCCGCTCAGGATAAGAGCGTCGATGTCAATTTTCGTGGTCAGACCGTTGTCCGCAAGAAAGCTGGTACGGGATACGCCGTTTTCATAAGCGTTTTCCATCTCAACCTCAATGGAGAGGTGCTGGGGATCGTCTTTCGGGATGCAGCGAAATTCGCACTCCTCGCAGAGTCCATCGCATTTATAGCTTTTCTTGTACGGGATACAGCAGGCTCCTGCTCTTTGTTTTGCCTTGCGGGCAGCACCCACGAAGCGTTCCCAATCACGCTTCTGTTCTGGGGTGACCTCGATCCACTGCTTGAGTGGACGGTAGTAGATGGTTGATGCGTTCTGATTTTCATTGATTTTCATAAAAAGTCCTCCGTTTGTCGATTTCTCGAAACGGAGGATTCTGGTGCTGCCACAAAAGGGTGTAAAAACCTAACCGCAGTCCTGACGGAATTCTCCGTTTCGGATTGCAGCTAACCCGCTCAAAAGGCAGCTGTGATATTTAGTTGTCTGCCGGATATCGTTGAGCCATCAGCGATCAGGTGATGCGGCATCAGACAGTGTGAAAGGACAGTTTTGCAATTGCGACTAAAAATCTGCGAACGCAAATAAAAAATTAGTGAAAGGGGTAGAAAAATTCATAAATGTGTGTTAAACTATAATTTGGATTTATGTCTGCCGAAGTGCTTGTCCTTTCATAGAAGCCGTGTCCTTATCAGCTTCTGCCACAATTATATAAAATCGGGTTAATAGGAATGGATAGCATTTGATAGGCATTGACAGGCTTCGATAGGGAGATGAAATAACGTGGAATTTAAAGACTTTGTACAGATACTGCATCCGATAATAGGCGGCTCCAGCACACAAGGGGCTTTTGTGAAGACGCTTTTTGATGTGATTGCTACGGAAGAGGGTCAAAGTGCTTTGGAAGAGCAGTCTACTGTCACATATCGGTCGTATTTTAATGGCAGTACCGGTATCTCCAGAATCGCACAGAAAATCAATCCCTACATTGAAACCGAGAACTTTGTTAAATACATCGAGCAGTTCTCTGATGAAACCATATCAAGCCTTTGTGACAGTTTTCGACAATATCTGCCAGAGATTGATGCTTTCAATGCAGGCATACAGTTAGCAGAATTATTCCGCAGCATTCTCAAAGAAGCCGCATCAACAAAAAGAAAAAGCGCTCCGAAGAGCGCAGACGAAATTAAAGAACCCAAACATATAGAGGCGGAGGTCGCGGATGACGAAGTGCCATCAGGTGCCGCCAAGGAAGACAAAAAAATAACCGTTATTCAGCATCAGACTAATGTTGTCCAAAATGGTGAAAACAACTTTAATCTAACAAATAACGGCACAATGAATTTTAACTTTTAAGGCGGTTAAGTATGAGCAACGATCTTTCTATAAACCAGAATAATTTTCCAACTGCTCCTTCTATGCAGCAAACTGGAACAAACAATTTCAATGTTACAAACCAGGAAGGCGGTACAGTAAATTTCAACATTACCTATCAGCAGAGAACTGCCAGCAACAGTGCTGAGATGATGATGGCAATCCAGTCTTTTAGCAAGGAATACTACCAGCTTATCGTTACCTGCGAGGATGATGTTTTCGCAAACAACGTAGTTACAATTCCGGCAAGCCGGGCATTGACGAAACACAATGTTCCAGCAGAGATCTTTGAAAGATGTTCCACACTTACAAAGGATGGTATTGAAGAATTGAAGCGATTTCCGGCAATTATCTGCCGTGAGAATACAGAATTTAAAGGAGTTACAGATCCTAACCAGTGGGCAATGTTTGCTTACATCAAAGTGGTGCGCGTATCTGGGCAGAATATAAAAATCGCATTCAACCCCATTGTGCCTATCCAACAGCAAAAGCTGTGTGATAAACGCAATGCTGTATTCTTTGATTTAAATATGGATTGTGCAATTACTGATCTCAACCATAGTGCGTGGTCAGTACATAAAGCAAATATATTTGAGGCTTTTGATGAAGCTGGGATTCCAGGGATACCAAGGCCAATATAAGGAGGTGTCATTATGCCTGACAAAATCAAATCAGAAATTGTCCGCATCGATTTGGCTGATGCAAGCTATAAGGACACCCATGCTTATATTGAACCCACCTATGTTAATTTCTTTTTTGGAAATAACGGTGCTGGAAAATCGACAATAGCAAAAGCTATCAAAAGCGGTTCCGGTGTGACATACGCTCCAGGAAGATCTGCAACTGATTATTTGCCGTTGGTTTACGACCAGGATTTCATCGACGAGAACTTCCGCAGCTATCGCAATATGAAAGGCGTGTTCACTCTAAATGCGAAGAACGCAGAGATTCAGAGGCAGATTGATGAAGCAACAGAAGAACGCACTCGTGTCAACAAACTGTTAACCGAAGCAAGTGACAAGCGTGGAAAGACTGCGGCAGGAAAGGATAAGCTGCACCGTGATTTTTTGAAGGCGTGCTGGGATAATGGTAAGACCATTCGCGATGAATTTTCTGCAACAATGATCGGAAAGGGAAAATCAGATCCGTTTGTCCGAGAGATTTTGAAGCACACACCCGCAGATATGGATATTGAAGAATTACGCAGGCTCTATGCATCCGCCTATTCTAAAACAGCAAAGCACTACCAGAGGTTTACAACCATTGTCGACTCTGACGCTTTAGATGCTCTTGACGGCAGCGATATCCTCGGCAAGTCAATTGTGAACAGCGCTGATACGGAACTTGCCGGTTTTCTGCGTGATATTGGTGCCACAGAATGGATGCGGCAGGGTCATGATGCGTATTCTCATGATGCCAAAGGAAGATGCCCTTATTGCGGTGGTGACCTTCCCGCAGATTTTGAACAGACTTTTCTTGATAGTTTCGACAACAGATATCAAGACAATCTGCGTCTCTTAGGAGAATTCTTGGTACGATACAAAAAAGCAGCGAATGATTTGTTTATCCCTTTGCAGACAACACCGAGCGAACTGTATCCGCAGATTGATCTCAAACCGTACACTGATAAACTGACGGTCTTAAAAGCTGTCATCCAGGAGAATATTGAGACGATAAGAACCAAAATCGAAAATCCGGCCTCTACAGTGACCATTACAGAGGTTCGTCCTATTCTGGATGAACTGTCTAATATAATTAACAGCTTCAATGCACTGATTGATGAAAATAATGCTGTTGTTGCCGCCGGCCCAACGAAAAGAATCGAATGTACTAATGCCGTGTTTAGCTTGTTAGCTTTCAGGCTCAAGGATATAATTGCCGCTTATAGAAAGAGTGATTCTGATATTCAGACAGAACTCGATGCTCTTGATGCGGAAATCGATGCACACAACAAAGCCATTGAAGCAATCAAAACGCAGCTTAAAACACTTCGAGGCAAGACTGTGGAAACTGAAACGGCGAAAGACAGCATCAATCAAATGCTGCGTGATTCGGGAATGCAAGGCTTCAGCTTGCAGCCGAAGCGTGGTGTTGACCATGTGTATGAGGTGCGCCGTCCAGACGGTTCAATCGCTGACAATTTAAGTGAGGGCGAAAGAAACTTTATTGCGTTTCTCTATTTTTACCACCTGGTTTATGGTAGTGATTCGGCCGACGGAGAAACTCGAGAAAAGATTGTTGTAATTGATGATCCCGTATCCAGCATGGACAGCGGTTCGCTGTTTATTGTGAGTACGCTCGTTCGTCAGATGATCGAGGTTTGTCGTAACAACGCTGACAATCGAAACAGGACTGCTGATGGAAATTTCGTAAAACAGATTTTTATTCTAACCCATAATGCGTACTTCCATCGGGAGATTACTTACAGCTATGTTTCAAAATACGAGTACGCGTCGTTCTATCTAATCAGAAAAATAAACTCAAAATCGACCATTAAGATGTGCGACGAAGTCAATCCCAGCGTTCCGACAGAACGAATAAACGTGAATCCGGTAAAGAATTCTTATGCAGCTCTGTGGGATGAATATAGAGAAGTGAAATCTGCAGTACCTCTGATGAATGTCATCCGACGGATTTTAGAATATTATTTTCTGCAGCTCTGTGGATATGAAGGAGCAACCCTTCGTCATGTTATTCTCGTGCAAGGAAAAGCAGAAGGTCGTTTCAAAGACGCTGATGGCAATGATGATGAAGAGAAGTTCCAGTTAGCGTCAGCGATGCTTGCCTACATTAACGCAAATTCTATTGGGATGAATGATGGCATGGATTTTGTAGATGAGTCACTGGATGCTGAGGAATGCAGACAAGTATTTGAAATGATATTTGATGCAATGAACCAAAAACAGCATTATGATATGATGCTTAGAAATCGATAAGGAGGACCCCAAAAATGCGTATCAGCTATAACAAACTTTGGAAAATGCTGATTGACAAGAACATGAAAAAAAGCGACCTGAAAGAGAGAGCCGGCATTAGTTCCGCTTCTATAGCCAAACTTGGCAAGGGTGATAATATCACAACGGATGTCCTTCTTCGTATTTGTGAGGCGATGGATTGTCATCTTGATGATATTATGGAAACTGTAGATGATTGACAGACTTGCCTATTCTGAGAAAGGATGCAGATACAATGAAACTGTTATACTCTAATATTTTGCCGTTGGGCATAGGGGCAGAGCAATCCACCATTACAGACTGCTTCAATGAGCAGATATCGGATTGTGATGGCGTGGATATTGCAGTCGGCTATGTTTCCAAGGCGGCTCTTGAAGAACTGGATACTCTCATTTTCAAGCATAGCATTGGATACGTCAATCTTGTTATGGGAATGTACTATGTTGACGGAATGCCGGAAGGCACTTACAGAACAGCCGTAGCCCTCAATGAAAAGTGGAGAGATAAGGGCGTTGGAGAAATCCGAATGGTTAGGGCTTTCAAATATCATGGTAAGCTCTATGTGTTTCATAAAAATGGAGACGTAAAGTCTGCAATTATTGGCTCTGCCAATCTGGGTGTTATCAAACTTGAAGCAAATAATCTCAGGCAGTATGAAGTATCCGGCTTGACTACGGAGCTTTCGGAGTGTAGAGAAATCCTGGATCTTGTTCGGAAACTTCAGAACAATAGGTGCTCTGCGAACATTGCAGATATTACAGATATGCCTATTATTCGTGAGGTTAACACCTCTCTAACCGGCGTTGATACCGTGGATCAGGTGCCACAGGCTGAAGTAGCGATCTATGCCCGTCATAAGACAGATATTTCATTTGTACTGCCTATTAAGGTTCCGGCATTTGCTGAGCGTCACATGGATGACGGGAAGCATTTCACAAAATCTAATTTGAATGTGAGCTATGCGGCTCCGAGAAGTGCAAGGAAATCGCGTGACTGGTATGAAACACAGCTTACCGTTAATAAAAGCATCACACTGCTTCCCGGATATCCAGAGAAGAATGTGACTTTCTACGTCATCACTGATGATGGGTATACATTTAAAGCCCATACTACGAGTGATGGCAATAAGCAGTTTAGTGCTGTGGGTGACGAACTCATTCTTGGCAGATGGATTAAGGGTCGTCTGGCTGCTGCCGGTCTGGTCACCCCTGTGAACGACACACAGCTTGATCGTGACCGGCTCGGTATGATTACAAAGGAAATGCTGGCAGCTTATGGATGCGACACGCTTGTGCTGACCAAAACAGATCAGAAGATGGAGGATGAGGATGGAAACCTTCTTGACGTATGGTTTCTATCCTTTGAAGCAACCCATGCAGAGGAGGTTGATGAATAGTGCAGTACTTAAAAACATACCTCAAAACAATCACTGACCGTGGAAATGTACGCCTTGCCGAATCTATCGAAAAGACCGCAGAGGATGTTGGCAGCCAGTATATCAAGCAGTTTTCCTTCTGCAACCACGAAATAGGACTACTATTTGGAAATGTTCAGTCGGGCAAAACTGGTCAGATGTTCGGCATTATCTGCAAAGCGGCCGATTTGGGGTTTCCTGCCTTTGTGCTTCTCACGACAGATAATGTCGTATTGCAGCAACAAACTCTTGAACGGGTTAAGGCTGATCTGCAGGGTTTTTGCATCTGCGGTGAAAATGACTCCGGTCTGTTTATCGAAAACAGGCTCATGCAGCCCTCCATCATTGTTCTGAAGAAAAATGTCCGCATTCTCCGCCTGTGGGCGAATGTTTTTGCCTCAACTGGTTTCATGAAGGGCAATCCGCTGTTCATTGTTGATGACGAGGCTGATGCTGCCTCACTTAACACATTGGTGAATAGAGGTAAACAATCCTCTATAAACAAATACTTGGACTCTATTAAAAATGGTTCTTCAAGCAGCATCTACCTCCAAGTGACCGGAACCCCGCAGGCTATTCTGCTTCAGACAATGCAATCCGGATGGCATCCGTATTTTACATACTACTTTGCTCCAGGCAAAGGATATCTCGGCGGAGACTTTTTCTTCCCCAGAAATGAAAAAGCAGAATGCATAAGTTACATTGAAACAATCGCCGAGCCCGAAAAACAAGTAGTTCTCCATCATCTTGCGGTGTCTGGCCAAATTCTGTCTGCTGGTGGTTCTACCTGCAACTGCTTGATTCACCCAAGTGTGCGGCAGGCGGTACACAGCAGGTATGAGCGTTTGATGAAAGAGACGCTGACTTGGTGTGCTCAGAACATTGATGGTGGGTTCAGGACAGAACTTGAAAAAGAATATCAAACACTAAACCCGCAAAAAAGTGAAAAAGCCGACTTTGAAACTGTTTACTCAATTGCAAGAGAACTTATTGAAAGCGACGCTGTGAAAGTGCTTGTGATGAATGGCAGGAACAGCATAGCCAGTGAGGAGTATTCGTCTGGTTCAAACATTGTTATCGGAGGAAACACACTTGGCCGAGGTGTCACTTTTCCTTCTCTTCACACCATTTACTATACAAGAACCAGTAAAAAGCCGCAGGCAGATACAATGTGGCAGCACAGTCGTATGTTTGGGTATGACCGTGATCCAGGGATGATGCGCGTGTATATTGATGAGCCGCTCTATAAGTTGTTTTCTGACATCAACGCTACCAACAATTCGATCATCGCACAAATAGAAAATGGAACGGAGCATATAAGAGTATTCTATCCAAAAGGACTGAATCCTACTCGTGCAAATGTGCTTGATAATCAAAAGGTCTTTATGCTTTCCGGCGGGACAAACTACTATCCGTTCAATCCGGAAAATGACAGCATTGAGGATCTGGACAAACTTCTTGCTCCTTTTACCGAGGATGAGCCCTCATATCAAGTTAATCTGCGGTTGATGAAAGAGATATTCTCTCATGTGACTTCTGATGAGGATTTTGATATTAAAAGCTTTGTATCTGTGCTTGATACCATCCTTGCTGAACAGCCCGCCGCACAAGGCATACTGATTGTCCGCCGCGGCAGAGATGTTGCTAAAGGCACAGGTGCATTGCTATCTCCAAATGACTGGAATCTTGGAGCCTCCTTTACCAACCAGGTCGTGTTAACGATGTATAAGGTAACCGGCAGAAAAGGCTGGAACGGCCGGGAGCTTTGGGTTCCAAACATCAAGTTGCCAAACAATACGGTTTACTACGATGTTGTAGATGCTGATGAAGCGGAAGTGTGAAGCATGGCAGATGATTTAACCCCGGAACAGCGCCGCCGAAATATGCAGGCAATCCACAGCAAAGACACCACAATTGAACTGCTTTTAAGGAAAGCCTTATGGGAGTGCGGTGTGCGCTATAGAAAGAACTATAAGAAACTTATTGGAAAACCAGATATTGCCATTACTAAGTACAAAATTGCCGTTTTTTGTGATTCTGATTATTGGCACGGATATGATTGGGAAAACCGAAATCAGCGGATTAAGTCTAACCGCGATTATTGGGTGCCAAAGATTGAACGAAATATGGCGCGGGATCGAGAAGTTACAGAGGCACTGCAGCGTGATGGGTGGCTGGTGCTTCGGTTTTGGGAGTGGCAGATAAGGAAACATCTAAGTGAGTGTGTCGAATCAGTTCTCCAAGCCATTGAAACCAGAAAATAAATGTTGAAAGGTTGTGATCTGCTGTGATAGATGTCTTTAATATTGTTCTAACCGATTCTGAAATGGAGAAATGCCGTGAGTTCTCCAGAATCAGCGCGGCATCGCAGCAGGCCATTGAGTTCGGACAACATACTACAAAGGCTCGTTCCGAAAGAGAAATCGCCCGTGACAATCTAATCGGAAAAATTGCAGAAGTTGCCTTCAGCAAAATGATGAAGGAGAACTATGGCATAGAGGTGCCCCTTGATTTTAATTATTATCCTCGCGGTCAATGGGATAACCAGGATGCGGAAATCAACGGCTGGCGTATTGATATAAAAGGGACGCGTTCCGGCGGGAGATGGATGCTTATCGAATGGAATAAATTAAATTTTCGGCAGCGGGACAATAACCTTTCTCACCTATTTGTAATGTTTACGGTTGACTGGAACCGCAATACTGATCAGCCAACTGGTAAAGTGAGCTATCGTGGAGCAGTGTCTCTTGACAAACTAAAAAAAGGTGTTCCAACGACGGTGATTCTGAGAAAAGGCTCTATTCTGCCGGGGACTAAAACACATTTACAGGCTGACAATTATGGAATTCGGTTTAAAGATTTGTATAAGCACTTGAATCACATGGTGAAATATTTGTTGGAAGGTCCTCCTAAGAAGTCACTTACTGACGGATATCGGAATCCATACACAGGCGAAACGACGCTTGAAATTCTTAGAAAGTCTACAGCTGATAAGGAGAAAAGCCAAAAGTCTGAAGGTGATTCGACGGCGGCTTTTGAAAACGAAGAAGGAATATTTAAAAAGGCTGGTCTGTGGATTAAGTCTTTATTTAACTGATTTCTGGGGGTGTGCATCATGATGCGAAATGATCTTACTCAAAAAATATTATTTGCCCCCCTCCAAGATGAAGCGGACGAATTGTATATTCTTGCGGCGTATGCTACTCCTAATATGCTGTCATGGTATATAAAAAACATATATCACAAAACAACGGTGCCAATCATAATCAATCTTATTGTTGGGATGGTTCCTTTTGATAATTTGAGCGTAAGCATCCACGAGGGATTTCAAAATCTCGTGTCTTCTGAACTTCCGCACGAGATATCATCAATTAAATGTAGCTATGTAATCGACAAACCTGCTGAACACGCAAACTTATTTATCTGGTGTAAGGACGGACAGCCTGTGACTGCGTTTATGGGCTCTGCAAATTTTGTTCAAAGTTCTTTTGTGGGACGTCATCGCAATGAGCTCATGGACATCTGCAATCCGGCGGAGGCCATGAATTATTATGAATCGGTTGTTCCGCGAACGGTCTATTGCAATCATGCAGAAATTGAGGAATACATCATACTGCGTCCGACGCATCCGGTTCTTGATCTTGAATGTAATCTCGTCAATGAGCTTGATGAGTATGACTCGGTTACTTTGAGCCTTGTCACTAAGTCCGGCGAACCAGGAATGCGATCCGGCTTAAATTGGGGGCAGCGAAGAGGACGGGAGCCGAATCAAGCATACATACCTCTGCCAAGCAAGATAGCAAAAAGCGGTTTTTTCCCATTGGAAAAACGGCATTTTACTGCAATCACGGATGACCGCCACCAACTTACTCTGCGTGTGGAGCAGCAGAACAATAAGGCTATTACTACTCCTGTGCGCAATAGTGACCTCGGGGAATATTTTCGCAACAGGCTTGGTCTTGCGAACGGAGCGTATGTTACAAGAGCAGATCTTGACCGATATGGCAGAACCGATGTAAAATTCGTAAAACTTGATGATGAGACATTTTATATGGATTTTTCACAAGATTAAAAAGTTATCGGTAAAGTAGAATAGTAGAGGCGGTAATATCATATGGATAGTTGGTTTGCGGTAGAAGAAATTGACAATGACACATTTGCAATAAGTGAATATAGGCACTGGGAAGAAACGCACTGTTATCTATTACTCGGAACGGAAAGTGCTATTCTCATTGATACGGGCTTGGGAATTTCTAATATCAGAAATATTGTTGACCACTTGACTTCACTTCCAGTTATGGTAGTAACAACTCATGTCCATTGGGATCACATCGGCGGCCATAAATATTTTGAAAACATTGCTGTCCATGAAGCGGAAAAGGACTGGTTGTCGGTTCGTTTTCCAATTCCGCTCCAAGTGGTAAAGCACAATTTGATATGCCAGCCCTGCGATTTTCCAGAGGATTTCATACTTGATGATTACCAGATTTTTAAAGGAATACCACAGCAGATTTTACACGATGGAGACTGCCTGACATTGGGAAATCGGATGATCACCGTTATACATACACCTGGGCATTCTCCCGGGCACTGCTGTTTTTATGAGCCAGAACGTGAATATCTATATTCTGGTGATTTGGTATATAGTGGTTGTCTTGACGCTTTTTATCCATCCACAGATCCACAGCTGTTTTGGCAGTCTTTGCGGAAAATTCAATCTTTGGAGATAAGCCGGATTTTACCTGGACACCATCAGCTATCTATTCCAGTCGATATAATCAACAAGATTGAAGATGCTTTTCATAGCTTATCAGATGAAGGAAAGCTAAAACAAGGAAATGGCGTATTCAATTATGGGGATTTCCAAATCCACATCTGAACCGCAAATCTAAAATTTACGAGAGGTATTGTGATGAAAATAGAGATTGAAAAAGATTTCCCTAAGTATTTTAAGCCAGCCTATCCGGAAGAATTTGACCTGTTCTCCCACTTTGAAGTAACGGCGGGAATACCAACCGTTTTGTTTGCCATCACGACTTGGAAAGAAAACGGAAAACCGAATGTGTGCTTTCATTCGTGGAGCTGCTTCCACGGGGATAAAACCGCTTTCTTTGCCGTGATGGGCAACTTATATCAGCATACCCACACCTATGCCAATATCCAAAGGAAAAAATGCTTCTGCATTAACTTCCTTCCGATAAGCCATTATGATAATTTGGTAAACACCATTCATCATAACGAAATAGGCGATGACGAATTTGCAGCAGGAGACTTTACGATTTCCAATGCAAAAACCATTCACGCACCCGTAATCAATGAGGCGTTTATCAGTATGGAATGTACCTTGAAAGAGATACAGGATTTAAGTGGTGCGGGCATTACTGCTATGGTGATCGGGGAGGTACAGCATATTTCTGTGGAGGAAGCGTATGCACAGGGATATGAACAGAGATATGGCAATGACGGATTTATGATGTTGATTCCTGCACCGCAAGACCTTATTACTGGAGAGCCGAATCAGTCTGCGATTGCAACGGTACATATCGAGAAATACGACTGATATAGGGGGAGTGAAAATGACGACTTCAAACATAAAAGCGCAGATTTTCTGCGAACTTCGCCAAGTGTGGGATTTGGTTTTAGACATTGAGAATTACGATGCTTGGAGAAGTGATTTGAGTAAAACAGAAGTTATAAGCGACAAGCAATTTATCGAATATACCAAAGATGGCTATCCTACGACATTTACCGTTACGGTTGTCGAGCCATACAGACGATGGGAATTTGATATGGAAAACAGCAATATGAAAGGCCATTGGATTGGCGTTTTCACTGCCAAGGGTGATGAAGCAGAGATAGATTTTACGGAGTGCGTGGAAGCAAAGAAATTGTTGATGAAACCCTTTGTAAAATCATATCTGAAAAAGCAGCAGACGCAGTTTGTTGCGGACATAAGAAAGGCGTTAGGAGGAGTATAACCTATGAAAGAGATGATCGGATACTGCGGACTGGATTGCAAAAAATGTGACGCATACCTTGCGACTGTCCATGACGATCAGGCGTTGCGGGAGAAAACAGCGAAATTATGGGCAGGATTAAATAACGCCCCCATTCTGCCGGAACATATCAACTGCGAGGGTTGTCGTGCGAACGGAGCGAAAACGGTATTTTGCGAGCATATGTGTGAAATCCGGAAATGTGCTTTGGAAAAGGAAATTCCCACTTGCGGCGACTGCCCGGATTTAGAAACCTGCCAGACTGTTGGAGCAATCCTCGAAAATAATCCGTCTGCTTTGGAAAATTTGAAAGGATAAATTATATGGTTTGATAAGAGATTGGAATTTGGTTAAACATGAGTAAAGCCGCCAAGAAAAAATCTCGGCGGCCAAAATGTTTTATTCTTCGATATTGGCTTCCATTGATTCATACGGAATGCCGGCAAATGTTTTAAGAATCGCTTCAAAAATGATTTTTGCCCCCTGACAAGGAACAGCCATTCCGATCTGTTTGCGGACGCTTTCTTTATTGCCTTCAAACACATATGTGTCTGGGAATGTTTGCAGTCTTGCTCGTTCACGATTTGTCAAAGCGCGCGGCTCACTCCAGTGATAAATATGTGTGCCTCCTCCACCGCTTCCAGTTACGGTGTATGCAGGCTTTTCCGGATCAAGCCGCTTGTAGATTTGGCTGATTTTTGCTCCTTTGACATGGAGCATTAGTTCCTCCGGCAAATCTGCAGTAAAAGCATTTTGTCCTGGCTTGATGTATTTGAGCCGCTCGATAACGGTAGCAGATTGAGCAGTCCGCTCGTTATTTGGTGCATCTGCAGGAATTGGGGGCACCTCAATCGCAGTTTTGCAGGTATTATTTACATTTACATATGGGGCATTGGATGGAATTTTAAATTCAAGATCCAAATCATCACGAATACCTACAATTATGATTCGATGACGAGCCTGAGGCACACCGTAAGTTTCAAATTTATAAAGATTAGGATAAAGTTTGTAGCCGGCTGCTCTCATTGCATCGAGAATCATAGTGAATGCTTTTCCATCGTTTGCATTGCGGAGACCGCCTACATTCTCAGCCAAAAACCACTGTGGTCTGTACATTTTCAAGACCTTAACGCCATATGAATACAATGGACCATAGACTCCATCAATCCCTTTCTGCTCTCCAACAACGCTGAAATCATTACAAGGGAAGCCAAAGGCGAAAGCATCAATAGGAGTTAGCTTTGTCAGATCGAATTTTCTAATATCAGCGTGGTAAACCGTTTCTGGTGCATCCGGGCAGATGTTCCGTCTGTAGGTCTTACAAGTATTCTCATCATAGTCGTTTGCCCACTCATGTACGATACCAAAGTTGGGATCTCCGATATCCGCATTAATTGCACCCCAAGCTAACCCGCCTGGGCCGCAGAAAAGTTCTCCAAGTTTAAAAATCATTATCAGATACCTGCCTTCCTTTGGTAAACAAGTTGATTTGCGTTTGAATGCTCTGTCGTTCTTCTTCATTTAGAAGATCAGCATTGTCAAAAATAAGCTGATACGCTGACAGGTCGCTTTTATCCAAATAGCCTGCCATAATGTAAAGCGGAACAACGCCGATTCCATAAAGCTGCGCCAGCTTTTTTAGTTCGTAAGGAGCAAGAGTTTTGCCTTCTCCCCGTTCCAGCCTGCTGAGTTTGGAATCAGTCACACCGCACTGTTCCTGCACGTCTTTGAGGCTGAGGTGACATTTGTTCCGCATTTCTTTTAAATAAGCGCCTAAACTGCTCATACTAATCCACCTCTATTTTATTATACCATATCTGCTGCGTAAATGCAACATATTTCTAAAAAACGCTGCACTTTCGCAGCGTAAAATTTTTATGTGTAATCTAAAAACAACCTTTTAATTTTGCCCCACCTTTTAATTATTCCAAAATCATTACACCGCAAGGCTGACACCCCAGTACGTTACCGAGCTGCAGCAGGACAATCGAACACATAAAACAAGGGCTTCCAAAGTCAGCGAATGACCTCGGAAGCCCTATTTTCAAGCCTTTTTCGGCGGTTTTTTCCCCGGAGAGGGCTTTTTCTTTTGTATCAAAATCAGTAGGAACATAGAGTCTCCGTATTTCGGAGGCTCATTTTTTATCTTAGCTCGCGGCCATCTCTTCAATTGAATTTCCGTGGATGACTCGCTCCGTCGTCTCTTCTTCGGGCTCGGTCGTCGCTTCGTATGGGGCTTCGCTCTTGAGATACGGGACATATAATGTCCTTATGGCCGGCCTCACCCAGCAAAATCGCTGCCCTTGCTGCGAATCTATCTGAGTTTTCGGCGTGCGTTCGGATATCCACAGTATCGGTCTTTTGCGATGAATGTACGAGGCTCCGAGCTTTATGTCATATATCGGATATGGCGTGTCGGCTATGGTGAGGTCTGCGGTGTAGAAAATCCTCATCCCCGGTTTGCATTGGAATTCGACCTCGGAAATTGCCGTGTTCCCGAGCGCGTCGGTTTTTCTCTTGATATTCAGCGGCTTGTTTTTCAGCTCCTGACCGTCTTCTTGAGTCAGGATGAAAAACGAGTCGTTGTTTCTGTATACCTGATATGTCATCAGACTTTTGTTTGCGTCGCTTTTCTCGAATTCAAGGCAGTCGACATAGTTTTTTATATTGTCCTTCTTGGCGGATTCAATATCTTTTAGCTCAAAAGAACAGAGCAGCCGTTTCTTGCCGTCGTTATCCGTGACGCAGTATGTTAAATTTTCAAAATAATATGACGGATCGTCGGTAGTGCCCATCGTGTAGACGCCGGATTGAAGCTTGCCGTCGCTGTTCCTGCGGCTCTGATATTCCTTTGTGTATTTGATGCCCTGAAGAGACCTGCTGCTCAGTTTATCTACGCTCGCCGTGTTGCGGAATCGCATAATCTCGCTGTTCGGCAGAAACTTCAGAACCTCTCTGTCAACTCCGTAGTCCGCAAGGGTGTTTTCTATTCTCGCGCGCTCGTCTGCGCCCATTGCGATGTCCGCCGTGCTGTACGGCTCAATTTCGGCTTTTCTCGTCAGACGATATGCGTCGAAACCCGCGCATGCCGCGAGCACCAGCGCGAACGCGCAGAGCGTTACGGCGGCTTTCTTCAGCCCGGAGCTCTCCGCCTCATATTCGTGACCGCTCTCGTAGAGGAACTTATTTGCCCGCCGCAGAACGGCTATCGTGATTATCATGTTGAGTATAACCAGCGATATCGCGATAAGGAAGAAAATCGGCGCGTTTTCCGAGTTTAGGGATGTCGTTTTTGTGATGTACATATATATGTATGTCCCGCCGCTGAGCGCACTGAGAAGCACGTTCGACACAGCGCACAGCGGGAGATGCAGAGTCTCTGCGTCCTCGCGGCCTCTTGTGAGATCAATCAGCCCGCCGACAAAAAGAATCCAGAACGCCGCGCCGCATATCGCGCCAAGCAGCGAAAGAATGAAGATTGGGAGCGGGTGATCCTCCGCTATCGGAGTCAGCACCGTTGAAGCGCCCGAAAGAACATATTGTCCCATTATCGCGGCGAATGATAATCCGAGCTTCTTGTGTGCCTTGCGCAGGCAGAATATGCCCGCTATCATCAGCGATTGACCGAACAGCTTTATGAGTATGTCCATGCCGCTGAGCAGACTTATTTGGAACGATGCAAAAAAGAATCCGGCGATAACGAGCGCAAGCGCGCTCTTGAATCTGAGCTCCGGAAAACTCGCGTGAACCTGACCGAGCTTTGTCTTGACATCGTTCCTGTCGCCCATGGAGTTTTCCGCCTCGATCGTCGCTTTTTCTTCGTCCATGCCCTGCGCGAGGTTGCATTCGTAGGTGCACATCAAGTGGTCATAAAGTTCATTTCTGGCGTTTTCGCGCTCACGGTCTGAGATTATATCGCCGCAGACATAGTCAAGAAATTTGTCAAACCTGCCCATTATATTGCACCTCCGTTGTTTGTTGTTTTACCCTGTCTGTCCGCTTTCGGGCAGTTTTCATTGTATTATATCCTCCGTGAAATCAGAAGCTTCGTCTTCGCTGTCGACGAACGGCTCTTTGAATATCGACTCATATGACACATCGCACGGATGCACATCATAGCTGCGGCAATATGCCGGCGTGGATATTCCCGTCTGATGTATGAGCGCGCGGCTCGCAGGCGACTGTATCGGCAGTTTGCGGTGGACATACTGTACCGTGTAATTCGCCGTGAGTATTTTGCTCGAATCGTCGCTCGGCTCGCCGAGATAGGCGGCGTAAATTATCTTCATGCCATCTTTGAGTTGGAATTCAACGCGGTTTATTCTGTTTATCGACGCGTCGCTGTCCGGTTGTATGTTGAGCGGCTTGTTTTCTACAAGACCGCCGTTCTCTTCGGTCAGTATCATGAAAAGATCACCGTTGTATTCTCCGCCCATGTTGAGCGGCATAAGATAATTCGAGGCGGTTGCGTCGGTGTAGTTGAAAATCATGCCGTCAACATATTTTCGGTCGTTTCTCGTCTGCTCGGAATCCTGCAATTCGAGAAAATACAGTGTGCGAATATAGTTGTGCGGCTCTCCGGAATCGATGATTATGCAGTATTCGTGCCGCTCGAAATTATATTTAATATCTCTGCTTTTGAAGCTGAACTCCGGGCGGGCGTTCCAGTTTGCGATAAGATCTTTCATCGTGTCGTCGAGCTTGTCTGCGCTGACCGCATTGCTGTATTTTTGCAGTTCGCTGTCCGGGAGCAGGGCAATGTTGTCGTCCGATATCCCGTAGCTCGAAAGTATTGCACAGATTCTGTCACGCTCGCTGTCGCTCATAGATATGTCGTGTGTGTTATACGGATGCGTTTCCGCCTTGCGCTCGGCGAGAGCAAAATCGACAGCACCGCTGAGAATGAATACGAGCGCAAACGAGCATATCACAAGCGCCGCTTTCTTGCCGCTTGATGATTCAACGGTGTATTCGTGCCCGCTTTCAAAAAGCAGTTTGTTCGCGCGGACGAGCGTGATAAGCGTGACAACAATCGCGGCGACTGCGACTATAATAAATATCAGCGCGGGGAAGCCTTCTATTTTGATATTTTTGTCCGCGCTGTAAGTGCCGCTTGAGAATGCGAGCAGTACGAGTATAGTGTTGACAATATTTAACGCCGCGTTGAGATATATGCATGCCGAATACGGCGGATGCTTTGCCGCTTCGCGCCCGTTTGTGAGATTTTTCAGCCCCAGTGCAAACAGTGTCCAGAACACGGCGGCGCATATATATGAGCCCACGAGCAGAACGGTTGGGAGCCAACTGTATTTCTCGCTGAGCGGGCATAGAGCAATATTTGCGGCAAAAAGCGCGAACTGAGCCGAGAACACGGCAAAAGATTGACCGAGTCTCTTGCTCGCTTTGCGCAGGCAGAATGTCCCGGCGAAGACCAGCGTCATGCCGAAAAGCTGAATGACTTCTTTCAAAAGCGGGTAGGAGACTTCGAGCATAAAGCTCATGAAAACGAAGCCGACCGTAACGAGCGTCAGGGCTTTTTTGAAGTCGAGCTCCGGGAAGCTCGCGTGAACCTGTTCGAGCTGCGCACGAACAGCATTTCTGTCGCCCATGGAGTTCTCCGCTTCGATTGCCGCGTGCTCCTCGTCCATACCCCGCGCGAGGTTGCATTCGTAGGTGCACATCAGATGGTCATAAAGCTCATTCCTGGTGTTTTCGCGCTCGCGCTTCGAGATTATATCGCCGCAGACATAGTCGAGAAATCCGTCAAACCTCTGCTGCAAGCTTCGCACCTCCCAGTACCTTTGAAACGGCACCTGAGAAGCTCTGCCACTCGCGTTTTTTGTCCGCGAGCTCGGCGAGCCCCGATTCGGTTATCTTATAATATTTGCGTTTTCTGCCCTCCGCTTCGCACCAATAAGATTCGAGCGAACCCTCTTTTTCGAGCGAGTGTAGAATGGGGTAGAGCGTGCCTTCGTTGAGGCTGAACACGTTTTCGCTCATCACTTCGAGCGTTTTGATTATCTGGTAGCCGTACATATCGGTCTTTGATATGACGCTGAGCACCAACAGCCCCGTGCTGCCCTTTGCGAGTTCCTTGCTTATTTTCATACTATCACCTCGTATACAATTTTACTCAATGCATTGAGTATCTATGCATATATGCTATCATGTATTTTCGCCTTTGTCAACAGAAAAAAGAAATTTTTGCATTCTTCGCCCGCATTGAATATGCAATACAGTTGTGGTATAATCTACCTGTTATTCAGTTCGGAGGTGCATTTTATGGATAAAAAGATAGCGGTCCTGACCGGGGGAACGTCAGGCATAGGCATGCAGACCGCGCTCGCGCTCAAAAGTGCGGGCTATACCGTTTATGAACTCAGCCGCCGTGCGCAGGGTGTCGAGGGACTCAACCACCTCGTCGCCGATGTGACGGATGAAGCGGCAGTGAAAAAAGCGGTCGATGAGATAGTCGCTCGCGAGGGCAAGATAGATGTGCTCGTTAACAACGCGGGCTTCGGCATCTCGGGCGCAGTTGAGTTCACAAAGACCGAGGACGCCAAGCGCCTTTTTGACACGAACTTTTTCGGCATGGTGAATATGAACCGCGCCGTCGTTCCGGTTATGCGCGAAGCGGGGCAGGGGAGAATAGTCAATATCAGCTCCGTCGCCGGGCAGATTCCGATTCCGTTCCAGACCTATTATTCCGCAGCGAAAGCGGCGACAAATTCATATACCATGGCTCTTGCAAACGAGCTTCGCCCCTACGGTGTCACCGTCTGCGCGGTTCAGCCGGGCGATATAAAAACGGGCTTTACAAAGGCGCGCGAAAAGACGGTCGACGGCGACGATGTCTACGGCGGACGCATCGGGCGCTCTGTCTCCCGCATGGAGCATGACGAGCAGACCGGCATGGATCCCGCGGTCGCCGGAAAATTTATCGCCAATGTCGCCATGAAGAAAAAGGTGAGCCCGATATACACCATCGGCGCGAGCTATTCGTTCCTGACCTTCCTCACCCGCCTCATGCCGTGGAAGACCATGAACAAGATAATCGGCGCGATATATGCAAAATAAGCGCAAAATTTGAATAGAGTCTCCGTTGCCGGGCGCGGCGGAGACTTTTTTAAGAAAAACTGAAAAAAATTGCAAATAAGGCTTGACAGAATGACGAATTTATAGTATATTAGTCTGCGTCGTCGGACGAAAAACCGATCGATCAGGGAGCATAGCTCAGCTGGGAGAGCACTTGCCTTACAAGCAAGGGGTCACAGGTTCGAGCCCTGTTGTTCCCACCAAAATGGCCCGGTAGCTCAGTTGGTTAGAGCGCTAGCCTGTCACGCTAGAGGTCGACGGTTCGAGACCGTTCCGGGTCGCCATTATTTCGCCGAAATCCGGCTATGCCGGTTTTCATATATTTGCCTCTGTAGCTCAGTTGGTAGAGCAGCGGACTGAAAATCCGCGTGTCGCTGGTTCGATTCCGGCCGGAGGCACCAACTGTGCGGATGTAGCTCATCCGGTAGAGCGCCACCTTGCCAAGGTGGAGGTAGCGAGTTCGAGCCTCGTCATCCGCTCCATTCTCTTAATGCCAATTAAATTTAATTGGCATTTTTTTGACAGAGAGAGCGTACAATTCAATATGGCGCCATAGCCAAGTGGTAAGGCAGAGGTCTGCAAAACCTCGATGCCCCAGTTCAAATCTGGGTGGCGCCTCCAAAAATAAGAGCACTTGCTTTTGCAAGTGCTCTTATTTTTGGAAATGAAGCGCTCTTCGAGCATGAAAAATGAAGAGCGGTGCTGCCGCATGAAGTATGCCTGCGGCAAATGAATATCCGGTGCTTCACTTAATGTCCGGTGTTCCGGACGCTTCATGCAATTTATTGCATTTCATGTCCGCGAAGCGGACACTTCATTTGCAGATATAAAAATTATAATGTATGTTAAAATCGGAGGGATAAAAGTGCGGGAAGATAAGCTTTCAGCTCAGTCAATGGACTTTGCTGTGATGATAATCCAACTTGTAAAACAGCTCAAGTCTGCTCATGAGTCAATAATTTCGAACCAGATAGGTCGCTCGGGAACAAGCATCGGCGCGAATATCAGAGAAGCGCGGTATGCCCATGGAAAGGCAGATTTTATATCAAAGCTCCAAATTGCGCTCAAAGAAGCGAACGAAACCGGCTATTGGATAGAGCTTTTATACAGAACCGATTACATAAGCGAAGACCGATATAAAACTCTCGACTCAGCCTGTACCAGCATACGGATGCTCCTCATCTCCTCCATCAACACCGCAAAGCAAAATGCGCAGTAAAACGAAAGGGTGATTCTATGACAACGGAATGGGAAAAATTATATGCCGCCGCGCTTGCTGTCGCAGTGCCGAAAGTGATATCGGAACAAATGTGTTCCAGCGGGGTGGGTGCTGCCGTGCTGACCGATAAAGGGAATGTGTATACGGGCGTGTGTATCGACACCGATTGCTCGCTGGGTATGTGCGCGGAGCGAAACGCGCTGTCGACGATGATATCTTACGGGGAGTATGCCGCAAGAAAAGTCGTTGCAGTAACAAAAATGGGAGAGATTTTGCCCCCGTGCGGAGCTTGCCGTGAGTTTATGATGCAGCTCGGCAGCCCGGAGAATATAGAAATTCTTGTTGATTCCGATACCGCCGTGACTCTAAAAGACCTCGTGCCTTATCCGTATTAAAATAATCATAAAAGCCTCCGCAAGCATTGTTGCTCGCGGAGGCTTTCGTTATTTATTTATCCTCTTTTCCCTTGCTCTCTTCAAGCAGCCTGTCGATGTCTGCGGGCGTGAACACATATTTCTTGTCGCAGAACTGGCAGCAGACCTCGGTCTTTTCGTCCTCCTTGAGCTTTTCGAGTTCATCTCTGCCCATACTTATCAGCGCGCGGGAGACGCGCTCGCGCGAGCAGTCGCATCTGTACTCCGGCTCCGAGGTGTCGAGCACGTCGAGCTTGAAAGCGGGGAGCACGGTGCGGCAGATGGTCTCGGGGGAGAGCCCCTTGTCGAGCATTGTCGTCACAGGATCAATGTCGCTGATGCACTTCTCGACCTTGTCTATAATTGTGTCGTCGGCGGTCGGGAGCAGCTGGATTATGAATCCTCCCGCTTTTCTTATCGTGAGATCGGGGTTGACGAGCACGCCCAGCGCGCAGACGGTCGGTATCTGCTCGCTCGTTGCGAAATAATTCGTGATGTCCTCAGCGATTTCGCCGCTGACTATCGGCACCTGACCGACATAGGGCTCCTTGAGCCCGAGGTCTTTTATAACGGTCAGAAAGCCGTCCTTGCCGACTGCGCCGGAAACATCCAACTTGCCCTTGTCGTTGAGCGGTAGCTCAACAACGGAGTTCACAGCGTATCCTCTGACGTTGCCGTGGCTGTCCGAAGCCGCGAGCACAGTGCCCGCAGGACCGTTTCCGTTTATCCTGAGCGTGACGGAATCGTCCGCTCCTTTGAGCGCGCTGCCCATGAGGCTCGCCGCCGTCAGCAGCCTGCCGAGAGCCGCCGAAACAACGGCTGATGTGCCGTGGATCTCCTGCGCCCTGTTTACTATATCAGTTGTGTCGGCAGCCATAACGGTCAGCGTGCCGTCCTCGGAAATGCAGCGTATAAGCTTGCCCATGTTTTTGTCCTCCTGTTATTTCCTACGCCTCGCGGCAATCACCGCGCGCTCGGAATCTTCTCTGACGGGTTCATTTGTAATGCCGTCATATATGTTTTCAATGTCAAAGCCCGCGTCGCCGAGCCATTTTGAAAGTTCGTCGAGACTATATGCGCGCTCGCTGAAATCTTCGCTCGTGCGCTCGTATGTCCCGTCCTCGTTTTCCTCGAAAAAGTCGAGCATGATGTCCACCGTGTCCGTCTCCTCGTCAAGGCTGTTCTGCCAGACGCAGAAAACATCCGGGTATTCGTAGACAAACGAGTTGTCCGCGAGAATCTCGCGGTGCTTGTATATCGTGTTCACATCGAATATGAACATCCCGCCCGGGCGGATGAATGTGCCGAGTCGGCGGAATGTCTCTCTAACATCATCGGGCTCGGTCAGATGATTGATGCTGTCGAGCGTGCAGAGCGCGGCGTCGATTTTTCCGAAAAGGTCGAGAGCCTGCATCTGCTGGCAGAGAAACAGAATATTCTGCCCCTCTTCAAAAGCCCTGTTCTGAGCCTGGGAAAGCATATCGGGGCTTGAGTCAACGCCGATCATGTCGTATCCGCGCGCGGATATCAGCGAAGTCAGAGTGCCCGTGCCGCAGGCGAGGTCGAGAACCGTTCCGCTTTTTATCCCATATGAAAGCAGAAGAGCAGAAAAATGCTCTGCTCTTCTCTCATAATCAACATTTTGCGTCAGCTCGTCATAAAAACGGGCAAAGAATGAATATTCGCTCATTATCAGTCTTTCTTCTCTGCCTCTGCGGCGTCGATGCGCTCGAATATCTTCTCGTATCCGTCGCAGCCGTAGTTGAGCGAGCGGTTGACGCGGCTTATCGTGGCGGTGCTTGCGCCGGTCTTGCTGACTATCTCGCTGTAAACCTGCTTGTCGCTGAGCATCTTCGCAACAACTATGCGCTGCGAAAGAGCCTTGAGCTCGGTCACGGTGCAGAGATCCTCAAAAAAATCATAGCACTCGTCGATGTTCTCGAGGGCGAGAACCGCTTTGAACAGAAAATCAACGTTGCTGTCTTTCAGCTTGCCGTTCATCAAAGTTACTCCTTTTCGCGGTCATATTGGGTTTGACTCCGCGTACATGTATATATTTTAGCACACTAAAATTTGAAAGTAAAGAGCAAAAATCAAAGCGTCTGAGTTTCGACGGAATTTATAACGACATCCTCGAGCGGCTTGTCCGAAGAATCGCGGTCAACCGAGGCTATCGCGTCGACAACGTCCATGCCCTCGAACACCTGACCGAACACGGTGTGTCTGAAATCGAGCCACGGAGTTCCGCCGACTGCCTTGTAGTCTTCAATAGACTCGTCCGTGAACATATCGGGCAGGCGTTCCATCTGCGGGATAAAACGCTCGTCAACCGACGGAGCCTGAACGATAAAGAACTGGCTGCCGTTCGTGTTCGGACCTGCGTTCGCCATGCACAGCGCACCTCTGAGGTTGTGGTAGTCGCGGCTGAACTCGTCCTTGAACGGTCTGCCCCAGATGCTCTCGCCGCCGATACCCTTGCCGAGCGGATCGCCGCCCTGGATCATGAAATCCGGGATAACGCGGTGGAAGATAACCCCGTCATAGTAGCCGTTGTCCGCATGGGTTGTGAAGTTTTCGACCGCCTTAGGCGCGGCGTCGGGGAAGAGGACCACTTTTATGTCGCCCTTGTTTGTCTTTATCGTTGCAACGGTGTCGCCCGCTGCAGGCTGTCTTAACTGCTTGCTCATTTTATTTCCTCCGTGGGTTCGTTTTTCTGTGCGGGTTTATAGAGCTTGGCGAGTCCGCCCTCGCTCGTCTCGCGGTATATTTTTGAAAGATCCTTGCCCGTCTGATACATCGTCTCGACTATCAGATCGAACGATATCTTTCTTGTGTATGTCAAAAAGTTTGCAAGGCTCACTGCGTTTATCGCCCTCATCGCGGCGACTGCGTTGCGCTCGATGCAGGGCACCTGAACGAGTCCCATGACGGGGTCGCAGGTGAGTCCGAGATGGTGTTCCATTGCGACTTCTGCGGCGTATTCTATCTGATCCGTGTCCATGCCGTAGAGCTCCGCGAGCGCAGCCGACGCCATTGAACATGCCGAGCCTATCTCCGCCTGGCATCCGCACTCCGCGCCGCTTATCGAAGCGTTCGTCTTTATAACGTTGCCGATGATTCCGGCGGTCGCAATGGCTCTGCGAATTTCATTTTCGGAGAATCCGCGCCTGTCCGCCGTGTATCGCAGAACTGCGGGCAGAACTCCGCACGCACCGCAGGTCGGGGCAGTTACTATCTCGCCGCAGGAGGCGTTCTCTTCGCTGACTGCGTAGGCGTAGGCGCAAACGAGCCTGTTTTCGCGCGTCTCCGGGCTCTCGTCCATGTGGCGGCGGTTGTTGAGCATATAAGCCTTTCTCATTATGCCGAGTCCGCCGGGCAACTCGCCCTCGGCGGCAAGTCCGCGCTTGATGCAGCTGTTCATGACGATCCACACGCGGTCGAGATAATGCCAGATTCCTTTGCCCTCGAATCTTTCAACCAAGTCGGGAATACGGATATTTTCTTTCTTGCAGTATTCTTTTATCTCCGCAAAATTCTTGAACGGGTAGACTTCGGGCGGCTCTGCGTCCTTTCTGCCCTCTATCTCTATCGCACCGCCGCCGACGCTGCAGACTCTGCGCTTGCCTATGACGTTTCCGTCCTTGTCAAATGCCGCGAAGTCGAGCGTGTTGGGATGGGGGATGTCGGTCGTCGTCATGTCGAATTTTATGTCGAGCACGCGGGGCGCGAAGGTCTCGCGCAGAACTCTGTCCGTGCCGTGACCTTTTCCTGTCTTTGCGAGTGAGCCGTAGAGAACCGCTTCGTATCTGTCCGCCGACGGGAACTCGTTTATAAACATCTTGGCGGCGGACTCGGGTCCCATGGTGTGCGAGCTTGACGGGCCGCGTCCGATTCTGTAAATTTCTTTGATAGATTTCATTTGCCTCTCCTGTAAGCCGTTGAAATATGTTGCCTCATACATTGTTAAGTATATCACATAATATTTCCAAACTCAACAAGTTGCGGCAAAAAGACCGTTGACAAAAAATAACCGGGTGTTATAATTGCTTCATCACGGTTTGGGAGAGAGTCATGGAACAGCGCAAGGACAAAGAAAAAATACTTTCGGCGGGCACGCTGATTTTTATCGCCTGCTGGGCGGCTTATTGTGCCTCGTATCTCGGCAGAATAAACTATACCGCCGCGCTCACCGCGATAGTCGCGGACGGCGTGTTTTCAAAGTCCCACGCCGGGTTTATCGGCACGGTCTATTTCTTCTGCTACGGAGCGGGTCAGATATTCAGCGGAATCCTCGGCGACCGCGTGTCTCCCTATAAAATGATAGGCGCAGGGCTCGCCGGGACGGTGTGCGCCAATATTATAATGCCGCTGTGTTCGTCGAGCTATATCACCATGAGCATTATCTGGGGACTTAACGGAATAGTTCAGTCCATGCTCTGGACACCCGTGCTCTATATAATAGCCACCGTCCTGCCGGAGGAGCAGCGCAGCCGTGCGTGTCTGCACATAGCGTCGTCGTTCCCGATAGGCAGCCTGCTCTCCTATGTGATATCTGCGGCGGCGATAAAATTCGCGTCGTGGCATTTTGCGTTTTATATCCCTGCCGGAATAATAACCTGCGTGCTGGTCTTTTGGTGCATATGCGCGAAAAAGACATCGAAAATCCTCGGAAAAGGGGAGAAGCCGTCGCTTCCAGTCCATGAGAATACTGGTGAAAAAATCTCTCTCGGCAAGCTCTTTATGATTTCCGACGCGTCGGTCATATGCGTCGGCGTGCTCGTCCAGGGTATGCTGAAGGACGGAGTCAGCTCGTGGGTGCCCACGCTTATTACCGAAAAATATGACGTCTCCGCCTCGTTTTCGCTGCTGCTGTCGGCGATTATGCCGATAATCAATCTCAGCGGCGCGTGGATAGGAACGAAGCTTTATGAGAAGGTGTTCAGGCTCAACGAGGCCGCAACGTCGGCGTTCGGCTTCGCCATGACGCTGATACCGCTGACGGGCATAGTCTTTGTCGGCAAATATCCTATCGCCATTTGCGTGATACTCCTGGCGCTGTTTACTACAATAATAGCCGCCATGAACCATCTGCTTATGACGCTCATACCGGTGCACTTTGCGAAATTCGGGCGCGCATCGACGGTCGGCGGGATATTCAACTGCTGCACATATATAGGCAGCGCGATATCGACCTACGGCTTCGGCGCGGTGTCCGAAAAATTCGGTTGGACGGCGACGGTTGTTTTTTGGATTATTCTCGGCGTGATAGGCGTCGCGGCGTGTGCCCTGCCGATGCGCCGCTACGCAAGATTTGCCAACGGGAGCGATAAGGCGTAAGTCAACAGCTTTTCTTGATAAAAAATCACAATATCCTATAAAGCGTGTCAAAAAACAGCACGAAGCGCAAAAAAATTAAAATTAGGTATTGCAAAACCCGGAATCTTATGTTATTATAATGTGCGTTCGGTGAGAGCCGACAAATTGGCCCGGTAGCTCAGTTGGTTAGAGCGCTAGCCTGTCACGCTAGAGGTCGACGGTTCGAGACCGTTCCGGGTCGCCATTCGCTGCTATGGCTCAGGTGGCAGAGCACATCCTTGGTAAGGATGAGGTCACCAGTTCGAATCTGGTTAGCAGCTCCATAAAAAGCCTTGAAACTTGATTGTTTCAAGGCTTTTTACTTTTGCCCAAAATTGAATTCTACAATTTTTCGCCCTGAATCGGCTGCAATTTTTCGTCAACTTTATGTGCCGCGCCGCCGCATTTCTGCAATTTTTGAGCACCTTGCCCTTTTTTCAAAATCTATGGATTTAACTTCCGCTTTGTGCTAAAATGCCTTTTGTGTGCAATTCTCTGTTGGGGGAACGAAAATGAAAAGGATAGGATATAAACATACGGTTGCGGCGAGCTTTACGGCGTTCGTCGTGCAGGCGGTCGTCAACAATTTCGCGCCGCTGCTGTTTTTGACCTTTCAGGCGCAGTACGGCATAGAGCTCTCGAAAATAACCGTTTTAATCACCGCGAACTTCTTTATTCAGATATTCGTCGATCTGACCGCCGTGCTGTTCGTCGACCGCATCGGCTACCGCGCTTCGACGGTGCTTGCCCATGCGATGTGCGCGACGGGTCTTATTTTCATGACGATTCTGCCGGAGATACTGCCTTCGGCCTTTGCGGGGCTTCTCGTCTCCGTGTTCTGCTACGCGGTCGGAGCGGGTCTTTTGGATATCACTATAAATCCGATAGTCAACTCCTGCCCGTCAACAAATTCCAATCAGCTGCTCTGCCTGCTCCATTCGTTCTATTGCTGGGGCAGCGTAGCGGCGGTCGGCATATCCACCCTGTTCTTCGCCCTGTTCTCGACGGATAATTGGAAGATAATGTCGCTGATATGGGCAATTCTCCCGATAGTCAACGCCGTTATGTTCACCCGTGTGCCTATAGCGCCCGTCGTCGGCGAGGACGAGGAGAAGCTCTCGATAAAGGATATGCTCAAAACAAAGGCGTTTTGGATATTCATGGTGCTCATACTCTGCGCAGGCTCGAGCGAGCAGGCGGTCAGCCAGTGGGCTTCGACTTTCGCCGAAAAGGCGCTCGGGCTCACAAAGACGGTCGGCGATCTGGCGGGTCCCATGCTCTTCTCGATTCTTATGGGCGTGTCGCGCTTTATGTACGGCAAGTTCGGCAACAGAATAAATCTCGATTCAATGATGCTCCTGAGCGGCTGCGTCTGCACGGCTTCTTATTTTCTCATTTCGCTGACCTCTTCGCCCATTCTCGGGCTCGTCGGCGTTGCCGTGTGCGGACTTTCCGCCGGTATCCTCTGGCCGGGCACGATAGGCAAGATGTCCTCCGCACTCCACGGCGGCGGAACGGCGATGTATGCTATTCTCTGCCTCGGCGGCGATATCGGCTGCTCGGCGGGTCCGACCTTTGCCGGAATGATGGCGAGCTTCTTCGGCGATGACCTCAAAAAAGGCATACTCTGCGCCGTCATATTCCCGCTGACCCTGTCCGTGATAATGTTAGTGCGTGAGTTCATTATCCCGCGCCGCAGAAGGAAGGCGGCTTCATGAAGAAAAACTATAAGTCGACCGTCAACGCCTGCTTCGCGGGCTATGTCGTCCAGGCGATAGTCAACAACTTTGTGCCCCTGCTGTTTCTGACTTTTAACAAGAGCTACGGCATCGAGCTTTCAAAGATAACCGCGCTGATAACCGTCAATTTTATTCTCCAGCTCATAATCGACCTGCTCTCCGCGTTCTTTATCGATAAGATAGGCTACCGCGCGGCGGCTGTTGCGGCTCATGTGTTCGCGGCGGCAGGACTTGTTTCATTGACCGTTTTGCCGGAGATTCTGCCCTCGCCGTTTGTCGGTCTGCTCATTTCCGTCGTGCTATACGCTGTCGGCGGCGGGCTGCTCGAAGTCATAGTCAGCCCGATAGTCGAGGCGTGCCCGACGGATAATAAAGAGAAGATGATGAGCCTGCTCCACTCGTTCTATTGCTGGGGCAGCGTCGCCGTCGTCGGCATTTCAACGCTCTATTTCTCGATATTCACAACGGCTAACTGGAAGTATCTCGCCCTTATCTGGGCAGTCGTGCCGATAGTCAACGCCCTGAACTTTATCCGCGTCCCGATAGCTCCGCTCATTGAAGAAGGGGAGAAGGGGCTCTCTTTTAAACAACTGCTCGGCAACAGGATGTTCTGGGTGTTCATGCTTCTGATACTCTGCTCCGGCGCGAGCGAGCAGGCGGTCAGCCAGTGGGCTTCGACCTTTGCGGAAAAGGGTCTCGGCGTCTCAAAGACCGTCGGCGACCTCGCGGGTCCCATGCTCTTCTCCGTGCTCATGGGTGTGTCGCGCGTGATATACGGCAAATTCGGCGACAAAATCGACCTCGACGGCATGATGATTTTCAGCGGCGCGCTGTGCATGGCGTCTTATCTGCTCATTGCGCTCAGCTCCTCCGCTGTGCTCGGGCTTGTCGGAGTCGCGATGTGCGGCTTCTCGGTCGGCATCATGTGGCCGGGAACGTTCAGCAAGGCGTCCGCGGGGATAAAAGGCGGCGGAACGGCGATGTTCGCTCTTCTGGCGCTCGGCGGCGATCTCGGCTGTTCTTCCGGACCCACTTTTGCCGGAATGATGGCGAGCGCATTCGGCGACGATCTCAAAAAAGGCATACTCTGCGCCATATTTTTCCCGGCGCTTTTAACCGTGCTGACAATTTTTACAAAACGCAGAAAGGCGAAAATTTGATATCAAAAAGCGGCAGAATACGGATGATAAACCCGTGTTCCGCCGCTTTAATTTGTTTTTGCGGTTTACATTTGCAGGAATAGCTGATAAGATATATATGTGAGATTTTGGCTTTCTTTGAGTCTCATTAACAGGAAATCACAGGAAAATGAAAATGGACAGGAAAACTGAAATAAGGGGACTGAAATATGAGCGTAGCTAATATTCTGTCGATGGCGGGCGGACTCGGTCTGTTCCTATTCGGCATCAGGACGATGGGCGACGGACTCGAAAACGCAGCCGGCGCCAAGCTCAAACGAATGCTCGAAGTGCTTACCGGAAACCGCTTCCTCGCAGTGCTCGTCGGCTTTGTCGTCACGGCGATAATCCAGTCGTCAACCGCAACGACCGTCATGGTCGTCGGCTTCGTCAATGCTGGCATGATGTCGCTCGCGCAGGCGGTCGGCGTCATAATGGGCGCGAATATCGGTACTACCGTCACATCACTGCTCATCGCGCTGAACTTTTCGAGCGTAGCGGCGGCGTCGGTGCTTGTCGGCGTTATACTCATGCTCGCGTCGAAAAAGACCGTTGTCAAGAACCTCGGCGCAATATTCACAGGCTTCGGTCTGCTCTTCCTCGGCATCGATATGATGTCCGATTCCATGGCTCCGCTCAGAGAGAGCGCAGGCTTCATGAACTTTATCGTCACCGTCTCGGAGTCGCCTCTGCGCCCGCTGTTTGGTATTATCCTCGGCATAGTCATGACCGCCGTACTCCAGAGCTCCTCGGCTTCCGTCGGCGTGCTCCAGACTCTCGCCATGCAGGGACTCGTGCCGCTCAAGTTTTCCGTTTTTGTCCTCTTCGGTCAGAATATCGGAACCTGCCTCACGGCACTCTTCTCGACTGTCGGTGCGAAGAAAAACTCGAAGCGCGCCGCAGTTATCCACCTGCTCTTCAATCTTATCGGCACGGGCATATTCATTCTTATCGCCCTGCTCACTCCCTATGTCGAGTGGATAGAGAAACTGTCGCCCGACCCGATGGCGCAGATAGCCATATCGCATATCGTATTCAATATCGTCTCGACCGTTGTTATGTTCCCGTTCGCGAAAGCTCTCGTCAAGCTCTCCTGCCTGCTCGTTCCCGGCAAGGACGACAGCGAGAGCGAGATGCACTGCAAGTTTATCGACGACCGTCTGCTCAATACGCCTCCCTTCGCTGTCATGCAGGTCAGCAAGGAGGTCGCCCGCATGGCGAAGCTCGCGCGCGATAACTTTGAGACAAGCGCCCACGCGCTTATAAACCGTAGCGACAAAGATCTCGACAAGGTCATGGAAAACGAAGAGATCATAAACTACCTCAACCATCATATAACCTCGTATCTCGTCAAGCTCAACGCTCTTGATATAACCGACAGCGATTCGGATTATATCGCCCGCGTTTTCCACGCGATAAACGATATCGAGCGCGTCGGCGACCATGCGATAAACCTCGCCGAAGCGGCTCAGCACAATATCGGCGAGGGGCTCAAGTTCTCCGACTCCGCGAGGGAGGAGCTCAACCAGCTCTGCGGCAGTGTCGTTACATTGCTTGAGCGTTCGATGGCGGCGTTTGATAACCAGTCGCTCAGCGACAACGAGGCAAAGGAACTCTCCGACCTTGAGGAGCATATCGACGACCTGACCCTCGAATGCCAGGATTCGCATATATTCCGCCTCAACCGCAAGGAGTGCAACACCGAAGCGGGTATGCTCTATCTCAACACCATAACCGACTTCGAGCGTGTCGGCGACCACGCCATAAACATCGCTTTTCTTGCAAGATCAAAATAATTTTCAAAATACCCTTGCATTTTGCAGGGGTATGATGTAGAATAAGAACAGAACATTTGTACGAATAAAATTTCAGCTCCCCGAAAGGACGAAACAGTATGGCAGATAAACAGAAAGCGCTTGAAACTGCGATATCGCAGATAGAGAAAAATTTCGGCAAAGGCTCGATAATGAGACTCGGCCAGAATACGGCAATGAATGTCGAGGCTATCTCGACCGGCTCCGTTACCCTCGACGCCGCCACCGGCATCGGCGGACTTCCGCGCGGCAGAATAATCGAGATATACGGCCCCGAGTCGTCCGGTAAAACCACTCTCGCGCTTCATGTTGTCGCCGAGGCTCAGAGAATGGGCGGCGAGGCTGCGTTCATTGATGCCGAGCACGCGCTCGATCCCGTGTATGCCGCGAATCTCGGCGTTGATGTCGATTCCCTTCTCGTCTCCCAGCCGGACAACGGCGAGCAGGCGCTCGAGATAACCGAAGCCTTGACCCGTTCGGGCGCTATCGATGTTATAGTCGTCGACTCTGTTGCGGCTCTTGTTCCGCGTTCGGAGATCGAGGGCGATATGGGCGACTCCCACGTCGGTCTCCACGCGCGCCTTATGTCGCAGGCTCTCAGAAAGCTCGCGGGCGCGATTTCAAAGTCGAATACTATTATAATTTTCATAAACCAGCTGCGTGAAAAGGTCGGCGTTGTCTATGGCAACCCCGAGGTTACAACCGGCGGTCGTGCGCTGAAGTTCTATGCTTCTATACGTATCGATGTCCGCAAGATAGAACAGCTCAAAGGCCCCGGCAACGAGTTCATCGGCTCGCGTACAAGGGCTAAGATAGTCAAGAATAAAGTCGCTCCGCCCTTTAAAGAGGCTGAGTTTGATATCATGTACGGCAAGGGCATATCCAAGGTCGGCGAAATACTCGACCTCGCCGTCAAATATGATATTATCCACAAGAGCGGCGCGTGGTTCTCTTATAACGAGAACCGCCTCGGTCAGGGCAGAGACAACGTCAAGAATTATATCAGCGAGCATCCCGACTTCATGGCGGAGCTCGAAGCCCAGGTTCGTGAGCGCCTTATGGCGGAGAACAACGCCGCAAGAGCCGCCGCAAAGCCTGCGGAAAAGCCCGCGCCTGCCGCCGAGCCTGCACCCGCCGCGATGCCCAAGAAGCCCACGAGCCGTTCCGGCGCAAAGGCGAAGCTTGACATCGTTGTTGATGACGACGATTGATGAAGATAACGGCACAGCAGGGCAGGGGACAAAAAATACATATACTTGTCGACGGGGAGTACCGTCTGACCGTTACCCGGGATTTCTGGGCGAGTCAGAATATACGCTCCGGCGATGAAATTGACGATGCGGAGTTTGCCGCCTTTTGCGAGGCGGCAGGCTCCTGCCGTGCATTTAACGCGGCTGTCGATATTCTCTCGCGGCGCGACCATTCGTCAAGGGAGCTTCAGCAAAAGGTTGCCCGCCGCTCCGGCGCGGAGTTTGCGCGCGAAGCGGTCGAACGCCTTGAAGAGATGGGCTATGTCAACGACGAACGCTATGCCCATACCCTCGCGCAGGAGCTGTATGAGCGGCGCGGCATGGGTAAAAAACGCATTGAACAGGAGCTAAGACAGCGCGGAATATCGCGCGAGACGGCGAGCGAATGCGCCGAAGAGCTCGACGGCGACGATGTTGAGCGGATAAAAAATCTGCTGGAGACCAAATTCGCCGGCAAATTTTCCGATGAAAAGGGCAGGCGACGCACCTTCAACGCCCTGACCCGTCTCGGCTACGGCTATTCCGATATCCGTTCGGCAATGCGCTCTGTGGACGAGGAATATGAAGATACGGACGATCAATTTTCCTGTTAGAAGATAAGAAAAGGAAAAAATAGTGTATAATTTCTGTTATCAAGCGAAAGGAAGAACTGTTTGATGAAGAAAAGAAGAGTTTTATTCGTGTCGCTCGGCTGCCCGAAGAATCAGGTCGACGGTGAGCTGATGCTCGCAAAGCTTCAGAACGCCGGATTTGAAAATGCGGATAATTTCGAGCGCCTCGACGCAGTTATAGTCAACACCTGCGCGTTTATCGACTCCGCCAAGCAGGAGGCTATCGACACAATTCTGGAGATGGTCGGCCTCAAAAAAGACGGACTTGTCCGCGCGGTCATTGTCACCGGATGCCTCGCCGAGCGCTATCGCGACGAGATACTTCAGGAGATTCCCGAGGTTGATGCGGTCGTCGGCATCGGCGCAAACGGCGATATCGACAAGATAGTTGACGAGGTTCTCGACGGCAAGCAGACCAATGTTTTCCCCGACAAAAAAGAGCTTCCCATGTGCGGCGAGCGCGTGCTCACGACTCCAGACTACTGGGCGTATCTCAAGATAGCCGAGGGCTGCTCGAACTGCTGCACCTATTGCGCCATCCCGTCCATCCGCGGACCCTTCCGCAGCCGCGACGAGGAGAGCATAGTCGAAGAGGCGAAGACCCTTGCGAATGGGGGCGTCAAAGAGCTCGTGCTTATCGCGCAGGATGTCTCGTCCTACGGCATTGATATCTACGGCGAATACAGGCTCGCTCATCTGCTTGATTTGCTCTGTGAGATCGACGGCATCGAGTGGATACGCCTGCTCTATTGCTATCCCGATAAGATAACCGACGAGCTTATCGACACCATGGCTTCCCAGCCCAAGGTGCTCCATTATATAGACCTGCCGCTCCAGCACGCGGACGATAAAATCCTCAAGGCGATGAACCGCCACAGCACCGCGGAAGAGACCCGCGAGGTCATAAGAAAACTGCGCGAGCGTATGCCGGATATTGCTATCCGCACGACGTTTATTGTCGGCTTCCCCGGCGAGGGCGGCGACGAGTTTGAGACTCTTGCCGAGTTCATCAACGAGGAGGAGTTCGAGCGCCTCGGATGCTTTGAATATTCCCCGCAGGAGGGTACTCCCGCCGCGAAGATGGAGAATCAGGTCGACGACGATGTCAAATCCCGCCGCGCCGAGGTCATCATGCAGGATCAGTATGAGATAATGACCGAAAAGAACAACAATATGATCGGCAAGACCCTGCGCGTGCTCACCGAGAGCTACGATGATTATACCGACAGCTACTCGGGTCGCTCATATATGGACGCGCCCGATATCGACGGCAAGATAATCTTCACTTCGCCCGATTTCATAAAAGAAGGCGAGTTCGTCGATGTCGAGATACTCGGCGTCAACGAATATGACCTGCTCGGAAGAACAGTAAAATAAACCCGGAAAGGGGAATTGAAATGCAGAAGCTGAATCTGCCAAATAAACTGACGCTCATAAGAATGTTCCTCGCGCCCATTTATCTCGCGCTTATGCTTATTGAGTTCCCTTGTCATTACATAGTCGCGCTCGCCGTTTTTGCAGTCGCGTCACTGACCGATATGCTCGACGGCAAGATCGCGCGAAAGAATAATCTTATTACCGTTTTCGGCAAGCTTCTCGATCCGCTCGCCGATAAAATGCTCACCACTGCCGCTCTGCTCGCATTCATGCGCGAGGGCTGGTGCAGCATCTGGATCGTCATGATAGTCCTCACCCGCGAGTTCGCCGTCGCAGGCGTCCGCCTTATCGCCACGGCACAGGGCATTGTTATCCCCGCAAACTATTGGGGCAAGGCGAAAACCGTCAGCCAGATGGTGTTCACGATAATCATCATGCTCCTTGCCGAGCTTGACGCGACGTTTGATATTTTTGCAAATGCCGGCTGGTTCACTCTTGCGAGAGTGTCGAATATCATGCTCTGGATAACCGCCGTTCTGACGGTCGTTTCGGGCATCACATATTTTGTGGACAGCAAAAAACTTATTGACTTTTCCAAGTGATTTCAATATAATGATTAGTAGATATGCGAGTCATATCGGCTGACAAAAACCAAAAAATAACATGCGTTTACCGGGAGAAGTAGCCGGATATCCGCGGCATCAGAGAGGGAGCCCGAAGCTGAGAAAGCTCCTTGCCGTATGAAGGTGAAATGCACCCGTCAGCACGCAGGGGGAACAACAGTATCCCTGCGCGGAAGGCACCGTTATCGGCCGGGCGCGTATTTGCGCGCAGAGATATAAACAGGAGTGGAACCGCGCTCAGGCGCCTCCGTTGTCCGCAAGGATAACGGAGGCTTTTTGTATGTTATTTGTATATTGAGCGGCTGTAGGGGCGGATATCATCCGCCTGCGAAAAGCACAGACTTAATAACGCATATGCACTCCAAACACCCCACGCCGCATTGCGGCGGCAATTTTATCCGAGCTCAAGGAGTTGATATTTATGTTTGACAGGCTCAGGGAGGATATAAGCACCTTCAAACGGCGCGACCCCGCCGCGAGAAGCGCGCTCGAAATCTTCTTCCTCTATCCGGGTCTTAAAGCTATAAGAATGCACCGCAGAGCCAATTGGTGCTATCGCCGCAGGATGTTCTTCCTCGCACGTTGGATATCGCAGAGGGCGGCGCGTAAAACCGGGATAGAGATACACCCGGCGGCGACCATCGGCAGGCGCTTTTTCATCGACCACGGCACCGGCGTCGTTATCGGCGAGACCGCCGTTATAGGCGACGATGTTATGATATATCAGGGCGTGACGCTCGGCGGTACCGGCAAGGATACCGGCAAACGCCATCCGACTATCGGCAACAATGTCATGATCGGTGCGGGCGCAAAGGTGCTCGGCCCGTTCAAAGTCGGCGATAACTCGAATATCGCCGCGGGCGCGGTGGTTCTCGATGAGATTCCGCCAGACTGTACCGCCGTCGGCGTTCCGGCTCATATCGTTCGCCGCAACGGAGTCAGGGTCGACGATCTCGACCAGGTGCATATACCCGACCCGGTCGCGCAGGAGCTCTGCAGGCTCGAGCATCAGGTCTCTCAGCTGAGAAAACAGCTTGAGGAGCAGGAAAACACACAGGAAATTGACTGAAAGGAAGATATAAATGAAAGTCTATAACACTCTCACAAGAAAAAAGGAAGAACTTGTCCCGATAACTCCGGGCGAGATCAAGATGTACGCCTGCGGTCCGACCGTGTATAACTATATCCACATCGGCAACGCCCGCCCGCTGTGCATCTTCGATATCCTGCGCCGCTATCTCGAATATCGCGGCTACAATGTGAAGTTCGTCCAGAATTTCACGGATATCGACGATAAAATAATCAGACGCGCAAACGAGGAGCATGTTGATTTCTCCGAGATTTCCGAGCGCTATATAAAAGAGTTCTGGACCGACGCCGACGGACTCAATGTCCGCCACGCAACGATAAATCCGAAGGCTACCGAGAATATCGACGCCATTATTCAGATAATCTCGACCCTTATCGAAAAGGGCTACGCCTATGAGGCGCAGGGCGACGTTTATTTCAGCACCGAGAAGTTCAAGGATTACGGCAAGCTCTCGCATCAGCCGCTTGAGGATCTTGAGGCGGGCGCGCGTATAATGGTCGGCGAGGTCAAGCGCGAGCCGATGGATTTCGCCGTCTGGAAAGCCGCGAAGCCCGGCGAGCCCGCATGGGATTCCCCGTGGGGCAAGGGCAGACCCGGCTGGCATATCGAGTGCTCCGCGATGAACTGGCGCTATCTCGGCGACACGATAGATATCCACTGCGGCGGTCAGGATCTTATCTTCCCGCACCATGAGAATGAGATAGCCCAGAGCGAGTGCTTCACAGGCAAGCCGTTCGCCCACTATTGGATGCACAACGGCTACATCAACGTTGACAATGTGAAGATGTCGAAGTCTCTCGGCAATTTCTTCACCGTGCGCGATGTTGCCGAAAAATACGGCTATGAGCCGATCCGCTATCTGCTCATCTCCGCCCAGTACAGAAGCCCGATAAACTACAGCACCGATATCATCGAGCAGTGCATCGCCGCGCTCAACAGGCTCTATACCTGCCGCGATTCGCTCGACTTCGAGCTGAAGAATGCTTCGGACGCGGAGCATGACGGCGACAAGGCGATTATCGACGGATTTGATAAATACAGAGAGCAGTTTATCTCCGCTATGGACGACGATCTCAACACCGCCGACGCCATCGCTTCGATATTTGAGCTCGTCCGCGATATCAATACAAATGTTGTCGGCAAGACCCCCTCAAAGGCGCTTGTTGAGGGTGCGATAGCCATGTTCGACGAGCTGACCGGTGTGCTCGGACTCGTCTATAACCGCAAGACCGAGACTCTCGACAGCGATGTTGAAGCTCTTATTGAGGCGCGCACGAACGCCCGCAAGGAGAAAAACTGGGCAGAGGCGGACAGAATCAGAGATCAGCTCAAGGAAATGGGCATCGTCCTCGAGGATACCGCCCAGGGCGTGAAGTGGCACAGAGAATAAATCTATAGACAAAACGCATAAATTAATGTATAATACTATGTGACTTTTTAATTAAATTGCGGAGGTTGAGTAAGTGAACGATCTGAAAACCCGATTCTTTGACGATGTGGACAAAAACTGTCCTCTTCCGGAGTATCCCCGCCCGCAGCTTGTGCGCGAGGATTGGATGTGCCTCAACGGCGAGTGCGATTATGAGATAACCCCGGCGGGCGACGCCTGCCCGAAAGATTTCAGCGGCAAGATAATCCTGCCTTTCGCCATCGAGAGCCAGCTTTCCGGCGTTCAGCGCGCGCTTCAGCCAGACGAGCGCCTTTGGTACAGAAAGAGGTTCACTCTCGACAGCCGCTTTGATAATAAGCGCTGCATTTTGCATTTCGGCGCTGTCGATTGGCAGTGCGAGGTGTTTGTCAACGGCGTCTCCGTCGGCACTCATACCGGCGGCTATTGCCCGTTCTCTTTTGATATAACAGACGAACTTGTCGACGGCGAAAACGAGCTTGTTGTCAAGGTCTATGACCCGACAGACAAGGGCTGGCAGAATCGCGGCAAGCAGGTTCTCAAATCCGTCGGCTTCTGGTATACCGGAACCTCCGGAATCTGGCAGACCGTGTGGCTTGAGCCCGTGGCTCAGAGCCATATCACCTGCGTGCGCCTGACCCCCGATATCGACGCGGGCGAGATAATCGTCTCCTGCACCGGCGAGGGACTTGACGGCTGCACGATAGAGGCTGAGATTTCGCTCGGCGGCGAGCAGGTGTATTCCGGCGAGATGAAACTCAACGCGCATCTTCCCGTGCCCGATGCGAAACTCTGGAGCCCCGAGAGCCCGACTCTCTATGACCTTGTGCTCACCGTGAAGAAAAACGGCGAGGCTGTTGATACGGTCAAGAGCTATTTCGGCATGAGAAAGTTCAGCGTCGGCAAGGATAAGCAGGGTCTGCCGCGCCTTATGCTCAATAACGAGCCCTATTTCCAGCGCGGCCTGCTCGATCAGGGCTATTGGAGCGACGGCGGTCTGACTCCACCCAACGACGAAGCGATGATATTCGATATCGCCGAGATGAAGCGCCTCGGCTTTAATATGCTCAGAAAGCATATCAAGGTCGAGCCCCTGCGCTGGTACTATCACTGCGACAGACTCGGCATGATAGTCTGGCAGGATATGGTCAGCGGCGGCGAGTATATCGGAAATATCCTTGCGGGTGTTCTGCCGAATATCGGCATCGGCGTCAAGGATAATAAATATAACTGGTTCAGCCGCGGCGAAAAGGAGTGGCGCGATGACTACCGCCGCGAGCTGTTCGAGATGATAGACAATCTCTATAACTGCACCTGCATCGGCTGCTGGGTGCCCTTCAACGAGGGCTGGGGTCAGTTCGACGCGAAGGAGATCGGCGATGCCGTCAAGGCATACGATCCCTCGAGAATCGTTGACCACGCGAGCGGCTGGTACGATCAGAAGGGCTGCGACCTCAAGAGTATGCACAAATATATCCTGCCCATTCGTATGCCCAAGCTTGACGGCAGACCGTTCGTCATAAGCGAATACGGCGGATACAGCATGATTCTCGACGGCCATGTATGGAACAAGCAGAAGAGCTTCGGCTATATCATGTTCAGGTCGAAGGAGAAGCTCTCCGCGGCTTATAAGAAGCTGCACGAGAAGCAGGTCATCCCGCTGATAAAGAAAGGACTTTGCGCCACTGTCTATACTCAGGTCAGCGACGTCGAGTTCGAGGTCAACGGAATGTATACATATGACCGCAAGGTGTTGAAGCTCGACGAAAAGACCGTGCAGGAAGTCAACTCCAAGCTGCATTTTTAAGGAAGAAAGCGACAGATGAAGTCATTGCTTATAAGACTGATAAAAAAACTCGGCGATATGCGCCGCCATCTGCTCTATTACCGCATTTGGCCTGCGGTCTACAGGCGCGCGGCGAAAAAGCCGATAGACGAAAAAAAGGTGCTCCTTGCTTCAAACAGCAAAACGCTTCCTGACAACCTGTCCTGCATGAAGCGCGAGCTTGAGGCGCGCGGAATGTACTGCACCGAGATGCTCATTCCCGCGGGAGCGGGCAGTATAAGCGCGAGGGCTGCGGAGTTCAGGCAGAATATCCGCTTCCAGCGCGAATATGCGACGAGCAAACTCGTCTTTGTCGAGGATGCATTCTTTCCGCTGTTCGCGAATCATCCTCGAAAGGGCACCGAGGTCATTCAGCTTTGGCACGCGTGCGGCGCGTTCAAAAAATGGGGCTATTCGACCGCCGACCTCAAGTGGGGCGCTGACAGAAAGAGCCTCGAACGCTATCCGATTCACAACACCTATACCGCAGTCACCGTGTCGGCGCGCAATATTATTCCGTATTATGCCGAGGCGTTCAACTGCCCGGAGCGCATAATCAGACCTCTCGGCGTGCCAAGGACGGATATTTATTTCAATCCCGATTTCGTCTCCTCCGCCCGCGCGGAGATGCTCAAAAAATTCCCGCAGATAGGGGACAGGAAGATAATCCTCTATGCCCCGACATTTCGCGGCAACTCGATTCTCAAGTCCTATATGGATCTGAAGCTCGATATCGAGCGCATGAATGCGGAACTGTCCGACGATTTCGTCCTGCTGTATAAGCTCCATCCGCAGACGGCGAAACGCTTTTCACTCAGCGCCGAAGAGCGCGAAAAATATGAGAATTTCGTGTTCGATATCTCAAAAGATGTGCGAATCGACCTCGCAATGTGCGCTGCTGATATGCTGATAAGCGACTATTCGTCCGTGATTTTTGAATATTCGCTGCTCAGCCGTCCGATGATATTCTTTGCCTATGATCTCGAAGAATATGACCGCGACCGCAGTTTCTATAACAAATATGAGGACTTCGTTCCCGGCCCTATAGTCCGGGATACCGAGGGCATTATTTCCGCCGTCAGGCAGGCGCAGTCCGGCTTCGACAGCGCGGAAATTGAAAACTTCAGAAACTATTTTATGGACGCCTGCGACGGGCACAGCACCGCGCGCATCGCCGAAGCGTTCATGGAAAAATAAGGTGTATCATATGAAAAAGACTTTCAAAGCCACAGCGGCATTCCTGCTCATCCTGGCAGTCGCCATAGGTATGTGCGCGTGCTCGGGCGGAGCCGGCGGCAAAGCGCCCGGCAAAAAGATCGCCATAGTCACGGCGACTCTGTCGCAGAACCCCGAGGAATATCAGCGCGCGGCTCAGCTTGCAAGCGAATATTCCTATGTCGAGCATGTTGTCTATACCGACACGCGCGTCGGCACTTCGGGCATTCTCGATTTCTATAAGCGCGTCAACGATATCGCCTCCGATGCGAGCTACGGCGCGATAGTTATCGCGAGAGCGAATCTCGGAGCCGTCGCGGCAGTCAGAGCGGCAAAGGCAAAGAACCCCGATAAGCTCATCGTCTGCACTGCACCCGAGGAGAATATCCAGACTCTTGCGAAGTCCGCCGATGCCATTCTTGCGATAGACACCGCCAAGGACGCAGCGATGATGGTCGAAGAGGCGCACGGACGCGGCGCGCAGGTCTTTGTCTATTACGCCACCGGCGTTCAGCAGAGCACCCCGAGCATCAAGGAGTCGCGCGAAGCGGCTGAGAAGAAGTGCGAGGAGCTCGGCATGACATATAAATTTGTCAACTGCTACGATGTCTCGCAGGCTCTCGGCATAAAGGGCGCGCAGAGTTTCATGAAAGAGGATATCGCCCGCCAGCTCAAGAATTTCGAGGGCAAGAAGATTGCGGCTTATTGCGCCGATATATCTTCTCAGGCGGAGCTTATAAAGAACGCCTGTCCGAACGGCATAATCGTCGCGGGCACAAGCTTCCCGAGCATCTATGACGGCTACACCGCCGCTTTTGATATCGAGGTCGGCAAGAAGTGGGACAACAAGTCCAAGGTGTTCAGCAAGGTCAGAGCCGCGATAAGAGCGAACGGCGGCACGAAAAACCAGTTCATCGTGTGGGACGACCTGACCGCATCTTCAATGACCGAGGCAGCGTTTGAATATGCAAGAGCCACCCTCTGCGGCGAGCAGATTGATATGGCAAAGGCGGTCAAGTCGAGCTTCCCGTCGAAGATAAAAGTGTCTGACAAACAGCTCGACAAATGCACCTTCATTTACACGGAGGACTACCGCGTATTATGAGAGGAAAATTCATTGTAGTCGAGGGACTTGACGGCTCCGGCAAGGGCACCCAGACGGCTCTGCTTTGTGCTTATCTCAAGTCGCAGGGCAGGAATGTGTATCCGACCGCCGAGCCCACCGAGTCGGTGACCGGTGGTATGATAAGAGATGTGCTCAGCGGCGCAAGGCAGCGCACATCCTCGGAGCTCGCCGCGCTCTTCCTCGCGGACCGCGTGGCGCACAATATGAACCCCGTCAATGGCATAGAAAAGACGCTCGAAGCGGGAATCGATGTCGTGTGCGACAGATATTACTATTCGTCCATCGCCTATCAGGCGGTGGGGGAGGACAGGCAGTGGGTCATCGATATGAACCTCGACTGCCCCGGCATACTCAAGCCGGATATCTGCATCTTTTTCGATGTCGACCCGGAGAGCTGCCACGAGAGGATAGAAAACGGGCGCGTGTATCTCGAAATTTTCGAGCGCGACCCGGAGCAGATAAACGCCATCCGCGAGCGGTATTACAGCGCGTTTGAACTGCTAAAAGACAGAGACAATATCGTCGTCATCGACGCCGCACGCGATATAGATTCCGTCGCCGCCGATGTCAGAAAAGCAATTGATACGGTTATAAAATAACTAATCCGCCCAATTCCGGGCGGATTTTTTTGCTTTAACTCAAGGCGATGATGGCAAAAACAAGGAGCATAGCGCCCGCTCCAAGGGCGATAGGCGACTATGTTTTGAGAGTCGCTCGTGCGGCTTGCTTCGCAAGCCGTTCCCTCGCCTATCTCAGTTAGACTTCAAACACTGCAGCGCGGCTGTTGAAAGCTTGATTATAAAAATTGGCTGAAACACTTGCTTTTACTTTGCTGTGGCGCGAGTGATGGACAAATCTCAATTTTGCAATACCAAAAAATCAAGCCGCCCGGTTGCCCGAGCGGCTCAAATTATTTATTCAGCTTTGGATTAATACATTCCGCCGCCGGCCTGTGCAGCCATCGCTGCGGCGTTTGCCGCGTCTGCTGCCGGGTCGGGCTTGTCGGTGACAAGGCTCTCGGTGGTCAGAACCATTGCCGCAACGGAAGCGGCGTTCTGCAGAGCGGAGCGGGTGACCTTTGTCGGGTCAACAACGCCTGCCTCGAACATGTCAACATATCCGTCAGAAGCGAAGTTGTAGCCGTAGCCGATCTTTCCGGACTCAACGATGTGGTTGATGATAACCGAACCCTCAAGTCCCGCGTTGGAAGCAATCTGGCGAACGGGCTCTTCAAGAGCCTTGAGAACGATCTTCACGCCGGTCTTCTCGTCGGAATCCTCGGTGCTGTCAAGCAGAGCCTTGACTGCGGGGATAGCGTTGAGCAGTGCGACGCCGCCGCCTGCAACGGAACCCTCTTCAACAGCTGCCTTGGTTGCTGCGAGAGCGTCCTCGATGCGGAGCTTCTTCTCCTTCATCTCGGTCTCGGTAGCTGCGCCGACCTTGATGACCGCTACGCCGCCTGCAAGTTTTGCAAGGCGCTCCTGAAGCTTCTCTCTGTCATAGTCGGAAGCGGTGTTCTCAATCTGGGTGCGGATCTGGTTGACTCTGGACTTGATGGCGTCCTTGTCGCCTGCGCCGTCAACAATGATGGTGTTCTCCTTGGAGACCTTGACCTGGCGTGCGCGGCCGAGATCGGAAATCTGGGTGTCCTTGAGCTCAAGACCGAGCTCGGAGGTAATGACCTTGCCGCCGGTGAGGATAGCGATATCCTGGAGCATCTCCTTGCGTCTGTCGCCGAAGCCGGGAGCCTTGATGCCCACGCAGGTGAACACGCCGCGAAGCTTGTTGACAAGGATGGTCGAAAGAGCCTCGCCCTCGATGTCCTCAGCGATGATGATAAGCTTTCCGCCTGCGTGCATGATCTGCTCGAGCAGGGGAAGAAGATCCTGAATGCTTGCAATCTTCTTGTCTGTGATAAGGATGAGAGCGTCGTCGATGACGGCTTCCATCTTGTCGGTGTCGGTTACCATGTAGGGGGAAATGTAGCCTCTGTCGAACTGCATGCCCTCGACAACCTCTGCCTCGGTCTGTGCAATCTTCGACTCCTCAACGGTGATAACGCCGTCGGAGGTGACCTTCTCCATAGCGTCGGCAATGATTCTGCCGATATCCTCGTCAGCGGAGGAAATGGTAGCTATTCTTGCGATGTCCTCGGTGCCCTTAACAGGCTGAGAGTGGGACTTGACAGCCTCGATAGCGGCATCAACAGCCTTCTGGATGCCCTTTTTGATGACCATCGGGTTTGCGCCTGCAACAACGTTCTTCATGCCCTCGCGGACGAGTGCCTGAGCGAGCAGGGTAGCGGTGGTGGTGCCGTCGCCGGCGACATCGTTTGTCTTTGTGGCGACTTCTTTTATAAGCTGAGCACCCATGTTCTCAAAGGGATCTTCGAGCTCAACATCCTTGGCGATGGTGACACCGTCGTTGGTGATGAGGGGAGCGCCGTACTTCTTGTCGAGCACAACGTTTCTGCCCTTGGGGCCGAGCGTGATTTTAACTGTGTTAGCGAGCTTATCGATACCGGCCTGGAGAGCCTTGCGGGCTTCCTCGCCGTAAATGATCTGTTTTGCCATGATGAATTACCTCCGATTATTCTACGATAGCGAGAATGTCGCTCTGACGGACTATGGTGTATTCCTCTTTGTTGAGCTTGACCTCAGTGCCGGAATATTTGCCGGTTATGACTCTGTCGCCGACCTTGACGTACATCTCAACTTCCTTGCCGTCAACGAGTCCGCCGGGACCCACTGCAACGACCTCAGCGACCTGGGGCTTCTCCTGTGCGGAAGCGGCGAGGATAATGCCGCTGCTCGTAGTTTCTTCAACCTCGACAGGCTTGACAACAACTCTGTCTGCAAGCGGTTTAATGTTCATATCGATTCCTCCTGAATTATAAAAAATGCAAGCTTAAAAATCTTTTGGCACTCTACATCCCCGAGTGCTAATTCATATTCTAAACCCATTTGTACCAAAAATCAATACCTTTTTCCAAAGTTTACAATTATGTCATAAACTTTGTCAGCGGTCAGGAGGGTACAGAATATATAATAGTATTATACCCGCCCCAAAAAGATGCCGGAGCGTGAATATAAAAAGGCAAAAAAATTACGGCACCGTTTAAAACAGTGCCGTGAATATCTGTTCGGTCATCAGACAGCGCGTGTAACTTTGCCGGAACGAAGGCAACGAGTACATGCATAAACTCTCTTGGGAGAGCCGTTCACTATAGCCTTGACCCTTTTAATGTTGGGCTTCCAGGTTCTGTTTGAACGTCTGTGAGAATGGGAAACCTTGATGCCGAAAGACACATCCTTACCGCAATATTCGCATTTTGCCATGTGTCGCACCTCCTTCTTTACTCGGTAACAGATGATATGATAACAGATAACTCGCAAAAAAGCAAGCTTTTTTTTATTTTTTGTAGCTCACAACACGAAAAACTTGAAAATAATTATTATCCCTGATATAATATAGCAGTTAAAAGCCGTGCCGGGTATTCCGTGGACGGTACATATGCGGATATGGCGGAATTGGCAGACGCGCCGGATTTAGGATCCGGTGGGCAACCATGCAGGTTCGATCCCTGTTATCCGCACCAAAAATCGGCAAGTATCGTCAGATATTTGCCGATTTTCACTTTTTCACTCTCCACTCTTAACTTGCCACTCACCACTATCCACTTTTCACTCTCCGCTCGCCAGTTCTATTATCATTCTTTCAAGTTCTTTTGCAGCCACGCTCAGCGGCTGCTCTTTTCTTTTTATAAGGCAGATGCTGCGCTCGGGTATCTCTTCTTCGAGGTCGATTATCCGCACGTTGTCGGAAGGATTTACGAACTCCTCGGGCACGAATCCGACTCCGAGATCCGCCTGCGCCATCGGGAGAATCTGATCTGCCGTTGCCGCTTCGATGTCAGGGCTGTATGGCAGACCGTGCTCGGTGAAGAACGCCGAATAAAACTCGAATGATTTTGTGCTCGTGCCGAGAGATATCAGCGGATAGTTACCGAGATCGACGAGGCTTATCTTTCTGCCGAGCAGCTCTTTGAATGCCGGCGAGCATATCGCCACCTCGCGCACGGAGCGAAGCGGGGTTTCGCTCAGCGAGGCGGAGCGGACGGTCGGAGTCGTGACGATTGCGATATCCGCCGTTCCGTCCTTGAGCGCGGCTATTGCCTGCGGGGTCGAGTGGTTGCTGATGCGTATGCGAACCCCTGGATAGAGCATGCGAAATTTTTTGAGCACTGGCAGAAGCAGGCAGCGCAGGGCGACCTCGCTCGCCGCGACGAAAACCGTGCCCGTCTGCAAATTCTTGCTCTCGGTTATCTCTTCTTCGCCCGCCTCGATGTGCTCGATGGCGACCTTGATGTGCTCATATAGCTTCTGACCCTCCGGCGTCAGGCGCATGCCGCGGTTTGTGCGCGAAAACAGGGGGCAGCCGAGCTCGCTTTCGAGGTTCTTTATCGTCCTTGTCAGATTGGGCTGGTTGTTCAAAAGCAGCTTCGCGGCCTGTGAGATGTTGCCGTATTTTGCGACGAAGTAAAAGATTCGGTAGTAGTCGTAGTTTATGTTCATGATAAGCCTCCGCTGATATATGTTTTAGATATCGTTGATATATGTATTATAGATTTTACACATATCTGCAACTGGATTATAATACACTTGTCAAAAAAAGTAAAGCCCGGAAAGAAGAATTACTTTGAATTATCTGAAAGCAAGCAGCGAAGAGCTGGCAGCAGAAAAAGAGAAAGCTGCGAAAGAGCTCCAAAAACTTTTGAAAAACGGCGTGACGCTCGATCTGTCGCGCGGAAAGCCGTCGGCGGAGCAGCTGGATTTGTCGCTCGGTATGCTCGATGTTATCGACAGCCGCAGCATCCTCGACTCCGAGAGCGGGCAGGATTGCCGCAACTACGGCGGACTTGACGGAATCCCGGAGGCAAAGCGCCTGCTCGCGCATATGATGGGCACGCACTCGTCGCATACGCTTGTCGGCGGGAACAGCAGCCTTACTATGATGTATCAGATAGTCAGCCACGGCATGACCGACGGAATCTGCGGCGCGAAGCCCTGGCAGGAGGTTGAAGGGCGCAAGTTCCTCTGCCCCGTCCCCGGATATGACCGCCATTTTGCAATAACCGAGCATTTCGGCTTCGAGCTTGTCCCCGTGCCGATGCTGCCGACGGGTCCCGATATGGACGAGGTCGAAAAATTGATAAAGGACGAAAAGGTGAAAGGTATCTGGTGCGTGCCGAAATACCAGAACCCAACGGGAATCGTGTTCAGCGACGAGACGGTCAGACGTTTCGCCGCATTGAAGCCGGCGGCGGAGGATTTCCGTATCTTCTGGGACAATGCCTACTGTGTCCACGCCTTTGACGGCGACAATGCGCAGATACCGGATATAATCGAGGAATGCGAAAAAGCCGGCAGCGCCGATATGGTCTATGAGTTTTGCTCCACGAGCAAGATAACCTTCCCGGGCGCGGGCGTTGCGGCGGTCGCGGCGAGCCCGGCCAATCTGATAGATATAAAGAGCTTTTTTAAATTCGCGACCATCGGACCGGATAAGATGAACCAGCTGATGCACGCGAGATATTTCAAAAACAGCGCCGGACTTAAAGCGCATATGAAAAAGCACGCCGCCATTTTGAAGCCGAAGTTCGATTCGGTATATAAAGTGCTGGACGAAGAACTGAGCGGCTTGGGCATCGCAGAGTGGACAACACCCAAGGGCGGATATTTCCTCTCGTTTGACACCATGCCGGGCTGCGCCGGAAAGGTCGTGAAGATGTGCGGCGACTGCGGCGTTACGTTCACTCCCGCCGGGGCAACTTATCCGCACGGACTCGACCCGGAGGATAAAAATATAAGGCTCGCCCCGTCGTTTGCAACGGTCGAAGAGATAACTCTCGCGGTGCGCGTGCTCGCACTCTGCACGAAGCTTGTCAGCATAGACAGGCTGACTGCCGATAAATCCAAGGGTCGTGTGTCTGCATGAAGCTCAAAAACGGATTTCACGGACAGATGTCTGACAAATTCCGCGCGGCGGTGTTCATAATACTCTCCGGCGGATTTCAGGATGCCTATACTTATTGCTGCCGCGGCTCGGTCTTTGCAAACGCGCAGACGGGAAACATCGTGCTCATGAGCACGGCCCTTGTCGACGCGGACAGAAGCAGGGTCATCAAATATCTCATCCCCGTTGTGTCGTTTATCATCGGCATCGCGATAGCGGAAGTGGTGCATATGCGGTTCAAAAACTACGAGAAAATCCACTGGCGGCAACTGATTCTTATCGATGAGATAGTTCTGCTGTTTGCGGTCGGATTCATGCCGCAGAAGCTCGATCCTCTCGCGAATGCGCTCGTCTCGTTCGTCTGCGCGCTTCAGGTGCAGACATTCCATAAGGTGCGCGGCCATGCCTATGCCAGTACGATGTGCATCGGCAATATGCGAAGCGGCACTGAGGCTCTCTGCGCCTATTTTCGCACAAAGGATAAGGCGATACTCAAAAAGGCGCTTACATATTTCGCGGTCATATTGGTCTTTGCCGTCGGCGCGGGTGTCGGCAGCTTTGTTACCGGGAGACTCGGCGATAAGTCGATTTGGATATCCTGCGGACTGCTTTTGATAAGCTTCGGCATGATGTTCATCCGCGAAGAGGAAGAGCTTATCCTCAGCGCGGAAAACGGCGCAAAACACAGCGAAAACTGAAATCACGCCGCATGGCGGCAAGTCAAACGAAAGAAGGAGCAATTATTATGTTATCAGCGATAGTCGGTGTCAACTGGGGCGACGAGGGCAAGGGGCGCATCGTCGATTATCTTTCGCAGGATTTTGATATAGTTTCGCGCTATCAGGGCGGAAACAATGCGGGTCACACCGTCGTCAACGAAAAGGGCACATTTATTCTCAATCTGCTCCCGTCCGGCATTCTGCGCGACGGCACAGTGAACGTCATGGGTACGGGAATGGTTATTGACATCGAGCACCTCGTCGGCGAGATCGGCAGGCTGCGCGAAAAGGGGATAGAGATATCCCCGGAAAACTTGAAAATCAGCGACCGCGCAACTATCTGCATGCCCTATCACAGGATACAGGACTGCCTTGAAGAGGACAGACTCTCCGATAAAAAATTCGGCTCGACCCGCCGGGGAATCGCGCCCGTTTATGCGGACAAATATATGAAAAAGACCATTCGTATGGGCGATCTGCGCGACGTAGACGGCGTCGCCGATCATCTCAGGGATATCGTCGAGTGGAAAAACCTGCTCATCGAGGGCGGATATCACCACGAGCCTATCGACGCCGAAAAAATGCTCACCTGGCTTCGCACATATGGCAAGCCGCTGCTCCCGTATATCTGCGACACGTCGGAATATTTGAGCAAAGCGGCTGACGAGGGCAAAAAGATACTCTTTGAAGCTCAGCTCGGCGCACTCAGGGATATTGATTACGGCATTTATCCGTATACCTCGTCGTCAAACAGCATCGCCGCATTTTCGACTATCGGCGCGGGTATTCCGCAGTTACATCTTGACGAGAGCATAGGCGTTATGAAAGCCTACTCGACCTGCGTTGGCGAGGGTCCGTTCGTGTGCGAGCTGTTCGGTGAAGAGGGCGAAATCCTTCGCCGGGCGGGCAACGAATATGGTGCGGCTACCGGCAGACCGAGAAGAGTCGGCGGCTTTGATGTTGTGGCCTCGCGCTACGGAGCGCGTGTCCAGGGCGCGACCGCAATCGCGCTGACAAAGCTTGACATTCTCTCTTATTTCGATAAAATCCCCGTCTGCGTCGCATATGAAATAGACGGAAAGCGCGTCGATACTTTCCCGACCGGCAGCGCGCTCAATAACGCAAAGCCCGTCTATGAGTATTTTGACGGCTGGAAAGAGGATATCTCCGACTGCCGCTCGTTCGATGAACTGCCCGAAGCGGCGAAAAAATATATTGACTTCATAGAAACGCGGATCGGCGTGCAGATAAAATATATTTCTGTTGGCGCTGAAAGGGATTCCATCATTACCCGCTGACGCTCCCGCCGCGTGCTTCGCGGGTCACGGCCATATGAACAACTATTCCGCCGAATATCACGGGATAAGGCTCAGCTACGGTCTATCGTGCGACCATAATATCTATGTCGTGCCTTTCAGGGGCGGCCAGCTTATAAATATCAAAAACGACGGCACATTCACCGTCCAAAGGCTCATTCGCCACAGGGGACAGAGCACCGTGACGATTGGAAAAGAAAAATAAACAAAAAGCCGTTCCTTAATGGGGCGGCTCAATTTATATACTAAAAACACAAAAGCCATCCCTTTTTCAGAGATGGCTTTTGTGTTTACTCTTCTGCCGCTTCGCTGTATCTTCTCAGTGATATCCTGCCTGCCGTCAGCATGACGCCCTCAAGCATCAGCGCGGAGCAAAGCGGAGCACATATTCTCGGATAGCCGAAGATGAGCACCGCCGTCATGGCTGCGAATGTAAGCGTAACGCGGATTATCGACCGTTCGCGGTAGCGAATTTTCTCCGCTTTATCGAGCGGCTTCTCTTTCGCCGCCGCAGGGGAGAGGATGCATATTATAATGTATGCCACTGCCGATGCGAGAGCACCGGATTTCAGAACCGCGGACTCGCGCAGGGCGAAGAAAACAAAGCATATCGACAAAAGTATTTCTATCGTCGACAGTATCATGCACTTGCCCTCGGTCGAGGCGTGGAATCCGCCGCCGTATTTCTTGATGAACAGGAACACGGCGTAGAAAATCATGCTCTCGAGCGGAACCGAAAAAATCAGCCCCAGTATCAGGCAGATGACCGCGTACATCAGCTTCGATAACAGCGAAAAGAGACCGTAGGCCACGATCTCTTCCTCGCTGTCCGGCAGATACCCGCGCTTCTCAAGGCGAGAAGTCAGGCGAACTGACAGATCATAAATCATTTGTTCTTGTAGATCTCCGCGCTCTTGGGCATACGGGGCTGATAGGTCCAGGGCGAACCGGTCGAGTTGATGTCGTCCTTGACATTCTTCTTGGCGAGAGTGATAACAGACTCTGCCGCTTTCTTTGCTATGTTCTTCATTTTTGTCCACCTGCTGCCGGTTCCATTTAAGTCCGGCATTTCCTTTCTTTGGTATTTTTGGGACAACTACATGATAACATGTCAACAATAAAATTCAATATAACAAACAATACTGCATATTTTTACGTCAAAACTGCACAAATCCTTAATATTATTTAACAACGGCATAAAATAACAGCGTATTACAAATATAATTGTGTTAGTAAATGGCAGTTTGTTCCAATTAAAAGCGGCAAATGGTAACATTTTCCATGGGTGATGAAAGTGAATGATGAAAAGAAGAATGCCGTTATTGGGGCGCGGATAATGCAGCGCAGGAAGCTGCTCGGAATGAAACAGTCCGAGCTGGCGGAGCTTATAGGAGTCTCTGATAATCAGATATCCAATATAGAGAACGGCAGGAGCTATCCGAAGCTCAACAGCTTTATGCTCATCTGCAAGGCTCTCGACTGCAACGCGGACTATTTCTTCTCCGGCGTGATAAGCGATTCTCTTCCCGAGCAGATAGGGGAGATGCTCTCTTCGCTTTCCGTCGAGGAGCAGAGGATGGTCTGGCGCCTTGTTGACTGTTACATACATCAGAAAGATGACTCAACGATTTAACGATTTAAACTATTTGACTTGAGTTTTCTCATATGGTATAATTGTCAACGAGGAGTGGCATTTCGTGAAGATCGCAATTTGTGATGACGACAGTGCTTATGTAAAAAAGATCGAATCGGTGGTTCGCACGACCCTTGCGGAGAAGAATATCGATGCGCGGTTCGATCTCATATCTGACAGTGCGCAACTGCATGACAGCGCGGAAACATATGATATGGCTTTTCTCGATATCGGGATGACCCCGTATAACGGGCTTGAGATTGCTGCAAGGCTGAAGAAGAGAAACCGCAATATCATTATATTTTTTATCACATCGTATGATGACTATATCGACGATGCCATGGATCTGCACGTTTTCAGATATATATCCAAACCGCTCGACGCAAGGCGGCTCAGAGCGGGAGTCGAAAAAGCGCTGAAGCTCATCGACAGGGCGCGCATAAGCTTTCTTGTGAAAGAGAGCGGAAAAGCCGTGTGTGTCTTCTCAAAAGATATTGTTTTTGTTGAGATAGCCGGACGCTCCACGCGGGTCGTGACGACCCAGGGGGAGTACAATTCGGAAAACGGCATTGACTTCTGGGATTCAAAGCTCGCTGCGCCGTCATTCTTCCGCGTGCATAAGAGCTATATAGTCAATGTCCATTATGCAACGGATTACACCCGCGCGTCCGTTGTGCTCTGCGGCAAGTACGAAATACCCATAGCCTATAGAAAACAGGCGGAGTTCCGTCACTTTTTTCTCAACTATTTCGGGGGACGATGATCTGAAAAATGGAGTTATTATCTGCACTTTCACATGCTATAGAGCTTTTTATTGTCTTTCAGTTCTTCAATGATCTGTTTGCCAATAAGGGCAGGAAAACCGTTGCAGCGGCGGTCGGCATTGCTTTCTATGCCGTGGCATATGCGGCGTTTTTGCTGTTTAATTCAACGGTCGTCAACATTTTGCTCTGCTTTGTTATCGATTCCGTGTTTGCAAAGCTCTTCTTTGAATGCAATATCAAAGGCGCAACGCTCGGCGCGCTGTTCATAGCGGTGTCGAACACTGCGTCGGAATTTATAGTCATGAGCGTGCTCGGCATAGTCGGCGGAGATATAAAGACCTATCGGTCGAGCCTGTATATTTATCTGCTTATGGTGCTCCTGAGCAAGTCCGTCCTCTTCGTTCTGACGAAAGCGGCTGTTTATGCGGGACTGTATCTGCGCGGTCAGAAGGGCGTGCGCATCCCCGCGTTCCTGCTGATTTATCCTATAGCGTCGATAGTTATCCTCTATACTTTCTGGATGATTTCCGTGCGCTACGATTTGTCGAAGAATATAAGTGTTATAATTTCCGTCGCGTCAATCGCTATAATCGCATCGGCGTTTCTGACTTTCGTCTTTTACGGGCGCACTTCGCGCAAGATGGACGAGCTCTATAAGACCCAGCGCGAGGCGGAGCGACTGCGCACCGACCAGACTTATTACGCCCTGCTCGATCAGCAGAACGAGATGCTCAAGACTATAACGCACGACGAGAAAAATCATCTTATCGCCATAAAAGCACTCGCGAACGATCCCGCAGTCAGCGAATATATCGAGAATATCTACGGCGATATAAAATACCATTCGATGTTTGGCAACACAAAGAACAAGTTCCTCGATTTGCTGCTCAACAAATATAAATCGATCTGCGATTCGAGCGGGATAAGCTTCGAATACAATATAAGAACGGCGAACCTCTCGTTTATGGATGCGCCGGATCTGATAACGCTTCTGAGCAATATCCTCGACAATGCGGTCGAGGCGGCGAGCGTTTCCGAAAAGAAAACGATAGAGCTTTCGATAAACAGGGTCAATGAATTCGATATGCTTTCCTGCGTCAATTCCAGCGACCGCAAGCCGCAGTCCGTCGGCAAATCGCTCAGGACTTCGAAGAATTCCGGCGGCTTCCACGGTCTCGGAACAAAGAGCATCAAGGCGATGGCGGGAAAATATAACGGCGAGTTCGATTGGGCATACAGCGAGGCTGACAGGGAGTTCACGGTCAATATCGCGTTCTTCCATACAGATAAGGAGAAAGTAACAAAATAATATTTTTCGCGGAGCACAGTTTTTTACTGCGCTCCGTTTGCTGTAATATTCATATATTGCCATGCTCCTTTGCTGTGCTCAAATATCACATCTGAAATTTATATGGCAAAATCAATCTCGGGCTAACGCGGCAAAGCTGTAATTCGGTGCTCTGATACATTGTTGAAGCAAAGCGAATAAATTTTGCAAAACGGCTTAATAGCGCGCTTTCGGGAATCTTTGCGCCGCGTGCGCGCAAAAAACTAATATCGCGGACACCGAGATATAAAGCCGCCGAAAATTTTGACGGCATTCCGGGGTATTTGACAATAAATTCAATCTGTATAAGCTTGCATTTTCGGCTGTATTATGTTAATATGTCCTATATTAAGCAGTCATAAATAGTTGTAATTCAACACTTTTAGTTGTTTGTGGTGCTTTTTCTACGGGGCGGCGCACAATTTTCGCCTCGATACTTTGACGACAGGGAGTTGGCATACTTGGCGAAGTATATCATCAAGCGTGTTGCAATGGGTCTGCTGTGCATATTCATTGTTGCAACACTGACTTTTCTTCTGATGAATCTGGTACCGGGCGGTCCGTTCACGGCTGAGAAGTCTATGAGTGAGGCGGCGCAGAGAGCGCTTGAAGCAAAATTCGGACTGGACAAGCCCCTAGGGCAGCGTTATTTGACATATATGTCCGATCTTCTCAAGGGAGATATGGGCCCGAGCCTTAAACAGCGCGGACGTTCGGTAAACGAAATAATTTCCTCGAAATTTCCGATTTCGGCGCGTCTTGCGGGCGTCGCCGTGCTCGTATCGCTGCTCGTCGGTATCCCGCTGGGCTGTGTCTCGGCCTATAACAGAGGAAAATTCGCCGATAATATTATTATCGTGCTTGCGACCTGCGGAATAGCCATACCGAGCTTTATAAGCAGCGTTATTCTGCTATATACGTTCGGAAGCAAGCTGAACATATTGCCGACGATAGGACTAAACTCGTTGGCATCATATATAATGCCGGTAACGGCGCTGTCAATTTATCCGACTGCATATATAACGCGCCTCATGCGATCGAGCCTGCTCGATGTTATGGGTCAGGACTATATCCGCACCGCGAGGGCAAAGGGTCTGTCGAACTTCAAGGTTCTCTTCAAGCACGCCCTGCGAAACGCCATCCTTCCCGTTGTTACTTATGTCGGCCCCATGCTGGCGGGTCTTATGACCGGATCGTTCGTCGTGGAGAAGATATTCACCATTCCCGGTCTCGGCCGCGATTTCGTCTCGGCGATAAACCAAAAAGACTATACGCTGATAATGGGAACTACAATAGTTCTTGCCACTCTTATAATTGCGGCGAATGTTATAGTTGATATCCTCTATAAGATCATAGACCCCCGTATTAAACTCAAGTAAGGGAGCGGCAGGAGAGAAACGATGAAGAAAAAATTTCCGAGTCTGCACCTGAATGCAGATGATTTTATCCCGGCAACAAACGATGAAAAAGAGAGCCTCGTCGTCATGCGCGACAGCGTCAACTTCTGGGCGGACGGTATGCGCCGCCTGCGCAAGAACAAGATAGCGATGATAAGCCTCGTTTTCATCCTTATAATAATGTTTTTCGCTTATGTTATGCCTGCTTTTTGGCCGTATAGCTACGAGCAGCAGATTAAGTACAGCGAGAATCTCAAACCTTTTGAATACAGCCAGACAGAGCAGGCGCGCATAGACGCGGGCGAAAAGGTTTTCCCGCATATCTGCGGCACCGATAAGCTCGGCAGAGACTTTGCCGTCCGCCTTATGATGGGCACGCGAATCAGCCTTACCGTCGGTCTTATCTGCGCGGCGCTCGTCCTGATAGTCGGCTCGATTTTCGGCGCCGTCGCCGGATTTGCCGGCGGCTGGGTCGATATAATAATGATGAGAATCACCGATATTCTCTATACAATACCTGATGTTCTTTTGATAATAGTGCTCTCGCTCGCCTTGAAACCGAGGCTTGAGGATCTCGCCGAACAGCCCGGATTTGGCTGGATGAACACGGTCGGACCGAACCTTATCGCGATATTCCTCGTGTTCGTTCTGCTCTATTGGGTCGGCATGGCGCGTATCACGCGCTCGCAGATTCTTGTGCTCAAGGAGTCCGAATATGTTACGGCGGCGCGCGCTCTCGGCGCAAGCAGCTCGCGCATAATCAGAAAGCACCTGCTCACAAACTGCATCGGCACCCTTATCGTTACCACAACTCTTCAGATCCCCTCGGCTATATTCACCGAGAGCTATCTGAGCTTCCTCGGACTCGGCGTTGCGGCTCCCATGCCGTCGCTCGGCTCCCTCGCAACCGATGCGGTCAAGGGCATGAACACTTATCCGCATCTGCTGTTTTTGCCGGCAATACTTATCAGCGTCATCATTCTCGCATTCAACCTCTTCGGCGACGGACTGCGCGATGCGTTTGATCCGAAGCTGAAAAACTGACAAGGAGGGCGAGAATTTTGAGCGAAAAACTTCTGGAAATAAAAGACGAAAAACTCTCGTTCTTCACCCCCGCGGGCGAGGTCAAGGCGCTTAACGGCGTGTCCTTCTCCATGAACGAGGGCGAGGTGCTCGGCATAGTCGGCGAGTCCGGCTCGGGCAAATCCGTTACGGCTTATTCAATAATGGGTCTTACCGCCTATCCCGGCAAGCTCATCGGCGGTACGATATATTTCAACGGTCATCAGATCGAAAAGATGAGCGAAAAAGAAATGCGCAAAATCAGGGGCAACGAGGTCTCGATAATCTTCCAGGATCCCATGACGAGCCTCAACCCTGTCTATACTATCGGCAATCAGATAACCGAGGTTATCCGCCTGCATACGGGCAAGAGCAAAAAAGAGGCATATGACCGCGCGAAGGAGCTGCTCGAGCTTGTCGGCATCAACGAGCCCACAAAGCGCCTCAAGCAGTATCCCCATGAGCTCTCCGGCGGTATGCGTCAGCGAGTCATGATAGCAATAGCCCTCGCGTGCGAGCCCAAACTGCTCATAGCCGACGAGCCCACAACGGCTCTCGACGTTACCATTCAGGCTCAGATACTTGAGCTTATGCAGGAACTCAGACAGAAGCTCGGCATGAGCATCATAATGATAACCCATGACCTCGGCGTCGTCGCCAGCATGTGCGAAAGAATCGCCGTCATGTATGCCGGTCACATTGTTGAGTACGGCACGGCGGATGAGATATTCTATGAGCCCAAGCATGAATACACCAAAGGACTCATCAATTCTATTCCCAAGCTCAGCGCTCAGGAGATAGAGCGCCTTGTGCCTATCGAGGGTCAGCCGGTCGACCTGCTGAATCCTCCCGCAGGCTGCCCGTTCGCGCCGCGCTGCGCAAACTGCATGAAGATATGCCTGCGCGAGATGCCGCCCAAGACGGAGCTTAGCGATACGCACTACAGCCACTGCTGGCTGCTTCAGAAAGAAGAATTTGAAAAGGGGGAGACAAGCTGTGAGTGAGAATGAAAAGCTCGTTGAAGTGCAGCACCTGCAGCAGTATTTCCCGGCAGGCGGCAGAGGAAAGCACAAAAAATTCGTCCAGGCAGTCGACGATGTCTCGTTCTTTATCAATAAGGGAGAGACTCTCGGTCTCGTCGGCGAGTCCGGCTGCGGCAAAACTACCGTCGGTCGTACTCTGCTCAGACTCTATGAGCCCACGGACGGCAAGATAATCTACGACGGAAATGTTATTTTCGATAAGGAAAACAAAGTGGCGGTCAATATGCTGCCCTTCAGACGCAAGATGCAGATGGTTTTCCAGGACCCCTATGCGAGCCTTGACCCGCGCATGACGATAGGCGATATCGTAGGTGAGCCCATCGATATCCACCATCTCGCCGCCAACAAGGCGGAGAGAAGAGAGAAGATAATCTCCCTTCTTGAGCGCGTCGGACTCAATAGCGAGCACGCAAACCGCTATCCGCATGAGTTCTCCGGCGGTCAGCGCCAGCGAGTCGGTATCGCGAGAGCGCTTGCGGTCAATCCCGAGTTCATCGTCTGCGATGAGCCGGTCTCCGCGCTCGATGTCTCCATTCAGGCGCAGGTCGTCAATATGTTCGAGGATCTTCAGAAAGAGCTCGGACTGACCTATCTGTTTATCGCCCATGACCTGAGCGTCGTTCGCCATATCTCGAACCGCATCGGCGTCATGTATCTCGGCAAACTCGTGGAGCTTGCGGACAGCTTCGAGCTGATTGCGCACAGCGTCCATCCCTATACCAGAAGCCTTATCTCGGCTATCCCCGAGGCGGATCCCAAGACGGCGCGCGCCGCAAAGCGCATTCCGCTCGAGGGCGATGTCCCGAGTCCGCTGAATCCTCCGAGCGGCTGCCGCTTCCGCACCCGCTGCCCCTATGCGGACGAGCAGTGCGCCAACGAGTGCCCGCAGCTCAAAGAGGTCAGCCCCGGTCATTTCGCCGCGTGCCATCATCTTGACAAGGTCGCGGACTGAAAATAACGGTGTTTGTTGCGCCGAAGAGCGCAATGGATATAAAGCGGCAAAGCCGCAAAAATTTGTAGAGGAGATGTATCAATGAAGATCAAGAGAATCGTATCTCTGTTCCTTGCTCTGGTGCTCGCACTTTCTGCTGTCGCAGTTCTGGGCTCCTGCAAGAAGTCAGAGAAGGGAATCACTGTTCAGATCGGTCCCAACCCTGAAACTCTCGATCCGGCACTCAACAGTGCAGTCGATGGCGGCAACATGCTCATCACTCTGTTTGAGACACTGCTTATCATCGACCAGGACAACAAGGTTCAGCCCGGACAGGCTGAGTCCTACACCGTCAGCCCTGACGGTCTTACTTGGACCTTCACCATGCGTGACGGCCTGAAGTGGTCCGACGGCACCGAGCTCAACGCCAAGGACTTTGAGTACACCATGAAGAGAATTGCCAATCCCGATGTCGGCGCACCCTACGGCGAGACTGTTGTCGGCATGATCGAAGGCTATCAGGATGCTATCGGCAATCCCGATAAGAACGGCAAGAAGACCACAAAGCCCGACATTGACAAGCTCAACGTCAAGGCGAGCGAGGATGGCAAGACCCTTACCATCAAGCTTGCATATCCCTGCTCTTATTTCGATAAGATCGTTGCTTTCGGCACCATGAGCCCCGTTCAGAAGGCTACCGTTGAAAAGAACGGCGACAAATGGGCAACCAAGCCCGAGACCTATGTCTGCAACGGCCCCTACATGATCTCCGAGTGGACTCCCGGCGAGAAGATCATATGCAAGAAGAACCCCAACTATAAGGGTGGCTGGGACAACAGCAAGATCGTTACCGAGCAGCTTACTTTCCTCCTTCTCGAGGATTCTGCCGCTTCTTATGCCGCTTATACCAGCGGCCAGGCTCTCATGATAAAGGATGTTCCCACCGAGGAAATCCCGAGCCTCAAGAAGTCAACCGACGGCGGCGACTTCTATGTCGATCCGATCCTCGGCACTTATTACCTCAGCATGAATCTTAATAAGGCTCCCTTCAACAATGTCAATGTCCGTAAGGCTCTCAGCCTTGCTATTGACCGTGAGTATGTTGCCAACACCATCATGCAGGGTACCTACAGCCCGGCTTACAACTATGTCGGACCCAGCATCGTTGACAGCGGCGACGGCATGTTCCTTGACAACGCTATCGCAGCAAACGGCGGCAGCACCTATATCAGCAAGGACTATCAGGCTAACCTCGCCGAGGCTAAGAAGGCTCTCGCAGAGGCAGGCTATCCCGACGGTAAGGGCTTCCCGACCATCACTTATTCGACCAATGATATCGGCTATCACAAGGCTGTTGCTGAGTATCTTCAGCAGGTCTACAAGAAGGAGCTTGGCATCACCATGAAGATCGATGTTGTTGACTGGTCGTCCTTCACTCCTCAGCGCCGCGCCGGTAACTATGAGATGGCTCGTAACGGTTGGGTCATGGACTACAACGACGCTTCCAATATGATCGAGCTGTTCTATTCGACCAACGGTAACAACGATGGCAAGTACAACAGCAAGGCTTTCGACGCCGCTATCGATAAGTCCAAGGTTGCCGATTCCAAGGCTCACTTTGATGCTCTCCACGAGGCTGAGAAGATCATGTCCGAGGATTATGCTTGCATCCCCGTTGCATACTACAACGACTTCTGGCTGCAGAAATCGACCCTCAAGGGTACATGGCACAGCCCCTATGGCTACTGGTACTTCCAGTATGCTTATGTTGAGGGTTAAGTCATAATCCAAAGCTCAAAGCATAATTGAACGCTGCCCGTGTCACGCAAGTGGCACGGGCAGTTTTCGCTTTGCCTGTTTTTAGGTATCAGTTTTTCTGTATTTGGAGTGACTATGTGAATGCGATGCAGTAGGGCGGATATCGTTCGACGGCAAAATACATGCAGCTTGTAGGGTGCGGCGACCTCGACGCATCGATGCCGCATAGGTGGCACATAACCTTCACGAATATTTAATTTTAATACCGTAGGGACAGCCCTTGCGGCTGTCCGCTGTCGGCGCAGCCGATACAAAATCACATCGGCTTTACGATTGAAATTTCACGCCCCAAAACACATCGATATTCCTCCAAATTTCACCGCTCTGTTGCCAAATTTCGCCGATTGTGTTATCATTGAACCGACAAAAAAACGGAGATGATAAAAATGACCGTTACCGAAAGATTTCTGAAATATGTTACCTTTGAAACCACTTCCGACGAGTCGAGTGATAGCGTGCCCTCGACTGCGACACAGCTCGTCCTTGCCGATTATCTCGTCGAGGAGCTTCGCGGCGCGGGAGTCACCGACGCCATGCGCGACGAAATGGGCTATGTCTATGGGCATATCCCTGCGTCCGATGGCTGCGAAAATTGCCCGAAGATAGGGCTTGTCTCGCATATGGATACTTCGCCCGATGTCAGCGGCGCGAACGTCAAGCCGCAGATAATCAAATTTGACGGCACGAACGCCCCGATGGTCGGCGATGAATATATCGGGCGCGAGCTTATAGTTACCGATCATACCACTCTGCTCGGCGCGGACGACAAAGCCGGCGTTGCCGAGATAGTCGCCCTGTGCGCCGAAATCAACGCGAACAAAAACATCCGCCACGGTGCGCTGAGCATCTGTTTCACTCCCGATGAGGAGATTGGCAGCGGTGCGGATCACTTCGATTTTGCGCGCTTCAACGCCGATTTTGCCTATACTGTCGACGGCGGCGAGGTCGGCGGCATCGAGTGCGAAAACTTCAACGCCGCGGCGGCAGATATCACGGTTCACGGCGTCAACACCCATCCCGGAACCGCCAAGAACAAGATGAAAAATGCCGCGCTGTATCTCGCGGAGTTCGTCAATATGCTCCCCGCGTGGGAGACCCCGGCGCATACCGAGGGACGCGAGGGCTTTTATCATGTGGCGCATATCGCCGGCAACGAGACCGAGGCGAGCGCGCATATGATAATCCGCGACCACGACAAGAATAACTTCGAGCGCCGCAAGAAGTTCGTCGCCGATACTGTCGGCTTCCTGAACGAAAAGTACGGCTCGGGCACTTTCGAGCTGAATATCAAAGACAGCTATTATAATATGTTCGAGATAATCGAGAAGCATATGGACATCGTCGAGCGCGCCGAAAAAGCTATGCGCGACGCGGGCGTTGAGCCTGAAATAGTGCCGATACGCGGCGGAACGGACGGCGCACGCCTTTCGTTTGAAGGTCTGCCGTGCCCGAACCTCTCGACCGGCGGCATGAACTTCCACAGCATCTATGAGGCGATACCCGTCGACGCATTGCCCAAAATGGTCGAGGTGCTGATAAATATCGTGTCCGTGACCGACTGAATAAAATAAATAAAAACGCCGGAGACAGGGAATTTGATGTGACCCCAAAAAGTTAGACAACGAATTCGGATAAAAACTGTTCAAGC
>ERZ772867.273-NODE-273-length-74593-cov-19.282943_pt1 | contig 74593 bp, 55 predicted proteins | sample MGYA00511341_ERZ772867 | MGnify/ENA primary metagenome ERZ772867 (study PRJEB29015, sample SAMEA2737707) | human gut metagenome | biome: human gut; feature: human-associated habitat; material: faeces | place: China | collected 2012 ... | reverse complement strand
TCCTGGTCCAGGCCTGGAACGGATCGTCCTGGTCGTCCTTCTCCGACGCCGACCTGGTGGCGTGCCGCCCGTCGGACCCCAGGGCCCCCGAGGCCGAGGCCGAGGCGACCGGCGACGGTGAGGTCACCGTCTCCTGGAAGGCCGTCGCCGGCGCCGAGCGCTACGCCGTCGCCGAGAAGATGTCCGACGGCTCCTACAGGACCTACACGCTCGACGAGAAGGGCACCTCCTTCAAGGTCTCCGACCTCGCCAACGGCGTGACCCACCGCTTCCTGGTCCAGGCCCGGGTCGACGGCTCCTGGTCGTCGACCGCCGACGGCTACCTGTGCTCCGCCGTCCCCTCGGGCACCGTCAGGCCCAAGGTCTCCGCGAAGGCCGGCGACGGGTCGGTCGAGCTCACCTGGGGCCACGTGCCCGGAGCGACCCGCTACGCGGTCGCCGTCCGCCAGGGGTCCGGCTACAAGACCTACACGCTCGGCTGCGCCGAGGAGTCCTACACCGTGAAGGGCCTCTCGAACGGCACTTCCTACAAGTTCCTGGTCCAGGCCTGGAACGGATCGTCCTGGTCGTCCTTCTCCGACGCCGACCTCGTGGCTTGTACAACTTTGGGCACGCCGATTATGGGTAAGTCTGCCGCTTCGGTTTCGAGCATGGTTTCTTTGTACAACTCTACTGGACATACCTATCCGACTATTTATGCCTCGAAGGGCGCAGCGACTATTAATGACTTTTGTCAGATAGTATTAGAGGAAGCGAATGCTGAAGGTGTTAAGGCGGAAATCCTGTTTGCCCAAGCAATGTACGAAACTGGCTGGCTCCAATTTGGTGGTAGCGTAAAAGCTGAACAATGCAACTTTGGTGGCATTGGCGCAATAAATACATCTGCAGCTGGCGTGGTTTTTGATAACGTTCGAATTGGGTTGCGTGCTCAGGCGCAGCATTTGAAGGCGTACGCCTCATTCGAGCCTCTGAATAATGCATGTGTTGACCCCCGTTTTAATAAGGTCGACCGTGGAGTCGCTCCATGTCTTGAAGATCTTGACGGCCGTTGGGCTGTTCCGGGTGTGGGCTACGGAAAAAGAATTGCCTTAATCGTCGCCAAGTGTTGCTAACATCTATTATTAGTTTTGTTTCGACTGGTTCTAGGAGGGCATATGAAGGGCATTATATTGGCTGGCGGTTCAGGCACTCGCTTGCACCCCATTACCAAGTCTGTTAATAAGCAATTACTTCCTATTTATGACAAACCATTGGTTTACTATCCTTTGTCAGTTTTGATGCTCGCAGGAATTCGTGAGGTGTTGCTCATTTCTACACCCAGGGATTTGCCTGCATTTAAGGATTTGTTCGGTGATGGCTCTTCGCTGGGAATGCGGATTTGCTATGCTCAGCAAGATGAGCCGAGGGGTCTAGCGGAGGCTTTTACGATCGGTCGTGAGTTCCTTGCGGGGGAGCCTTGCGCGCTTGTTCTTGGCGATAATATGTTTCATGGTCAGGATTTGACCCGTATCCTATCAAACGCTCGTATGACTGTAGAAAACAAGGGTGGGGCCGTTGTGTTTGGCTACCCTGTTAAAGACGCACGCGCGTTTGGCGTAGTCGAATTTGATGAAGACCATAAGGTTGTTGGAATTGAGGAAAAGCCTAGTGATCCAAAGTCCAATTATGCCGTACCAGGTCTGTATTTCTATGACGGACAGGTCTCTGATTTTGCATCCAAGGTTGAGCCGTCTTCGCGTGGTGAGCTTGAGATAACGAGCATCAATAATGCATACCTTGACCGTGGGGAACTTTCCGTTGAGCTTATGGGTCGAGGAATGGCTTGGCTTGATACTGGAACTCCTGCTGGCATGCTAAAGGCTGCAGAGTATGTTGAAGCCGTGCAGAGCCGTCAAGGTTACTTCATTGCATGCATAGAGGAGATAGCCTACCGCCGCAAGTTTATTGATTCCGATCAGCTTCGAACACTTGGTGAGAAGCTGAAAAAGACCGATTATGGTCGTTATTTAATTTCAATTGCAGATGAAGAGCAGGTTAATTAGCATGTGCATTCCTTTTGAGCCTAAAAATATAATTGTTACAGGTGGCTGTGGCTTTATTGGATCTAACTTCGTTCATTACGTTGTTAATAATCACCCTGAAGTTCATGTCACTGTTCTCGATAAACTAACCTATGCCGGTAATCCGGAGAACATTGCCTCCTTGCCTAAGGATAGGGTTGAGCTTGTTGTCGGTGATATCTGTGATTCGGCATTGCTTGATGAACTTATTCCCGGGCATGATGCAATTGTGCATTATGCCGCGGAATCACATAACGACAATTCGATTAATGATCCCTTGCCGTTCCTTCGAACTAATGTTGAGGGAACCTATCGTTTACTGGAATCGGTTCGCAAGTACAATATTCGCTATCATCACGTTTCGACTGATGAGGTATATGGCGATCTTGCCTTAGACGATCCGGCAAGATTTACCGAGCAAACTCCATATCGTCCCAGTTCGCCTTACAGTTCAACAAAAGCTAGCTCGGATATGCTGGTCAGAGCATGGACCCGTACGTACGGCTTGCGTACCACCATTTCGAACTGTTCCAATAACTACGGTCCTTATCAACATGTCGAAAAGTTCATTCCAAGGCAAATTACAAACATTATTGATGGAAGACGTCCCAAGCTGTACGGTTCAGGCGAAAACGTACGCGATTGGATTTACACAGAGGACCATTCTTCGGCTGTTTGGGATATTTTAACCAAGGGAAGAATCGGAGAAACCTATCTTATTGGCGCCGATGGTGAGAAGAGCAATATAGAAGTATTGCGTATGATTCTTAGGGCCATGGGCAGGGATGCTGATGATTTTGACTGGGTCGCTGATCGTCCCGGCCATGATCGGCGCTATGCCATCGATAGTTCAAAGCTTCGTAGAGAGCTTGGTTGGAAACCACAGCATACTGATTTCGCTGCTGGTCTTAAAAGAACCATTAAATGGTATGTTGAAAATGAGAGCTGGTGGCGTCAGGCAAAGGCTGCGACCGAGGAGAAATATCAACGCAATGGTCAATAATTCATTAGCTATGACTAGGTTTCATGCATTTGGAAAGGTTTATGAGTTCTGTCAGAGGCATAAATCGTGCTCCCTATTTTTATTCTATCTATTGCTTCTTACCCTTGTTTCCGTCTTTCTCTACGCTCGATATTTATTTGGGGGTAGTTATCTAATCTATGTAGATTATGGTTCTGACAGTTTTGGCCAGTCTGTACCCTTTTTTCTTAATGCGGCTGATCGATTTTCTCAGTTAAATTTTTCTACCTGGAATGCGTCACAGTTTTTAGGTGGGACAACTGTACAATTGTTTAATCCGGAATACATCGTTTCGTGGTTCGGTAGAGATAATTTACCCAGGATGATGTGTATATTCCAGATTGTTAAGATCCTTCTCGCGGGCTCGTTTTTCTACTTGTTTTTGGGTTATTTTAATTGTAGATATCAAACGAAGTTCATATTCGGTTTTGGTATTGCATTCTCGGGCAGGATGCTGGCGCTTTGTGCATGGACTGCCTATACGCTGGAAGTAACTTTGCTCTCGGCATTTCTTTGGGCTGTTGCAAGAGTGCTGCACGATAAAAAGAAATTCGCTGCATTTCCAATTACATTCGCTTTGATAATTATGACTTTAAGTGTATATGGACTCGTTCTATATACATGTATTTTGGTTATGTTTACAGCTTTTTATTTGGGCTATTTTGGTAAAAGTCAGTGCTACAGGTCCTATATTCATTGCTTTGCAAATTTGGGTTTCCTTTATGTAATGGGCATTGCCATTTCTGCGCCTTCCCTTCTTCCAAATATCTCAACCTATTTAGATAGCGCCCGTGTCTCTAAAGATTCTGGTGGTAACCTTGCGGTTAACTCGATATCCCTTTTATCTAACCCACAAATTCTTGCTGAACAATGGCTGGGTTTCATCTCGAGCACTTCTTTTGGATTTATGAGTGAATGCTCGAGTCCATCTGGTTTTTTGGGCAATGCTTTCTATTCTTCAAGTGTTGCTGCGGTTGTATGCCTACCTTTTTGCTTTAAGGGCCAGACTAGAGCTCGTCGTTGCTGGCTTTCGGTGCTATTAATTTCCGTGGCCGCTTATGTTTGTCTTGATGTATTTAGGTTCTTGCTCGGCGGAGGCGCTGTTGGCTCATTTGATTTCCGAATGTCATCGGTTTGGGTTATTTTCGTTCTCGCCTTATGCGGAGCCATCGGCTTTGACAATCTACTCAACGGGAACAATGCTATTCAAGTTTATGTCTGGATCTGTGCTGCATTCGTGGTCACGATTGTCTCTGCCGCTGTTCTTGAATTTAACGTGAATAAACACGCACTGCTCTATTTTTCTTTGTTCTCAATTTTGGTATTTTTACTTGTCTGCTTCCTTCGCCACTCGTCTTTCTTTAACTATTTAATTGTTTTCATATCGGTTGCATCTGTATTGTTCGGTGGATATCAGCTTGTTAATGATGTTCCGACAGTCAGTAAACAGCAGTATTGGGATTCCTTTAATACTGATTTGCGTGACACGATTTCCGAATATGCGATAAAACAGCCAGCTAGGATTGATTTTCAAACTCAAATGCTGACTGCTCCTATGGCAAATTCATATATGGGCACTGAATCTTATATTGGAGGGGTTGGCACTTCTTCCGCTGTTACGGAGTTTATGTCTGCTGTTGGCAACGATTATATCGAGCAGCTGGGCTATTCGCGATATACCTATGGCTTTTCTGATATTAGTCTGAACGCGATGCTTGGAGTGGGCTACTCGGTTTACTCAAACCCTGACATTAGCTATATCAGCCCATTTGGTTATACCAATTTAAATAGTGATGGTTATTACCAAGTATATGAGAATCAAAAATCAATTCAGCCGATTTCGTTCTACTCCGCATCAAGTGTAATCAGCGACTCTGATTTCTATAAGTCTGAACGTTCTGATAGAGGAGCGCTTCTTCTGGATGCGTTGGTGCTAGACGATATTAAATCTGCTGAAGGTAAAACCATTGTTGAGAATAATCATGAGGCACTGACTTATGGAGACTGCATCGGATCTTCACCAAACAATGTAACCGTCTCGAAGTCTTCGCAATTTGATATTAAGGATTCCGATGGATGTATCGCATTGAATTTTAAGTTTCATGTGGCGGCTACAACGAGTGGTAACGTCTCGATTGCTGCAAAGTTTTATAACTCTCAAGATGATTCTGAGGATGTTTTGCCGGTGTATCTTGCTGCTGGCGATGAATCTGTAAGGATTCCATTCAGCAACAATCATTACAACAAGGTTGAGATTTCTATCGTTGGTGTCAACTGTGCCGATGATGCCGAGTTAAGCAATATATGGGTTGAGGCCGTTCCCGATAAATATATTGATCACTATCTAAGTTCTTGTAACGAAAGGAACAAAGCAAATTGTTCGGTGCTTTCATTTACAAATGATGAGTTGTCCGTTTCCATTGACGCTCCAAGCACAGGTTATTTATTCGCACCAATTCCTTATTCTGCTAATTGGAGGGCTTTTGTTGATGGCACTGAGGTGAATACCCATTTAGCAAACTTGGCTTTTACTTCAATTAAAATTGGACATGGAAAACATACTGTCACTCTTAAATATATTGATTCCACCTATCGCTTAGGATTGACTCTGTTCTTTGTGGCTATTGCAATTCTGCTTGCCGTGAAGTTGTTTCCACTTATCGTTTCATATATACGTAAGGGTAAAGATGCCAACCGAGATTAATCAGCCTGCTCATTCGCTTGGGTTTACCAAAACTATGACGTCATGTGCTAAGGGCCTGGCGCTGATATTGCTTTTTGTTCACCATATTATTCCCAATAATCCGGGGGTTAATTTATCTATTGCTCAGCTATCTATTTCACAGGTATTGGCTACTTCTGCAAAATCATGCGTTTCTATTTTTATGATCCTGTCAGGTTACGGCATCTGTTTTAAATTGAGCAAGACAGATGGGTCTTTTTCCAATATGGCCGCTGCTATTTGCAATCGGTTGCGTAAGTTCTGGTCGTCTTTTATCCCGATGTACTTATTCTCGCTGTTAGTTTCTGTTTGCGTTGGTGTTTCGGTTGTATCAGTTTACGGTAAGGGATTTGGATTTCTTCTGTTTCTGATAAAAGACATGTTCGGATTGGCCTCAGAATTCTTTAGCTCACCTACGCTATGTGGAGCGTGGTGGTATTTGGGTGCTGCTATATGCTGCTATGTGCTTGCGCCGTTTTTTTATATGGTCATCTCGAAGGGAAAGCTCGTTAACTGCATCCTGCTACTTGTTGCTTATACGCCTTGGCTGGTTTATCTCATCGTTGATGATCCTAATATGCATACCGACAGAGAATTGTTTTATATTTTTGCTTTTGTGTTGGGAATGACTGCATGTAAAAGGGGATTATTTGTTAAGTTTTTGGAGTGCCGTAACACTTATAAATATCCACTTGTCGGCATCGTTCTCCTGGGACTGTGCGTTGCGCGGTTTAAATTGAACCTAATGGTTGATTCATTTATTGCATTCTGTTTAATCCTTCTGATGACTCAAATCGCAAGAGAAGACTCTCCCTTGGGTAGTTTTTTCAAATATTTGGGTGAGTCAAGTGGAAACGTTTATATGTTTCATGTTTCGATACTTGGCGTTTTGGGTTCTGTGCCATTCGTTAATCACTGGGTGGAGATTATTTTCTCTTTATTCTTGTGTTTGTCTGTTAACGCCATGTTAGTTGAAATTCGAAGGAACTTATTTCAATTGATGCACAGCTAGATCTTGATCCTCTTGGCATCTTTGAGCATTATTCTGGTCGATTCGTTTTGAACGACTGGACACCGCCTATTTTATGTTTCCAGTTTTTCATGGATTAGCTTTAGTCAAGCTGCATTATGCTGATTGTGTTTGCTCTCACTTATGATTAGGAGCGTTGTTTTGTTTCGTTTTTCTATTTGTGTTTCTTCCTATAAAGACGCGGAATACTTGCCTGCCTGCATCGATAGCGTGCTGCATCAGTCTTTTGTTGATTTTGAATTGGTTATTGTCGACGACGGCAGTCCTGATAATACTGCTTCAATTCTTAAAGACTACGCTGAACGCGATGGCCGTGTTAAGCCCATTATCAAATCGCACAACGAGGGCGTTCACCTTGGTCGCAAATCCGCTGTCGAACAATGCTCTGGCGATCTCATTATTCTTTTAGATTCCGATGACGAACTTGAGCCTGACTTTCTTTCAGAGCTTAATGACTACTCTCTTGCTCATCCTGCAGACATCTACCATTTTGGAATTAAGGTTGTAAATGCGGGCGTATCTGAGCAAGAACGTATTGAATTTGAGTCCTATGTAAATCGTGATATTGAGCCTTTGAACGGTTCGGATATCTGTAACGCTGCATTCAGCAGCGAGGCTGGTTATCGCCAAGATTGGCGCATCACACAACGTGCTTATGACGCCCGTTACTTTAAACGAGCGTTCTCCGGCATGACAAACGATAGGATGGGTCGCGCTCAAGACGGTTACGAGTGTTTTGTTGCTCTTGCAGAGGCAGATTCTCAGCTTACTTGTAACGACATTGTCGGGCTTAAGTATTATTTGGGCCGCGGAGTTAACTCAGGGTCCAAGATGTCGCCTGACTCTTTCCTGCGGAGCGCTCAGGGCTTCTGGAGTTCTGTGACACATATGGCAGAATTCTCCGAGAATTTCAATAAGTTTGATTTGTCTATGGCCTTTAGTGGCGGTAAGACAAAGTTGATGGATCTTCTATTTAACGATTGGTTTGTTCGCGTAGATAATTCCAATAAAATCGATGCAGCTAAAAAAGCGGCTTCCGTGGTTGGTGACTTGGAAGTTGCTGAACAAGTTATGCGCCTGACCCGTGATGCAGCTTATGCGGAGTGGGTAAATGACGGTGGCGATGTTTCGGTAGAAACACTAAGGACTTGGTATCGCGAGGCCAAATCAATGGCAGGTACAGATTTTTTTGTTTCCAATCGCCTTATGGATTTCGCTGATGCTGCCAAGCTTCATATTTGCGAAGTTGAAGAGAGGGCAAAAAAGCGTTGTTGCGCGAAACAGGATATCCGAATCTTTGTATCAACTCATAAAAGAGTCGATTTGTTCGACAGCGAATTATTCCAGCCTGTTCAGGTCGGTTGTTCATCTCGAAGTGATATTTTCCACTGGGCATTCCAGGATAACGACGGCGAGAATATTTCTGATCAAAACCCTATGTATTGCGAACTGACTACGCAGTATTGGGCTTGGAAGAATACCGACAGCGATTATGTTGGTTTTTGTCACTATCGTCGCTATTTTGATTTTGCTCGAAAACGCCATGAGGAAAATCTTTATGGCGAGGTGATGGACGCCTATATTGATGCTAAATCTCAGGCTGAGTATTGTCTTGACGACGATAGCGTCCGTAAATACGTGAAAGAATTTGACGTGATTACGACCGAGCGTAAGGATATTCGTCCTTACTGCGGGTCTTCTGCAACCATTCGCAAGCAATACGATCTTGCCGACAAATTGTTTGTCGAGGATCTCGATAAAGTCGTTTCCATTCTCGGTAAACAGCATCCTGAGTATCTTCAGGATGCTCAGGCTTTCCTCAAAGGGCACACCGCGCGCTTCTGCAACATGTTCATCATGAAGCGGGCCATTTTTAACGCATATTGCGAGTGGTTATTCCCGATTCTCGAAGAATTTGTTAATACGACAGACATGTCGAAATACAGCAAGGAAGGCCTGCGCACGCCCGGTCACCTTGCTGAAAGGCTCTTGAATATTTATTTGCTTCATCATGAGCGTGTTGGTGAGGGTTGGAAAACTGCCGAGCTGCAGTGTGTTCACTTTACTGAGCCAGATTATCATGGCGAACTCGGTCTTCCGCGTCTTTCTGGGGATCCCCGCCCTATAATCCCTGTTGTTTTTGCCTCGGACAATAATTATGTCCCCATGCTTACGACCACAATCTATTCAATGCTTGCAAATGCTTCTACAGACTATCACTACGATATCGTCGTGCTGCATCGTGATATCAATGGGGAAAACCAAGCTCGTATGAAGAGTTTCTTTGGGGCTTTCCCTCACGCCGGTGTGAGGTTCTGCAGCGTCTCTGCCATCATCGATCGATATGAGCTGACTACAAATAATCCGCATATTAGTGTTGAGACTTATTATCGCTTCCTTATTCAGAAGCTATTGCCTTACTACAATAAAGTCCTTTATCTTGATTCTGATCTTATTGTTAAGGGTGACGTTTCGGAGCTGTATGAAACCGAACTCGGTACTAACCTGCTCGGCGCAACACGGGATATCGATTTCCTAGGCAACTTAAACATGAAAAATGGTGATCGTTTAAAGTATGCCAAGACGGTACTAGGGATGACTAACCCCTATGATTACTTCCAGGCCGGTGTTCTGCTGCTTAACACGCGTGAAATGCGGAGTCTTCACACGATTGAAGAGTGGCTCGAATTTGCTTCTGACGATCGTTTTATTTATAACGATCAGGATGTGTTGAATGCTCATTGCGAAGGGCGCGTTACCTGGCTTAACTATGACTGGAACGTTTTGATTGATTGTGGCAATCGCATCGCAAACGTGTTCAGCTATGCTCCTCACCAGGTTTTTGATGCATTTAATGATTCGCGTAGCCATGAGCGGATTGTGCACTATGCCGGGTTTGAAAAGCCATGGAAGTTCGCTTATTGCGATCGTAGCCAGCTGTATTGGAAGTATGCCCGTGAGACACCTTTCTATGAGAAGCTTCTTGCTTTGCTTGTTGGATCCGGTGCTTCAGTTGACACACCGCTGTTGATGCACGAAAAGGCTGTTTCTGAAACCAGCCCGCTGCGTAAAATAGTTGACCCATTATGTCCCGTTGGCTCTGCGCGGCGTGAAGTTCTTAAATCTATTGGTAGAGCTGTTCAGGGAAAGAAGTAGCCGAGTCTGTTTCGAGGCATGGAGCGCACGCTCCATGCCTTTCTTTTGACTAAGTATGGGTTAATACCCCTCTTTTAGGGGCCAGTTCATTCTGCAAGCTACGAGAGGATATACTTCTCTCTCGACAGGATATTGTTATTAAGGAGTCGTTTGTGGCGAATAGCATGGATGGCCGTGTTGGTGCGAAGAGTATTCAATCGCACGCGGCCAATGATATTCAAAAGGATTTTTACATCCTAAAACAGCTAGTTACCAAGGATTTTAAGCTGAAATATCGTCGTAGCGTTCTTGGCGTCGCGTGGTCAGTGCTTAATCCTTTGCTTATGATGATCGTGATGGCGGTCGTTTTTTCGACGATTTTTGCCCAGGGCCGAAATGGTTCTATTACGCCAGAGATGTATCCGCTTTACTTAATTGTTGGTAATGTTACTTTTGCCGTTATGTCCGATTCCACATCGCAGGCCATGACTTCGATACTTGCTGCAGCGTCATTGTTAAAGAAGGTCAAAGTCCATCGCTGGGTATTTCCCGTTCAAAAGGCTTTGTTTGCCTTGGTAAATTTTGCTTTTTCGCTTGTTGCTGTTGCCTTAGTCATGTTGTGGTTCCGTGTAGTGCCCACATGGCATCTTGTTTGGCTTCCGGTGTGTCTGATTCTTCTAATGCTGTTTTGCATGGGTATTGGTCTGGCGCTTTCTGCCCTTGCAGTATTCTTTAGAGATGTGATCCATCTTTGGAGTGTTGTGATTACCGCCTGGACGTACTTTACTCCTATTTTTTGGACTACAGATTTTATTGCAGGAATGCCACATATCCTTAGGGTTCTAATGTATGCGAACCCCATGTATAACTATTTGACTTTCATGCGTGATATCTTCCTGTTTCAGTGTAATCCTTCCACACAGGTATTGGCTTTTTGCGTCATATGGGCAGCCCTTTCACTGGTTATAGGGTATGCGGTATTTCATAAGAGCGAGCATAAGTTCATTCTTTATATCTAGGGGAATAGTATGTCTGGAGTTATTCAAGCGGGTGCTATGCCCTCGGTTGACTATGAGAAGAAGCCTCTTTCGGTTGAAGTCAAAGATGTCTCTATGGTCTTTAATATGGCTTCTGAGTCGCTGGGTAGCTTTAAAGAGTATTTTATAAAGCTTGCGAAACACGAACTCTTTTTTGAGGAGTTTAGGGCACTTAAACACATTTCATTCGAAGTTCATCAGGGCGAGGTCGTTGGTCTGGTCGGAACGAACGGATCCGGCAAATCCACTATGCTTAAGATCATTGCTGGCGTTCTTGAGCCGAGCGAAGGCGAGGTCAGGGTTCATGGCAACATCGCTCCGCTTATCGAGCTTGGTGCCGGTTTTGACCCGGAGCTGACGGCTCGCGAGAACATCTACCTTAATGGCTCGCTTCTCGGATATACCAAGGAATTTATCGATGCAAACTTTGATGGGATCATCGATTTTGCTGAGCTTAATGATTTTGTCGATATGCCGCTAAAGAATTTTTCTTCGGGTATGGTGGCACGTATTGCCTTTGCAATTGCTACGATTACCGAGCCTGATATTTTGATTGTTGATGAAACGCTGTCGGTTGGTGATGTGTTCTTCCAGGAAAAGTGCGAAAGGCGAATTCAACATTTTATTGAATCCGGTGATGTTACTGTCCTATTCGTTTCGCACTCAATGGATCAGGTTGAGCGTATTTGCCAGCGCGCTGTGTGGATCGAGAAGGGCGATCTTCGCATGGACGGTCCCGTTGATGCGGTTTGCAAAGCATACCGCGATCAATTCAATTAGGGTATAATCACTTCTTATCCGCTCCATTAGCTCAGTTGGATAGAGCAGGGGACTTCTAATCCCAAGGTCGACGGTTCGAATCCGCCATGGAGCACCTTGAATAATTAAAGGGGCCGCACTGAATGGCGCGACCCCTTATTTAGTCTCTGTTCCATAAATCTCTTGTGTACACTTTTTGCTGCACGCTATCAAGGATAGGGTCGTAGCGATTGGCAATAATGACATCGCTTAGACTTCTGAATAGCTCTATGTCATTAACAACGGTGCAGCCAAGTAGGTTTGTTTCACTACTGGTGGGCTCATAAATTATGACTTTGATGCTCTTTGCCTTGAGCAGTTCAATGACATCGAGAGTCGAGCTTTGCCTAAAGTTGTCGGACCCGCTTTTCATTGTAAGGCGGAATGCTCCAACGATTTTTGGTTGCATTGCTAGCACTTGATCGGCAATGAATTGTTTACGTGTATTGTTGGAATCGACGATAGCGCGAATTAGATTTTGAGGAACATCTTGAAAATTTGCAAGGAGTTGCTTGGAATCCTTTGGCAGGCAGTAGCCGCCATAGCCGAAGCTGGGGTTGTTGTAATGGGTTCCAATGCGCGGATCAAGGCAAACGCCCTTAATGATTTCGCACGCATTGAGGCCCTTGCTTTTGGCATAGGTGTCGAGCTCGTTGAAGTATGAAACCCTGAGCGCTAGATACGTGTTGGCGAATAGCTTGATAGCTTCTGCCTCGGTTGAGCCAGTTATTAGAATTTCTGTCCCGGCGTCCTCGGAGCCTTTGTCCAAAAGGTTGACGAAGGTCTGAGCGGCTTCGCGGTCGGCCTCCTCAATGATTCCGGCAACGATTCGGCTGGGGTGTAAATTGTCTTCAAGTGCGTGGCCTTCGCGCAAAAACTCGGGGGAGAAGATGATCTGGAGCTCGGGGTATTTGGCACTGATATCCCTGGTGTAGCCAACAGGGATAGTGGACTTAATAACTACAACGGCGCGAGGGTTGATTTCTTTGACCAGATCCAGGACGCTCTCGATGCTCGAGGTGTCGAAGTAGTGTGTGACATCGTCATAGTTGGTTGGCGTAGCTATGACGATGTAATCAGCTATCTCATATGCTTTCTTTACATCGGTGGTGGCACGTAGCGAAGTCGGGCGATCTGCTAGATATGCCTCGATGAATGCATCCTTGATGGGGGAGATGCCGTTGTTGATGTCAGCTACTCTGCTCTCGTTAATGTCGATGGCAATGACATCATTGTGTTTGGAAAGCAAGCAGGCGAGTGAAAGGCCTACGTAGCCTAGACCTGCGACGGTAATATTCATGGGTGCCTCCCGGCAAGATAAACGCTCTTAGACTGGTAGAGGCTGCCATTCATAATGCATCGCGGCATCGAGGTTGAAGCTACTTGTACCGGATGTCGATGGCAACCCTTTCGGTCTTAAAGAGGCTGATTCTCATTAAATTAAATATAGCGGATATTCATTCGGCTGGTCGTGCCATTAATTATCCGCGCTCTCCTCATACACCCTCAGCTCCCACTGCTTGCGCTCTACTTTCGCCACGGAATCCAAGATGAAGCCTGTGGCGAGTGACAATCCGCACAGGAACATAAATGCGGCTGCGAGAATCGCGGTAGGGAAGCGAGGCACCAAACCGGTGGCAAGGTATTCTGTGATGAGGGGGATTCCTAGGATAAGACCGATCGCCGCAAAGACAAGCGCAACAAGTGAGAAGAACTTAAGCGGACGGTAGTCCTTAAAGAGAGTGCCAATCATGGCAATCACTCGAATGCCATCGCTTACGGTATTGAGCTTGGACTCCGAACCGGCTGGACGGTCGCGATACTCGATGGGGACATCCTTAATGCGCCAACGATGGTCTACGGCGTGGATGGATAGCTCTGTCTCAATCTGAAACCCTTCAGAAAGAACGGGGAACGTCTTGACGAAAGGTTTGCTCATGGCGCGATAGCCGGTCATGACATCGTCAAAGCTGTATCCGTAGATCCACTTAATCATGCTGCGGACGAGGTTGTTGCCAAAGCCATGAAAGGCGCGCTTGTTCTCTTCGGCGTATGTGCCGTTGGAAAGTCGGTCGCCTACGGTCATATCCGCTTCGCCGGCAAGGATGGGCTCGCACAGCGCGCGCGCCGACTCCGCCGGATAGGTGTCGTCTCCATCGACCATAAGGTAACAATCGGCCTCGATATCGCGGAACATTTGGCGGCAGACGTTGCCTTTACCTTGACGCGGTTCGAATTTAACGGTTGCCCCGTGTTCGCGTGCGATTTGTGCAGTGCCGTCAGTCGAGTTGTTGTCGTAGACGTAGACCGTTGCTTCGGGCAGTTCTCGGTGAAAATCATCTACTACCTTTGCAATGGTCAGTGCTTCGTTGTAGCAGGGGATGATAACGGCAATGTTGTTTGAGTTCACATTGATCTCCAAAGTCTGGTTGTTGCCGTTAGAAGTATAGCCGTTGCTTTTTTGTATTGGTTTTAAAGGTCTGAAATAGGATGGGATACATGTATATGCCGTGCTATTCTTTAAAAGTGGACTTGGTTTTGCTCTCATGAGCACCGCCCATTATTCTCTGCATAATTAAAGTCTGAAGTGGTTGGCTATAATGCTGCTAATTAAGAGTTTCGGCATGAATTTCAACTCGATTGGCTATTAGCAAAAACCACGGGAGGCTATCGTGAGCTTCGCTAACGCTGCGTTGCAAATTAAGAAACTGAAGATAACCAACTTCCGTAAGTTCGAATCATATTCAATTGAATTCGATCGTCAGCTCACCGTATTGGTCGGTGACAACGGCACGGGTAAAAGCACGCTCATCGATGCGGCCAACATTTCGCTGGGGACGTTGTTCCAGAAAATTGATAACGCAAAAGCTCCGACTATCGCTCCTGATGATTCTCACGGCGCGGTTATCAAACAGGGAGACATGTTCGACGTTCAGCCCCGGTACCCGGTGTCGGTTGAAGCATCGGGTCTTGTACTGGGGGAAGAAGTTATCTGGCTGCGCTCGTTGAAGAGTGCTAAGGGGCGCACCACGCAGTCCGATGCCGCACCCATTATTGAAGCCGGCTCTCGTTTGCAGAAACTCGTTACCAACGGCAACGAAGTTGTGCTGCCCGTTCTTGCCCGCTACGGGACTGATCGTTTGTGGAAACAAGCGTTATCAAAAGATAATTCAGCGCCCAATAGAACGCGAGGTTACGAGGACGCTCTCCAGGCCTCTGCGAATGAAGCCCGCATGAATGCGTGGTTCAGATCTCAATCGATTTGGGAGTGGCAGAATAAGCGCGAGAGCGCGTTGTTCTCTGCGGTCAAGATGGCGCTCGCGACTTGCTTTGATGCCGCCGCGACAACCAAGGGTGCCATGGTCGACTACGATGCCGAGCTTAACCAGCTTGTGTTTACATACACCACCGCAGGTGGTGTTTATCACCGCGATAGAATGCACTCTATGAGCGATGGCTATCGTGGGACGCTGAGTCTTTTCGCGGACATCGCGTACCGCATGGCAACGCTTAATCCGGCTTTGGGCTCTAGTGTGCTCGAGACGCCTGGCGTTGTTATGATCGATGAGATCGATCTTCATTTGCATCCCCGCTGGCAAGCGCGGATTCTCGAAGACCTTGTTCGCATATTTCCTAACGTTCAATTTATAGTTACAACGCATTCGCCTGTTGTGGTTGCATCGGTGCCCCGTGGTAACATTCGCATTCTTGGTGAGGACACTGCAACGGTGCCTGCTATGGAGACGCGTGGACGTGATGCCGGGGATATTCTCAACACAGTTCTGGGAGCATTCTCTCGACCTGAAGAGGCGGCTCGATTGTTCGATTTATTCAATTGCGCCGTTGATGAAGGGCGCTTTGACGACGCCAGGCTTGCGCTCCAAAAGCTTGAGGAGTTTGTGGGCTTGGATGACCCCGATGTTGTTGCTGCTAAGACGACCCTTGAGCTTGAGGAGCTGCTGTCGTGATTCCGATCGTTAAGGGAAAAGAGCCTGCAGCGCTTACCAAAGCCAAGAGGGTCATACGCAATACCCCCGACACGACGTTTAATTACACGGCGTTGCGTGGAGAGAACAAGCGAGAGATTCTGGAGGCTTTGCTCGCAGAGCAGGGCCATCTCTGCGCTTATTGCACGTGTAGGATCGGCGTTGGTGATCATCCGGCTACGATTGAGCATTTGATTCCACAAAACCCCAAGGACTCTGCCGCGAATGGCGAGTTGAGTCTCGATTATCACAACCTGGTTGCCGTCTGTGACGGACGGGGCGGGGCAACGTGTGACAAACGACGTGGCAACGAGTCCCTTACGGTTAATCCGACCAAGCCTTATACGCTTGATAGCATTTTCTATCATCGCGATGGGCGTATTGATGCTGTCGATGCAGGCGTGCGGCGCGATCTTGAGGTTACGCTCGGGCTTAACGCGTCGGGCACTAACTTGTGCGGCAATCGTTACAAATCTATGGAAGCAATTGAGAAATCCATCGATCGGGCTATCAAGCGAAGGGGTGCTGAGGACAACAGGGCGGTAAAGAAGGCCATTTGTGCAAAGGTTCTCAAGCTGTTTGAAAATCAGGTTGATATGAAAGAAGAGTATTTGGGTGCCAAGTTGTATAAAGCGCGCAAACTCTTCTCAAAGTTTGCTTAGTGTTCTTTTGCTGCTGCGGTGGTGAATGGTTTGCGCCTGACAGCGTGCCGCCCAATCGCGCCAGCGATGCCGTCGAGGGAATGCGTGCATCACCCTCGATCCGCGCTCTATCTCGCGGTTCGTCCGTCCCTGGTCGTTGTTGGTGTACAGGCACTTCGTGTGCGACGGCGGGAATCTAGGTATGCCAGGGAATCCCGCTCGGCCTCCTTGAGGATCGCCGCCGTCCTTAGGCAGCGCCCGTCCGGCACGGGCTGCAAGACATGTGTTATATGGCGGTCACGGTGGCGGCGTAGCGCCCGCGGAACGCCCGTGAGTCGATTCTGCCCACTCGGCGCCTGGGCTGCCAGAGCCCCGCCTATCCCGGACTTGTTCGCCGGAAGCTCGGCGTTAGCTTGTTGATGTTCACTAAGAAGTGGTCCGAGTGATCACTGGGAAATGAGTACCGTGAGCACGAAAAATTGAGCAGTTTAAGTAAGAGGGCCGCGCCCCGAGGACCGGGGGCGCGGCCCTGTCATTCTATTGCTTTAGATTGGTTGTAAGACTCGGGGGTGATTTGCGGCCTATTTGCTTTTGAAGGCAAATGTCACCTCACGCCCCAACGCACCATAGACTTGAGGGGATTGCAGCCTTGGGTGCATCTCTCTTGTGCTCTCCTCATCCTCTAAAAAAGTTCTTAAGACAGCCTTAAAGGCGACTCGTCTTGCGTTGACAGCGTACAATACGCATGTTTGACTATGGCAAAAGTGGAATTTAAGGGAAGGGGCGCGCCATGGAGGTGCTGGTTGTTGGCAATACCGCGTATGTTGACGACGACTTTTGTGCCAAGGCGTTTCCTGGCGATCATGTTCAGGTTGTAGCCGCAGATGATGCGCAGCGCGAGTCATCACCCCACGGCTCGTGGAAAGAGCTGCTGCGCCACCTGGACCAGGCTTATGAGTTCGACCGTGTGGTCTACCTCTCTACTTATCTCACTCCGCATACCGAGACTTTTGGCGACATTGAGCTGCTGCGCTCGGTGTTTCGTGCTTGCATGGGCCGCCGTGTGCAGCTGCTGTATGTGGCGGGTCCTGCGGGCGCGGAGGGTGCTGGTGGCGCAGCGAGCAATGCCGATTCGCTTGATGCTACAGATGCTGCCGCCCAAACCGGCAAGGGCATTATCGCCCGCGCGGCCAATGACCTCTGTCGCTACTATGCCTCGCAAGACGACATCCAGGTCAAGATCCTGTGCACGCCCTATCTGTATACCGCCTCCGCGGCGCTCAACGACCCCTTCTTGGTGCCGCTGTTCGAAGCCTGTTCGACCGGATCGGTCGCGCTCCAAGGTGCTGTGGACGCGCCGTTTCCCCTGCTGTGCGCAGAGGAGCTAGCGGTGCTGGTGCATCGCGTCTTTGACAGTTGGGATGCGACCTTTGAGGCGTTCGACGTTGCAGATGCTTTCCATCGCACAACGGGCGACTTGGGCGGCGCGCTCCAGGGCCTGTTCCCTGGGCTGTCCGTTGCCTATGGAGAGTCGACCGGCTATGCGTTGCCTGCAGGCGATGTCGCTCGCAAACGCTATGGTTGGTTCCAGCGTTACGACCTGCTGCGCGATCTTTCGACCATCCACGCCCGCTGGGCTAACACCCGCACCAAAAAGGCCAATCCCTTACGTGCGGCCATCGATCGCATCCAGCTGCGCGCGCTGCCCATTAAATGCCTGGAGACGGGCTTCGCTTGGGTGCTGTTCGAGGTGCTGGAGCATCTGTTCTCCCAATCTGCCCAGCTCAACGTGCTCGACTATCGACTGCTCTATGTGGTCCTGATTGGCACGCTCTACGGGCTCGACTTTGGCCTGGTCGCCGCACTGCTGGCGTCGATTGGTCTGGCGGTGAGTTATTTTGCCCTGTATGGATACACTTTCCAGGGTCTGTTCTACGAGCCGTCCAACTGGCTGCCGTTTATTGCGTACTTTGTGGTGGGTGCCGTATGCGGCTATGTACAGCTGCGCAACAGCGAGGCCATTAAGGCGGAGCGTGACGAGAACGAGCTTGTGCGAAACCGCAACACGTTCCTAACGCGGCTCTATCACGACGCGATTGAGGACAAGCGTGCCTATAAGCGACAGATTGTGGGGCGCCACGACAGCTTTGGCAAGATCTTTGCCGTGACACAGGAGCTCGACGTGCTCAACCCGCGTGATATATACCGCAAGTGCTGCGAGCTGCTGGGCGAGATTCTCGAGAACGATTCGGTGACGATCTACCATGTTTCGGGCGGGGCATTTGCGCGCCTGGTAGCGGCGAGCCCGGCGATTTCCAACGATGTGCCGCGCTCGCTCTCGCTCGATGACCTTGCGCCCGTGTTCCAAGGTGCGATCTCGGGTTTGTGGGTGAACCGCGCGCTGACGTCGGGGCTTCCGATGTTTTGCTATGCGATCGAGCGCGATGGAGCCCCCGCCGTGTTGATCTTTGTGCGTCACGTGGCCGAAAGCCAAATGACCCTGTACTACCAAAACCTGTTCCGCATCCTGTGCGGCCTGGTGGAAAGTGCGTTGGGACGCGCCTTCGATTACGAGGCCGTGGCGCAGGATAAGCGCTGCGTTGCCGGCACGTGCGTGCTCAACCGCGATGCCTTTGGCCAGGAGCTTGCCGCCGAGCAAGCGCTTGCGGAAAACAAGATGGGGAGCTTCTTGCTCCTGCGCGTGGTGCCGGGCATGGAGCCTGTTGGCGAGCTGGTCGGCGCCATTGGGTCGGCGATTCGCGAGAGTGACGCTGCGGGCTTGGTCGATGGAGACACGCTTTACCTGCTCATGCGTCAGGCGACTGAGGCTGACCTTCCCGTTATTTGTGCGCGCTTGGCCGCTAAGCACATTACGGTGGAACCCGTCGGCAGCGAGGATGTCGTGGCCCTGCTGCAGCGCATTGCGCCCGCTGGCAACGGTGAGGGGGAGGCCGCTTGATCTCGCTTGTCGTTGCTACCGTACTGCTATTAATTCATGCGCTGGTGTGCCTGGTGCTGTGGACGCTTATGAAACTGGGCCTGCTGCCGGTCCGCGGGCACATGCTTGCCGTGATGGTACTCGTACCGCTGTGGGGTCCGTTGCTCGTGGTACTGCTCTCGGTGCGTAGCGCGGTGTTCGGTAACGATCTTAAGGACGCCGCGCTGGAGACGCTGCGCATTAACGATGACATGCATCGCAGTATGCTCGTGCAGGGACGCGAGGGCGATGATGGCGTGGTGCCGCTCGAGGAGGCACTGATCGTCAACGACCCGGGCGACCGCCGCCGCCTGATGCTCTCCATGCTTACCGAGGATCCGAATGCGTACCTAACGCAGTTGCAGGCAGCAAAACTCAACGACGATGTCGAGGTCGCGCACTATGCCGCGACGGCGGTGGCGCAGATTTCCAAGGAGTCCGATCTTAAGCTGCAGCAGTTGGAACGCGCGTTTAAGACCGATCCCAGCTCGCATAACCTGGATGCGTATTGCGACTTTTTGGGCGCCTATCTGGACTCGGGTTTGGCAGAGGGCCGCGTGGCACAGATCCAGCGTCAGCAGTATGCACGCTTGCTCGCGCGTCGTTGCGAACGTGAGGATGGGCCGGCGCTGCGCATTCGCTATGCCACGGCGCTGGCCGATGCCGGCGAGATTGATAAGGCGGAGGATGTCGCTAACCAGTTGGTTGTCGACGCATCAGACGAGCAGGACGTGTGGATGCTCTGCTTGCGCTTGGCTGTGACTCGTCGCGATGGGCAGGCGGTACGGCGTGTAATCGACGCGATTGACAAGCAGCATGTGTATTTGAATGCCGAAAACCGTGAGAGGCTGGCATTTTGGCGTGAAGGAGAGGAGGCCCGATGAGCGTGGTGCAACATATCCGCGAGCGCGCGGTCCATTTTCGCTGGATAGGCCTGCTCGTGGTATGGGCTGTCTTTATCGCCATGGCCGCCGTGTTGTTGATCGAGCGTGCTGGTGTGCAGTACAGCGCCGGGCAGCATAAGCTGGGCATGCTCGCCGCCAACGACGCCGTGCCGGCAAGCTCGGCGATGTTTGGCAAAAAGCCCACATGCTTGGTTGTTACCGACTCGGACCAGGACGGTGTCGAGGACGTCAAAGAGCAGTTTGACCAGATTCTGCTCGACATGAAAATTGCCCACCGCGATGTGGATATTGCCACCGATGGTGCTGATGCGATTCCTTCCCTCACATCCTTCGACCGCGTGATTTTACTGATGCCTTCGATTGATGGGCTCGGTGCGCGCCTCTCCGACATCATGAGCTGGGTGAGCGCCGGCGGTTCGCTGATGCTCGCCATGACGCCGGATAATTCCAGCTATCTGCAGGCAATCGGTCCCAAGCTGGGCATCGATTCTGCCGGCTATGAATATGCGACGGCAGAGAGCATCGTGCCGAGCGAGGACTTTATGATTGGCGGTGGCCAGCTTTATGAACTCTCGGATCCCTTTGATTCGTCGCTTTCGGTTTCGCTGCGCGAGACGGCGCATTTGTGGGCTAAGACCGGTGATGCGGGCTCGCCGCTCATTTGGTCGAATGATTGTGGTAGCGGACGCACCGTGGTGTGCAATATCGGTGTCTACGACAAGGTCATGCGTGGGTTTTACGCCGCAGCGATCAGCCTGTTGGGCGATGCCACGGCCTGCCCCGTCATCAACAGCGCCGTCTTCTATCTGGATGACTTTCCCAGCCCCGTGCCCTCGGGAGACGGCACCTACATCAAGCGTGACTACGGGCTTTCCATCGCAGACTTTTATGCCAAAGTCTGGTGGCCCGATCTGCAAAAGCTCGCGCAAAAATACGGCATTCGCTTTACTGGCGTGATGATCGAAAACTACGAGGACGCGGTCAACCAGACCGAGCCCGCGCGACAGGCCGATACCACGCAGTTCCGCTACTTTGGCGGCATGCTGCTGCAGATGGGCGGAGAGCTGGGCTTTCACGGCTACAACCATCAGCCGCTGGCACTCTGGGACACCGACTATGGCACGCTGTACGACTACAAGACGTGGAAGAACAAGGAAACACTCGTCGCATCTCTCAACGAACTCATCGCCTTCCAGGACGAGGTGCTGCCCAACGCGCACGGCTCGGTCTACGTGCCGCCGTCGAATATCCTTTCGGCCCGCGCGCGCAAGATTATTGGCGAGGACGTGCCGCGCATTAAGACCATTGCCAGTACGTATTTTGAGGACGGCACCGATCTTCCGTACGTGCAGGAGTTTGGCGTGGCGAGCGATGGCATTGTGGAGCAGCCGCGTATTGTCTCGGGCGGCATGGTCGACGATTCCTACATGCGCCTGGCCGCCGTGTCCGAGCTCAACATGCACTACGTGAGCACGCACTTTATGCACCCCGATGACCTGCTGGATCCCGATCGCGGCGCCAAGGAGGGCTGGGAAGTCTATAAGGGCGGCCTGACTGACTACCTGGACTGGCTTACCAAGTCAGCGCCCGACCTGCGTTGCCAGACCGGCTCGGAATGCTCGGGCGCCATCCAGCGTTTTTCGTCCGTGACGGTGAGCGTGGACACGAGCGACGACGCCTGGACGCTCAGCCTGGGCAATTTCCATGACGAGGCGTGGCTCATGTTCCGCGCCAATAACGGCGATCCGGGTACGGTGTCCGGTGGCGAGATTAAACACCTGACGGGCGACCTGTACTTGGTTAAGGCTACGGACAAGACCGTGACGATTGAGCGTAAGGAGGGTGGCGACCGATGAGGATCTGCTTAGTGCTCGAGGGCTGCTACCCCTATGTACACGGCGGTGTGTCCACCTGGATGCACGGCTACATCGCGGCCATGCCCGAGCATGAGTTTGTGCTGTGGGTGATTGGCGCCCACGCCGAAGACCGCGGCAAGTTCGTCTACGAGCTGCCCGGCAATGTCGTCGAGGTGCACGAGGTGTTCCTGGACGATGCCCTGCGTCTTTCGGGCGAGCAGGAGGAAGTCGACTTCGACGACCGCGAGCGCGAGGCGTTGTGCCGTCTGGTTTCGCTCTCCAATCCGGACTGGGACGTGCTGTTCGATATCTTCCAGCGCCGTCACGTGCATCCGCTCTCATTTTTGCAGAGCCGCACGTTTATGGACATCTTCCGCGACGTGTGCCTGGCCGAGTACCCGTACACGCCTTTCGCCGACGCCTTCCACACCATGCGTTCGATGTTACTGCCCGTGCTTTATCTGCTGGGCAGCGAGGTTCCGGTGGCTGATGTGTACCACGCCATTTCGACCGGCTACGGCGGTCTGCTCGCCTGTCTGGGCTCATGCGTTCACCATGCGCCGGTACTGCTCACCGAGCACGGCATCTACACGCGCGAACGCGAGGAAGAGATCATTCGCGCCGACTGGGTGGTGCCGTCGTTTAAGGACCGCTGGATTCGCTTTTTCTACCTGCTTTCGGAGGAGATCTACCGTCGCGCTTTCCGTGTGACGAGTCTGTTCCACAACGCCCGCAAGACGCAGATTGACATGGGGTGCGATGCGGACAAGTGCCTGGTTATCCCCAACGGCATCCAGTTCGATCGCTTTAAGGACATACCCTTAAAGCCCGATGACGGCTGGGTGGACATTGGCGCGGTGGTGCGCCTGGCGCCCATCAAGGACGTTAAGACCATGATCTACGCCTTCTTTGAGCTGCACGAGCGCCTGCCCAAGGTGCGCCTGCATATTATGGGTGGCGTGGACGACGAGGAATATGGCGCCGAGTGCCATGCGCTGGTGGAGACATTGGGCGTGCGTGACTTGATCTTTACCGGCCGCGTCAATGTGGTCGAGTACATGGAAAAGCTCGACTTTACCATTTTGACGAGCATCTCCGAGGGTCAGCCGTTGAGCGTGCTGGAATCGCTGGGTGCGCGTCGCCCCTGCGTGACGACTGAAGTGGGCTGCTGCCGCGAGCTGCTCGAGGGCGCCCCGGGCGACGACTTTGGCGTGGCTGGATTCGTGAGCCCGCCCATGTATCGTAAGGGCTTGGCCGATGCCATGGAGCGCATGTGCGCGAGCCGTGCCCGCCGTCTGGAAATGGGGGAGCGCGGCCAGCGTCGCGTGGCGACCTATTACCTACACGAGCAGATGCTCGCCAACTATCGCGCGCTGTACGACGAGACGGCTCGCGCGTTTGACCTGTCCAGAGAGGGGGAGTAGCCGGTGGCCGGAATCGGTTTTGAGCTCAAACGCTTGTTTAAGCGCAAAGGCCTGTTTGCCACGATGCGCGCCTACGGCTACGCCGGCATCGTGTGCACGGGCCCCATGCTGCTGGGCGTGCTGCTGCAGGTGGGCATTTTGGTGCTGTGCAGTCTGTGGGGTGTGGGCCGTGCCAACCAGGACTTGCTGGTGTGCATGGTGACCTACACGCTGCTGGCGTCGCTTACGCTCACGAGCTTTTTCTCTATGCCGGTCACGCGCTTTTTGGCGGACATGCTGTTTGCCGAGCGCGAGACAGAGATCCTGCCCTCGTTTTGGGGCTCCAATGCCATCATGCTCATTGCGGGCACGGTGCTCTACGGCGTCTTTTTGCTGTTCTCGGGCGCCACGCTGCTGCAGGGGCTGCTGTGCCTTTGGCTGTTCAACATTATGATCGTCAACTGGAACGGCATGAGCTATCTCACCGCTATTAAGGATTACCGTGGCATTCTGTGCAGCTTTGCGGCGGCCATTGGCGTGGCGTGCCTGTGTGCCTTGGCCGCGCTGGCACTGGGGTTGCCGCCGGTCGAGGGCCTGTTGGCGTCAATCGCCCTGGGCTATGGCGTCATGCTCGCCTGGGACGTGGTGTTGCTGTACCGGTATTTTCCGCAGAGCGACCGCAGCCCCTGGCTCTTTTTGCGCTGGCTCGACCAATTTATGCCGCTGGCGCTCACGGGCCTATTTACCAACCTGGGGCTTTTTGCGCACCTGGTGATTATTTGGGCAGGGCCCATTGGCGTGCAGGTCAAAGGCCTGTTTTACGGCGCGCCCTATCATGATGTGCCGGCGTTGCTTGCGTTTTTGACCATTCTGGTCACGACCGTCAACTTTGTGGTGTCGGTCGAGGTCAACTTCTATCCGCGCTACCGCGACTACTACAGCCTGTTTAACGACGGCGGCGTGGTGGGCGACATCGTGGTGGCCGAGGAGGAAATGCTCGCCACGCTCAACCGGGAGCTGCGGTTTTGCGCGCTCAAGCAGCTGTTTGTGACGGCGGCGGTCATCTCGCTCGAGACCACGGTGCTCTCGGCCCTGCCACTGGGCTTCAACAACCTGATGCACGGGTATTTCCGCACGCTGTGTGTGGGCTATGGCCTGTATGCCGTGGGCAACACGATTCTGCTGATCTTGCTGTACTTTACCGACTACAAGGGTGCCGTGCTTGCATCCGGGCTGTTCGCTGGCGTGGCGGGGCTGGCGACCATCGTCTCGTTGTTCTTTCCGCAGCAGTTTTATGGCTTTGGCTTTTTACTCGGCGCGGCGGTGTTTTTTGTTGTGGCGCTCTTGCGGCTCGATGCCTATACCGCCAACTTGCCGTATCGTATTCTGAGCCAGCAGCCCATCGTGGCGACCGACAAGACGGGTCGCTTTACGGAGCTGGGCCGCTTGCTCGACCGTGCCGAACAGCGCTACGAGGAGCTGCGTCTAGAGGGCGAGCCGCATGGCGCTTTTGAGCGCACAGTGGTCCGCGTGTATCGCAACCATTGGGGAGGTTCTGATGACCGATAGGATGATGTCTCGCCGTCGCCTGTTTGAGGCGGCTGCCGGTGCGCTGCTGCTTTCGGGCTGCTCGTCTCAGGACGACTCCTCGACCAAAAAGGTCAAAAAGCAGGACAAGATTAAAAAGGCCGAGGCCTCGGGCGAGACCAAGCACCTGCGCGATAAGGACGAGTTGTACGAGGTCTATGACGACTCGGGCATTGTGACCATGTACCTGACGGTTTCGCGCGGTAACAGCTCCGAGAATACCGACCATAGCTGGGCCGAGATCAATACTTACTCGGTCTACGACTATGCCGACATGGGCGTGACGCGCTATCAGGTTATGGGCCTGCTGCAGCCGGGCGATGATAAGGGTCCAGTTGCTGGCGAGGTAGGCTATGGCGAGGAGGCGCCTAACGCCACGGTGCAGGTGCGCGGCCAGACGTCGAGCTCCTACACGCAAAAGAATTACAAGGTGGAGCTTAAGAAAGGCAAGGGCACCTGGCGCCAACAGCGCGCGATTGCGCTCAACAAGCACATGGGCGAGGGTATGCGCTTTCGTAACAAGATGGCCTACGATCTTATCCGCGGGATTCCCCAGATGATGGGCCTGCGCACGCAGTTTGTGCACTTATGGGTGTGCGATCAGACCGAAAAATCTAACGACACCTTTGAGGACTACGGTCTGTTTACGCAGGTGGAGCAGCTCAACAAAACGGCGCTTAAGGCACACGGCTTGGATAAGAGCGGACATCTGTACAAGGTGAACAACTTCGATTTCCATCGCTTTGAGGACACCATTAAGCTCACCGATGACCCCGACTATAACCAGACGGCGTTTGAGGGCATGCTCGAGATTAAGGGCGATTCGGACCATACCAAGTTAATCGAGATGCTCGATGCGCTCAACGACGATACGCAAAAGATCGACGATGTGCTCGACACCTACTTCGATACTGAAAACCTGGTCTATTGGATGGCGTTTCAGATCTTGACGGGCAATTGCGACACGCAGAACCGTAACTGCTATCTGTACAGCCCGCTTAACTCCAAAGTCTGGTACATCCTGGATTGGGACAACGACGGTATGCTGCGCAAGCTCGAGTTGAGCCTGACGGGGTTCTCGGATTATTCGAGCTGGGAGCGCGGCGTGAGCAACTACTGGGGCAACGTGCTGTTTAACCGCGCGTTGCGCAGTAAGTCGTTCCGCAGCGAACTCGACCGTGCCGTCAAGGACTTGCGCTCGTATTTGACCGAGGAGCGACTGAGCAAGATGATCGAGCATTATCGCGAGGTCACGGAGCCGCTCGTCTTTGCTGCGCCCGACCTGGAGAATCTGCCCGTGACGAAGGATGAATACGAGCAGATTACCGCGGCGATTCCTTCCGAGATCGAGGAGAACCATAAGAGCTTTCGCGAGAGCTATAAAAAGCCCATGCCGTTCTACATTGGCGTGCCACAGATCGATAACGGTAAGCTGCGCATCAACTGGGATGCGTCCTACGACTTTAAGGCGCGCGACATTCGCTATACCGTGGAGCTTGCGCGCGACTATGCCATAAGCGACGTGGTCTTTAAGGCCGAGGACGTGCTGCTGCCCGAGGTAACGTGCGATGCGCCCGATGCTGGCCAGTATTTTGTGCGCGTGCGTGCCACCAACTCCGAAGGCTATACGCAGGATGCGTTTGACTACTATGTGATCGACGACGGCAAACAGTACGGCATGAAGTGCTTCTACGTGCAAGATGGCGGCAAGGTCGTGGAGGACACGTATGCTGAGGGCTAGTGCGCTGCTTGAGCGTCTGGCGGCACCTCCTGCGCGTACCACGCAGGAGCGCTATCGCCACGAGCTCAAATATCTCATTAACGAGGGCGAGCACGCCGCGCTGGCCTGCCGTATGGCGCCGGTGTTTAAGCTGGATAAACATGCGCAGGCGGGCGGTTACACCATTCGCAGCCTGTACTTTGACGACTATTGCAACTCGGCCTACGAGGAAAAAGACGCCGGTATTCTCATGCGTAAAAAGTATCGCGTGCGCATCTACAACGGCAGCGACAAGGTGATTAAGCTCGAGCGCAAAAAGAAGTACGGCAGCTGGATCTATAAGGAGGACGCGCCGCTTACGCGTGGCGAGTTTGAGCAGCTTCTGGCTGGCGACTACGACTTTTTGCTCAGGAGCTCCCACCAACTTTGCCGTGAGTTCTACATCGAGTGCATCTGCAATATGATGCGCCCGCGGACCATTGTGGATTACGAGCGCGAGCCGTGGGTGATGGACGAAGGCACCGTGCGCATCACGTTTGACATGAACGTGCGCGCCGCGGTGGGAAGCTTCGATATCTTTGACGCGACGCTGCCCGCGCTGCCCGTGCTGGAGCCGGGCAAGCTGGTGATGGAGGTCAAGTTTACGGAGTTTTGCCCGCAGCTGGTGCGCGATATGGTGCCGCCGGGTGCGGCCGAACTCACGGCGGTCTCCAAGTACTGCCTGTGTTACGAAAAGACCGCCTACCTGCGCGGATTTAATTACTGGGAATCGGATTTTGAGAACCGAGGGGATATTTAGACCATGAGCACCAGGGACTTTTTTAAGAACTCCGTTTTGGAGGCGTTTGGTCAGGTCGACCCTGCCAAGATCGGCCTGTCGCTGCTCGTGGCACTCGCCATAGGCATCCTGATCTATTTCGTGTACAAGCGCTTCTTTACCGGCGTGGTGTACTCGCGCAGCTTTGCCGTGACGCTCGTGGGCATGTGCGTGCTCACGTGCATGGTGACACTCGCGATCTCGACCAACGTGGTCATCTCGCTCGGTATGGTCGGTGCTCTGTCCATCGTTCGTTATCGTACGGCGGTCAAGGACCCGCTCGACCTGCTGTATCTGTTTTGGGCCATTACCACGGGCATTACGGCAGGCGCTGGCATGTACGCGCTCGTGGGGCTTACGGCAGTGGTGATCGTGGCGATGATCGCCGGCTTTGCGAGCCATCAGGACAAGGCACGCGTGTACATGATGCTGATTCACTATACGGGCCAGACCACCGGCGACGACATCGTGCGCGCTTTTGGCCGCACCAAGTTTACGGTGAAGTCCAAGACCATGCGCGGTGACAAGGTCGAGATGGCCGTCGAGGTGTTCTCGGACGGCGTGGATATGAACTATGCTGACGCCATCCGTGCGCTCGACGGCGTGGAAGACCTCACGCTCATCCAGTACAACGGCGAGTATCACGGGTAACTATGTTCCGGCGTTCTAACGAATGCCGGACCGCTCGACGCTGCGCGGGCATCTGCCGGGCGATCTGCCGCTCAAACCGTCGCTCGCGTACATAAAGTACGCTTCGCTCCTCTTTCGCGGCACCTCGCCACGGTAGCTGCCCGCTCGCTGACGTTTGCTCGACCTGGGTGGGCCGATTTGGTTCACATGCCGTCTTCACGGGTATTATGGTGCAAGCGATTTCAATGACAGGGGTACTCGTGGTAAAGATGAAAGATGTGGCCGAGCTGGCCGGCGTTTCGAGCGCCGCCGTCTCGCGCTACCTCAACGGCGGCTACATATCGGCGGACAAGGCCGATCGCATTAAGCAGGCGATTGAGCTGACCGGTTACGTCCGCTCCAACCAGGCTCGCGCGCTGCGCACCGGCTCCACCAAGCTCATCGGCGTTATCGTGCCTAAGATCAACTCGGAATCCGTGAGTCGCATCACCGCCGGCATCGGTCAGGTGCTCGGTCACCGCGGGTACCAGATGCTGCTTGCCAATACCGACAATGCGGCCGATCGCGAGCTCGAGTATCTCGACCTGTTCCAGAACCACCCGGTCGATGGCATCGTGCTCGTGGCGACCATGATCACCGACGAACATCGTGCGGCCATTGCGTCTTGCCGTGTGCCCATTGTGCTGATCGGCCAAAACGTCGAGGGCGCAGCTTGCGTCTACCATGACGATTACGAGGCTGCCTTTGAGCTGGGTCAAGCGCTTGCGGGTCGCATGGACGGCAAGATCGCCTATATTGGAGTTACCGAAGAAGACCGTGCCGCCGGTTACGACCGTCGTCGTGGTTTTGAGGCCGGCTTGCGCGCCGCGGGTAACCCGCTCGATGCCGCCTTGATTCGCCTGGGCTCGTTTACGCTCGACTCGGGCTATAGTGCGGCGCGCGAACTGCTTTCTGTTGCTCCCGATGTTTCGTTTATCGCGTGCGCGACCGACACCATGGCGGCGGGCGCGCTGCGTGCCATCGATGAGGTTCGCGGCATGGGCGAGGGCATACACCGCGTGAGTGGTTTTGGCGACAACGCATTTTTGCGCGCGCTGACGGGCGGCATTCCCACCGTGCATTATGGTTACCTGACCAGTGGCGTCGAGGCCACCAGCATGCTGCTCGACGCGCTCGATGGCGAGGAGGGGGAGAGCGGTCTCAAGACGCTCAAGCTCGGCCATCAGCTTATGAATGTCTAGGCTTTGTGCATGTCTGCCGGCCTCTGATTCCCTGGCTTTGCCTCAAAACTACCTTTCACCGTCAAAAACTGACCGTTTACCGTTATATGAAAACGATTACAGATAAATGAAACTGAAAACGATTACAGTCTAAGTGTCAAAGATGGCCGGGTGCAGATGCGCCCGTTGGAGGAAAGGGAAGTCATGGACTACCGCAAATCAGCCCAAGAGGTGCTCGACAACATCGGTGGCGCCGACAACGTTGTTTCGGCCGCGCACTGCGCCACGCGTCTGCGCCTGGTAATCGCCGATAACGCCAAGGTCAACAAGGAGGCCATCGAGGACATCGACGGCGCTAAGGGCGTCTTTGAGGCCCAGGGCCAGCTGCAGATTATCTTTGGCACCGGCACCGTCAACAAGGTCTATGACGAGTTCATCGCGCTCAGCGGCGTCGAGGCTGCCACCAAGGCCGAGGTCAAGGAGGCCGCGGCGCAGCAGCAGAACATCTTTATGCGTGCGATTAAGGTGCTCGGCGATATCTTCGTCCCCATCATCCCCGCCATCGTGGCCTCGGGCCTGCTGTTGGGAATTATGAGCGCCCTCAACTTTATGGCCTCCAACGGCTTTATCGCGCTCGACACCAATAACTTTATCTACAAGATTGCCGATCTGGTCTCGGGAACTTCCTTTGGCATTCTGCAGATCCTGATCGGCTACTCCGCCGCTAAGGCCTTTGGCGCCAACCCGTATCTGGGCGCTGTCGTCGGTGGCGCGTTCATCAACTCTTCGCTGCAGAGCGCCTACACGGTTGCCTCCGAGGGCGTGCAGACCATGGTCACCGTCATCCCCGGCGTGTATAGCTTTGAGTGGGTCGGTTATCAGGGCCACGTGATTCCCATCGTCATCGCCTGCGCCATTCTGGCCTTCCTCGAGAAGCGCCTGCACAAGATCGTTCCCGAGATGTTCGATCTCTTTGTGACTCCGCTTGTCTCCGTGTTCGTGACCGTGCTCGTGACGCTCGTTGCCGTCGGCCCCATCTTTGTCTGGGCCGAGAACGCCATCCTCGGTCTGATCCAGGCCCTGCTGACCCTGCCTTTCGGCATCGGTTCCTTTATCGTCGGTCTGTTCTATGCCCCCACGGTCGTTACCGGTATCCACCAGATGTACACCGCCATCGACCTGGGCCAGCTCGCCCAGTACGGTGTGACCTACTGGCTGCCCATCGCCAGCGCCGCCAATATCGCCCAGGGTGGTGCCGCGCTCGCCGTTGCCTTTAAGACCCGCGATGCCAAGATCAAGGGCCTGGCGCTTCCTTCGGCCCTGTCCGCCTTCATGGGTATTACCGAGCCTGCCATCTTTGGTGTGAACCTGCGCTTCTTTAAGCCCTTCATCGCCGGCTGCATCGGCGGCGGTTGCGGTGCCCTGGTCTGCGCGCTCACTTCGCTGGCTGCCTCTGGCACGGGTGTTACGGGTATCTTCGGTATCCTGCTGTGCCTGGCCCAGCCCGTGCAGTACGCGATCATGTTTGCGGTCGCCGCGCTGGTTTCCTTTGCCGTCTCGTTTGTCCTGTACAAGGACGAGCCTAAGGCTTCCGAGCAGGCGTAGGATTCGCGTAGATATAACGCCCGCAGGCTCCATCCTGTGGGCGTTTTGTTTATCTGGAACCCTTGATTTGAGCGTTCGTTGATTTAATTCGATTGGATACCGACATGTCTAACGCACTTCAGCGCGATCTTGCCGAGCTCGTTGCCAACATGGATGCAGCAGCCGCCGAGCGTGGCCACGGGCCCTTTGCCCAGCATTTTCATATCATGCCGCCCACGGGTTGGCTCAACGACCCCAACGGTCTTGGCCAGGCTGATGGCGTGTTTCACGCGTACTTCCAGTATGCCCCGTTTGATGTAAACGGCGGCGTCAAGATGTGGGGCCATGCCACGAGCCGCGACCTTATGAACTGGGAATATGTTGGAGCGCCGCTGCTTCCCGACGAGCCGTTCGACTGCCATGGCGTGTACTCGGGCTCGGCTTTGGTCGAGGACGGTCGCATTCGCGTGCTCTATACCGGCAACGTTAAGCTCCCCGATGCGGACGGTGTCTTTGACTATGTCAACACCGGTCGTCGCGCCGATACCGTGTATGTCGAGAGCGCCGATGGACAGACGTTTAGCCAAAAACGCGTGGTGCTGGCGTCCGAGGATTATCCCGAGGATCTGACCTGCCACGTGCGTGACCCCAAGGTGTGGCGCGATGCGGACGGGCGTTATCACATGGTGCTGGGCGCGCGCCGTCGCGTGGATGGGCCGCGTATCGAGAGCCGTTTTTGTGCGATGCACGGCGAGGGTGCCGGTCGCGATGTGGGCGAGATCTTGGTGTACGGCTCGGCCGATATGCTGAGCTGGGAGCTCGAGAGCTGTGTGTCTACGCCCGAGCGTTTTGGCTTTATGTGGGAGTGCCCGGGATACCTTGAGCTTGAGGCGGATGGCGGTGTGCCGGCGAAGTTCCTGTCCTTCTCTCCCCAGGGGCTCGAGGGCGGTCGTTGGGACCGCGGCAACGTATACGCTGCTGGCTATATGCCTGTAACGGGTGACATTACCGGTGGTGACGGTGCCTATGAGCTGGGCGAATTCCGCCTATGGGACGCCGGTTTCGACTTCTATGCTCCGCAGGAGTTCACGGCCGAGGACGGTCGCCACATTCTGATCGGCTGGATGGGCATGCCCGATGAGCCGACCTATGGCAACGCACCCACCGTGGCGTGCGGCTGGCAGCACTGCATGACGGTGCCGCGCGAGCTTACGGCCGGTGCCGGCGGCGTGGTGCTGCAGCAGCCGGCGCGCGAGGTCGAACGTCATTATGTCTCGGTGCGTGTGGGGGAGGGCTCGCTGGAGGTTGCCGGCGATACCTGCTTTGACGTTGTTGCCGACGGTGTTGACGGCGCGTTTGCCGCGACCGTTGATGGCGATCTGAAACTGGCGTTTATGCCCGCCGAGGGCGAGCTGCCCGCGCGCTTTGAGATGCGATTTACCGATGAGGGTCGCGCTTCTGCCGGTTGCGGTCGTACCGTGCGCTGGGAGCCCGTCGACGAGGTTCGTAACGTGCGCATTGTTGGCGATGTCTCGTCGGTCGAGGTGTTTGTGAACGATGGCGCGCTCGTGTTTTCGACGCGCATCTATCCCGATACCTATGGCGTGTCCGTTGACGCTCCGGGTGCGAACGTAAACTACCATACGCTCAGCATCTAGGCGAGTCGTCGCATATCGGCGCTATACTGCAGCCGTTGCCCACGATGCGGGGAACACCCGCATCGTGGGTTTTTGTTTATGAAGGGACGGTGCCTTGTGGATGTACAGCAGCTAGAGGAGGCCTGGGCTTTGAGGGCCGGCTCGCGTGAGGCGCGTCTTGTTGCGGCCCTGCATGTGCCGGCGGCGCTGTCTCTGTTGGGGATTGTGCGCCCCGGTGACCGCCTGGTTGCGTTTGCCGATGACTTTGCCGATGCGTTTGCGCGCGGCTTTGATGCCTGCGACGTGGTTATGGTGGGTGAGCCCTCGGTTGCAGCGTTTGCTGCCGCGTCCGAGGGCTTCGATGCTTCGTTTGATGCCGAGGGTCCGCACCTGTGGTGGTTCGTCAACTCCATCGGCGGGTTTGGTCTGCGTGTGCCTGACCTTCGCGCTCTGGGCCGCGCGGCTCGTGAGGCCCGCGCGTTGCTGATTGTGGACAACACCGTGGCGTCGGCTTTTGGCTGCGAACCGCTGCGGCTGGGTGCTGCGCTGTCGCTCGAGGCGCTCGACCGCGTGTGTGCCGGTAAGGCTCCGCGTAAGCTCGTTGCCGCTTCGGTGGCGCGCTCGCAGCTTAAGCGCCATCGTGTGGATGCTGCTGCCGAGTGCGCACATGACCTGCTTGAGGGTTGCGGCACGTCGGCGCTCGACCTTTCTACCGAGGAGGCCGACGTACTGGAGCGTGGGCTGTCCTCGCTCGACTCCCGCATGCAGGCGCACTTCGATCGCGCCCGTGCGCTGGCTGAATATTTGGCCGCGAACGAGATGGTGCGCAACGTGCGCTATCCCGGGCTGAGCTCGCATCCCGACCACGCGGTTGCAACGGGAATCCTCGAGCACGGCTTTGGTCCGGCAGTTGAGTTTGACCTGATTGACTGCACCGCGTGCGAATTCTTCAGCATACTGCCGGACGAATTCCGCACATCGCCCGCCGGCGGCGCAACAACGCGCCTTTCGGCCCCACGCGGCAAGCAGGGGAGCACCATCCGCCTCTTTGCCGGCACCGACAACCCCCTGGTCGTAGCGTCCACCCTAGACAACGCCCTTCGCAACTAGCTAAATCATCCTCAACTCCATAAGTTGCGGTGAAATAGGGATTGGTTTACGGCTTTATCGGCATAAACAGTCCCTATTTCACCGCAACTTATGAGAAGGGGTTGTGCAGCTAAAAAGCCCCGTCCTAAATTAGCTACTTTTTGATGCTGGCGATGAGGTCGTTGGCTTTTGCAGCGATGACGTTGTTGATGTCGGCCTGGAGGGTTTCGTAGACTTCGATGGCTCGCTTACCGGCCGGCGTGAGCGTGGATCCGCGGGCGCCGTCTCGCTCGATGAGTTTGCAGCCCAGCTGACCTTCGGCCTCGTTCACGATGCGCCAGGCCTTGGAATACGCCATGCCCATGCTCTTGGCGGCACGGTTGAGCGAGTGCTCGCGGGCTATGCCTTGCAGCAGCAAGACGCAGCCGTGACCAAACACGCCCGGCAGATCCTTGTCGCACGCTTGAATGACCAACTTTGCCGTCGTCTTGTACTCCATGTGCCTTACGTCTCCCCGCTAAAGTGTTTGCTGGGCAAACGCAAAGCCTGCGTCAAACCCTCGTGTGCTCTTCTTAAATCATGCATTGTAGCAGTCAAAGTGCGTTAAGATACTTCCCCAGTATTGGGCGCCCAAGGTTGGGCTGGGTCCTACGAGGCCTGCAGCCGACCGGTCGCATGGAAAAAGGAGAAACATGGCTACGTTCTTTCCCGGTGAGTCCCACACGTTTTCGGAGTATCTGCTGGTCCCTGGTTACTCGTCCTCGCAGTGCATCCCCAACAACGTCTCTCTCAAGACGCCGCTAACCCGCTTTAAGCGCGGTGAGAAGCCGGCAATCACCCTGAACATCCCCATGGTTTCCGCCATCATGCAGTCCGTCTCGGGCGTCGACATGGGTGTCGCGCTCGCTACCGAGGGTGGCCTGTCCTTCATTTACGGTTCCCAGAGCGCCGAGTCCGAGGCCGCTATGGTCAAGGCCGTCAAGGATCACAAGGCCGGCTTCGTTCAGTCCGATTCCACGCTGACCCCCGACATGACCATGGAGCAGGTCATCGAGCTCAAGGAGAAGACTGGTCACTCCACTATGCCGGTTACCGACGACGGCACCCCCAAGGGCAAGCTCCTGGGCATCGTCACCAGCCGTGACTATCGCCCCAGCCGCGATGACCACCAGACGAAGGTCTCCGAGTTCATGACCCCGCGTGAGCAGCTCATCGTGGGCGACAAGAACATCAGCCTCAAGGTTGCCAACGACGTCATCTGGGACAACAAACTCAACGCCCTGCCGATCGTCGACGACAACGATCACCTTATGGGCATCGTCTTCCGCAAGGACTACGACAGCCACAAGACCAACCCCAACGAGCTGCTCGACGGCGACAAGCGCTACATGGTCGGCGCCGGTATCAACACCCGCGACTATGCCGAGCGCGTGCCGCTGCTCATCGAGGCCGGCGCCGATGTCCTGTGCATCGACTCTTCCGAGGGCTTCAGCGAGTGGCAGAAGCGCACCATCGAGTGGATCCGCGCCAACTACGGCGAGGATGTCAAGGTCGGTGCCGGTAACGTCGTCGACGCCGAGGGCTTCCGCTTCCTGGCCGACTGCGGTGCCGACTTCATCAAGGTCGGTATCGGCGGCGGTTCCATCTGCATTACCCGCGAGACCAAGGGCATCGGCCGTGGCCAGGCCACCGCGCTGATCGACGTCTGCCGTGCTCGCGACGAGTACTACGAGGAGACTGGCGTCTACGTGCCCGTGTGCTCCGATGGCGGTATCGTCTACGACTACCACATGACGCTCGCCCTTGCCATGGGTGCCGACTTTATGATGCTGGGCCGTTACTTCGCCCGCTTTGACGAGAGCCCGACCGAGCGCGTCAACGTCAACGGTCAGTACATGAAGGAGTACTGGGGCGAGGGTTCTGCGCGTGCCCGCAACTGGCAGCGCTACGACCTGGGCGGCGCCGCGAAGCTCAGCTTCGTCGAGGGCGTCGATTCCTACGTCCCGTACGCCGGCTCCCTCAAGGACGGCGTGGGCGGCACGCTTTACAAGGTCAAGTCCACGATGTGCAACTGCGGTGCCCTCTCGATCCCCGAGCTCCAGGAAAAGGCACGCCTGACCCTGGTTTCCTCCACCTCCATCGTCGAAGGCGGCGCTCACGATGTTGTGGTCAAGGATTCGCAGCAAAGCGTTAGCTACCGCTAAGCGGCTTTCCCAAGCACCGCACCTTGCCGTTCAAACCGTCGCTCGCGTACCAAAGTACGCGTCGCTCCTCTTTCACGGCAATCTGCGGCACTTGGAAAACCCGTCCACGCTAGGACGATTAACAAATAGCGGTTGATTCACAACCACGTTATTTAGATAAAGCGAGATGCCTGCAAGTTGCAGGCATCTCGCTTGTTGTATTTGCTATCATCAGTCAAGTTAACCTTAGGTTCGGTCGGCTTGGCTTTGTTCGCTACAAGTTCCGCACGCAAAGAAGAGCACTTAATGTGCTCTTCGTCTTGCGCAGGACTGTTCGCAGTAGCGAATAAAGCCAAGCCGATCGACCCCAGCTAAGATTAAAGGAGCTGATATGTGCGATTGCACAGATCATAAGGACGAGATCCCTGCATACGACGCGCAGGCCATTGAGTCTAGGTGGATGAAGGCCTGGGAGGACTCCAACCTCTTTGCCGTCGACACCGACGACAGTAAGCCCAAGAAGTACGTGCTCGAGATGTTCCCGTATCCGTCGGGCGACCTGCACATGGGCCACGCGCGCAACTACACCATCGGCGATGCCATGGCCCGTCAGGCCCGCATGCGCGGCTACGACGTGCTGCACCCCATCGGCTTCGATGCGTTTGGTCTGCCCGCCGAGAACGCCGCCATCAAGCACAACACGCAGGCTGCCGCCTGGACGTATAAGAACATGGATCAGGCGCTTTCCACGATGAAGCGCATGGGCTTCTCCTACGATTTGGATCGCATGGTTAAGACCTGCAGCCCCGACTACTACCGTTGGGGCCAGTGGATCTTTGAGAAGATGTGGGAAAAGGGCCTGGTCTACCGCAAGAAGAACCCGGTCAACTGGTGCCCCACCTGCAAGACCGTTCTGGCCAACGAACAGGTCACCGAGGGTAAGTGCTGGCGCTGCGGCACCGAGCCCGAGAAGCGCGACCTGGAGCAGTGGTACTTCAAGATCACCGAGTACTCCCAGGAGTTGCTCGACGATCTGGAGAAGCTTCCCGGCTGGCCCGAGCGCGTCAAGCAGATGCAGGCCAACTGGATCGGCCGCTCCGAGGGCGCCGAGGTCGACTTTACCCTGTGCGACAAGGATGGCGAGCCCATCGAGGGCGACGAGGGTAAGATCACCGTCTTCACCACGCGAGCCGACACGCTCTTCGGTGTCTCCTTCTTTGTCCTGGCTCCCGAGTACGCGCGCCTGCACGAGCTCGTCGAGGGCACGGAGTACGAGGAGGCCGTCACCAAGATCGTCGAGGACTCCAAGCACATCTCTGCCGTCGAGCGTGCCCAGGGCACCCTCGAGAAGCATGGTGCCTTTACCGGCCGCTACGTGGTGAATCCCGTCAACGGCGAGAAGGTCCCCGTGTGGGTTGCCGACTATGTCGTTGCCGACTACGGCACCGGCGCCGTTATGGCCGTCCCCTGCGGCGACCAGCGCGACTTTGAGTTCGCTCGCAAGTACGACCTGCCTATTGTGCCGATTATCCTGGACGATGAGGACCGCGCTGCCGTCGAGGCCAGCGGCGAGACCATTGATACCTTCCATGCCGAGACCGTCGACTGGGATTGCGCCCACGCTGCCGAGGGCACGCTCGTCCAGTCCGGCAAGTACACCGGCATGCGCGGCGGCAAGCACTCCGAGGGCGAGGCTGCGATCGTGGCCGATCTTGAGGCCATGGGCTGCGGCCGTCGCAAGGTCGAGTTCCGTCTGCGCGACTGGCTCATCAGCCGCCAGCGCTACTGGGGCAACCCCATCCCGGCCATCCACTGCGAGCACTGCGGCATCGTGCCCGTGCCCGAGGACCAGCTGCCGGTGACGCTGCCCGAGAACCTGGACCTGGGTGCCGGCGAGACTCTCGCCGAGTGCAAGGAGTTCTACGAGACCACCTGCCCGGTCTGCGGTCGCCCGGCCAAGCGTGAGACCGATACCATGGACACCTTCACCTGCTCCAGCTGGTATTACCTGCGCTATACCGATCCGCACAACACCGAGCTGCCCTTCTCCCGCGAGGCCGCCGATCGTTGGATGCCCGTCGATAACTACATCGGTGGCATCGAGCACGCCATTTTGCACCTGCTCTACAGCCGCTTCTTTACCAAGGCGCTGCGCGACCTGGGCCTGCTGAGCGTTGACGAACCCTTCACCAACCTGCTGTGCCAGGGCATGGTCAAGGACGAGAACGGCGACACCATGTCCAAGTCCAAGGGCAACGTCGTGCCCCCGAGCTCGGTCATCGAGCCCTACGGCGCCGACACCATGCGTCTGGCGATCCTGTTTATCGCCCCGCCCGAGAAGGACTTCGACTGGGATCCCAAGGCCGTCGAGGGCGCCAACCGCTTCATTAAGCGCGCCTGGCGTATCGTGTGGCAGCTCGTCCAGTCCGGCGACGCCAACGTGGCCTTTGACAAGTCCGCGCTCGACGAGGTCGCGATGAAGCTCTATCGCGAGCGTCATCGCACCATTGCCAAGTGCACCGAGGACTTTGACCGCGGTCAGTTCAACACTGCGATCTCTGCCGTTATGGAGCTCGTCAACGCCGCGAGTGCCTACCTCAACGCCACCGAGGGCGATTCCCGTGACAAGGCGCTGTGCTACGGTGTGGCCAAGGATATCGTGAGCGTCCTTGCCCCCATCTGCCCGTTCTGGGCCGACGAGCTGTGGCACGAGGCACTCGGCTGCGAGGGCAATGCCTACACCGCCGCCTGGCCCGAGTTCGACCTGGCCGAGTCCATCGAGGACACGGTGCAGATCGTCGTTCAGGTACTCGGCAAGGTCCGTGGCCGTATCGACGTCGCTCGCGACGCCTCCAATGAGGAGATGCAGGCTGCCGCTGAGGAAGCAGTTGCCAAGTGGCTTGAGGGCAAGACGGTCGTCAAGGCCATCTGCGTGTCTGGCAAGCTGGTTAACCTGGTGGTCAAGTAAGCGCTGCGTGCATAGCTGACATGAGAAAGCGAGGGGCGATTCCGCGGGGAGTCGCCCCTCGCTTTGGTTATGGATACTTGCGACAACACCCAATTATCCATTTCTTGTGGAGAACCTGTGCTCACGCTGACCTGCGGGTTTGCGTTGTGGTTGCACGTTTGTGCAGGTATTGGTATAGTTTGCTTGCAAATGAAGTTGTAATTGAAAGAAGTGGGGTTTCGGCCCCGCTTCTTTTTTGTATGGATGGAGGTGCCGCAATGGTCAAGACCAAGACCGAGCAGGCGATCATCGACGCGCTCGAGGCCGTTGCTCCCCAGCACGATGTCGACATCGTCGACGTTGAGCTCGTGGGTGCCACCAAGGCCCCCTGCGTGCGTGTGCGTATCGAGGGTGCCGAGGGTCAGAGCCTGTCGCTCAATGACGTCACGGCCAACACCAAATGGGTCGGCGATGTGATTGAGGAACTCGACCCCATCTCTTCGAGCTATACGCTCGAGGTGTCGAGCCCGGGTATGGCGCGCCCGCTGCGCCGCCCGCGTGACTTTGCCCGCTTTGTGGGCGAGAACTGCGAGCTCACCTCCACCGCCACCGAGGGCCGTCGCAAGTACGCCGGCAAGATTGCCGCCGCCACCGAGACGAACGTTACCCTCGAGCTCGAGGACGGCGACTCCGTCACCCTCGATTTCTCTGATGTTAAAAAGTGCAAGTTGAAGCCCACCTATGACTTCAAGCCCGCGAAGGAAGGAAAGTAAGATGGCAGCATCCGACATGATGTCCGCCCTGATGGAGCTTTGCCAGGAGAAGCACATCGACCAGCTCTACCTGATCGACCGCCTGGAGCAGTCGCTCGCCAAGAGCTATGCCGAGATCCTGCATCTTGAGTGGGGCGCCAAGGTGACCATCGACCGCACCACCGGCAAGATCTACGTCTACCGTCTGGAGCCGATCGACGATTCCATGGACGAGGAGGGCAACTTTACCGAGTTCGAGGAGATCGACGTCACTCCCAAGAACACGAGCCGCATCGCCGCCCAGCACGCCAAGGCCGAGATCAACGCCATCGTGCGCAACTCTGCCCGCGAGCAGATCTACGAGGAGTTCTCCGGCCGCATCGGTGACCTCATCAGCGGTACCGTGCTGCAGTCCACGCCCGACTTCACGATCGTCAAGATTCGCGAGGGCGTCGAGGCCGAGCTTCCGCACTTCGACCAGCGCCGTTACGAGAACGAGCGCAACGAGCGTCCGATGGGCGAGCGCTACCTGCACAACCAGCACATCAAGGCCGTGATCATCGACGTTCGCGACCCCAACTCCAACCTGCAGCCGGTTCGTGGCGAGCACAGCCGTCCGCCGATTGTCATCTCCCGTACCCACCCCGAGCTCATGCGTCGTCTGTTTGAGCAGGAGGTGCCCGAGATCTATGAGGGCACCGTCCAGATCAAGTCGATCGCCCGCGAGCCCGGCCAGCGCTCCAAGGTCGCCGTCCACTCGCTCGACGATCGCCTGGATCCCGTGGGCGCCTGCGTCGGCCCCAAGGGCAGCCGTGTTCGCGCCGTCGTGGGCGAGCTCCGTGGCGAGCGCGTCGACGTCATCCTGTGGGATGCCGATCCGGCCGTCTATGTCGCCAACGCCCTGTCGCCTGCTAAGGTCACCCGCGTCCTTATCGACGAGGAGAAGGCCTACGCCGGCGTTATCGTGCCCGACGACCAGCTGTCCCTCGCCATCGGCAAGGAGGGCCAGAACGCCCGCCTCGCCGCGCGCCTGACCGGCTGGCACATCGACATCAAGTCCGAGACCCTTGCCGCCGACATCCTCAAGAACGTTCCCGTTCACGAGGAGCCCGCCGCCGACCTGATCGGTGACGAGGAGGACGAGGACGTCCGTCGCTGCGAGTTCGTGTCCGAGGACGGCATCCAGTGCCGCAACCAGGCCCGTCCCGGCTCCCGTTTCTGCGGCGTCCACGACACCGACGCCTTCGATGATGCGGAGGACCTGATCTAGCGCGCGGTCGCGCCGGGCAGGTCCCAGCGCATACCCCACGCTCGTTCAGTCTCTAGGCACCCAAGGTGCCAGAAAGGGTAGGTGAAGTCATATGGCAAAAGTCCGTGTGTCCACCCTGGCCAAAGAGTTCGGTATGACCTCCAAGGAACTGATGGGTCATCTCGCCGAAATGAAGATTCCCGCTAAGTCCGCTTCCTCCGCTCTGGAGGACGCCTACGTCGCTATGGTCCGCAAGCAGCTCGCCTCGGTGATCGAGGCCCGCGCCCAGGAAGTCGAGGCCGCCAAGCAGGCCGAGGAGCAGGCCGCTGCCGCCGAGGAGGCTGCACGCGCTGCCGAGGCAGAGCGCGAGCGCATCGCTGCCGAGAAGGCACGCGAGGAGGAGCGCCGTCAGTTCGCCGCCGCCCAGGCTGCCGAGGAGGCCGCTCGCGCCGAGGCCGAGGCCAAGAAGAAGGCTGAGCAGGAGCGTCTTGCTCGCGAGAAGGAGGAGGCCGCCCGCGAGGCCCAGCGCCGCGCCGTTCCCGCTTCCGACTCCGGTTCGCGCTTCCGTTCGCTGCTCGACCAGATCGCCGCACAGGAGACCGTGCTCAAGGAGAAGAAGGACGCCGAGCAGAAGGCCAAGGCCGAGCGCGCTGCCGAGCGCGGCAACCGTCGTGGCGGCAACAACGACCGTCGCGGTGGCCGTCGTAACGATCGCAACGCCTCCGACAACAACTCCGAGCGCAACACCTCCGAGAGCCGTCCCTACAGCCATCGCACCAATGCCAGCAACAACGTCGCTGCCGGTATGGACTTCCCCAACCCCGACAAGCAGGGCAAGGGCAAGAAGCGCAAGGGCGGTCACAACAACGAAGAGGACCACTACAGCCGCATGGCTCGCGAGGCCGAGGAGTACAGCCGCGAGAAGGTGCTCGAGGAGGCTCGTGCCGCCGTCGAGGAGGCCTCTCGCGAGTCCACTGGTCGTCGCAAAAAGCGCAAGGAGAAGCGCGAGCGCGAGGCCGCAAAGGCTCAGGAAGAGCGCAAGATTGAGGAGGCGCTGGCCCAGGGCGTGAACCCCGAGGACCTCGACGCCATCAAGGTCTCCCAGGGCGTTACCGTCCAGGAGCTCGCCGAGGCGCTCGACGTTCCGGCCAACGACATCATCAAGCGCCTGTTCCTGCTGGGTACGCCGCTTACCATGACGCAGTCCATGTCCGACGACCTTGTCGAGCTCGTTGCCGACGACTTGGGCCGTCAGATTAAGATCATCACCCCCGAGGAGGAGAACACCTTCTCGTTCTACGACGATCCCGCCGACCTTAAGCCGCGCGCCCCGGTCGTCACCGTCATGGGCCACGTCGACCACGGCAAGACGAGCCTGCTCGACGCCATCCGTCACACCGGCGTCGCTGCCGGCGAGGCGGGCGGCATTACCCAGGCCATCGGCGCTTCGCAGGTCATGATCAACGACCGCAAGATTACCTTCATCGATACCCCCGGTCACGCCACCTTTACGGCCATGCGTGCCCGCGGCGCCAAGGTGACCGACATCGTCATCCTGATCGTGGCTGCCGACGACGGCGTCATGCCCCAGACCATCGAGTCGATCAACCACGCCAAGGCCGCCGGCGTTCCCATCGTCGTCGCCGTCAACAAGATCGATAAGCCGGGTGCCAACCCCGACCGCGTGCGCCAGGAGCTCACCGAGTACGGCATCATCCCCGAGGAGTGGGGCGGACAGAACATGTTCGTCAACATCTCGGCCAAGCAGAAGATCGGTATCGACGACCTGCTCGAGACCGTCCTGCTCCAGGCCGACGTGCTCGAGCTCAAGGCCAACCCCGATACGTTCGCTTCGGGCAACGTCCTCGAGGCTAAGCTCGACAAGGGCCGCGGATCGGTTGCCACGGTGCTCGTGACCCGCGGTACCCTGCACGTGGGCGATACGCTGGTCGCCGGCCTTACCTACGGCCGCGTCCGCGCCATGCTCGACCCCAAGGGCAACGCCGTCACCGAGGCCGGTCCCTCCGACGCCGTCGAGATTCTGGGCCTGCAGTCCGTCCCCAACGCCGGCGATGAGTTCCGCGTGTTCGAGGACGAGCGCGAGGCTCGCGCCCTGGCCGACGAGCGTTCGCTCAAGGCCCGCATCGAGGAGCAGAGCCGCGTGAAGCATGTGACGCTCGAGAACCTCTTCGAGACCATCGCCGACGCCGAGGTCAAGGAGCTCAACCTGATCATCAAGGCCGACGTCCAGGGTTCTATCGAGGCCCTTCAGGACTCCCTCGACAAGATGGACCAGTCCGAGGTGCGCATCAACACGATCCACTCCGCCGTTGGCGCCATCAACGAGACCGACGTTGTCCTGGCCGACGCCTCCAACGCCATCATCATCGGCTTTGGCGTCCGTCCCGACGGCAAGGCCCGCTCCGCCGCCGAGCGCGAGGGCGTCGAGATCCGTTGCTACGACGTCATCTACAAGTGCCTCGAGGACCTCGACGCAGCCCGTATCGGCATGCTCAAGCCCACCGAGGTCGAGGTTTCCACGGGTACCGCGACCGTTCTGGACACCTTCAAGGTGCCCAAGGTCGGTATCGCCGCCGGTGTCCGCGTCGAAGAGGGCGAGATCGCCGCGACCGATTCCGTGCGCCTGGTGCGCGACGGCATCGTGGTCTTCAACGGTAAAATCGCCTCGATGCGCCACTACAAGGACGAGGCCAAGAGCCTCAAGAGCGGCTCCGAGGGCGGTATTGGCCTGGAGAACTTCCAGGACATCAAGCCTGGCGACCAGATTGAGGGCTACCGCATCGACCAGGTTGCCCGTACCGAGTAGGGGGTAGCGCTATGAAGCAAACGCAGGCAACCCGCCGTTTGGGCGAGCAGCTTCGCGAGAAGCTCGGTTATATCCTGCTCTTTGAGGTTTCCGATCCGCGTCTCGACCTGGTCACCCTGACCGCGGTCGAGGTGGCGGTGGACCGTTCGTTCGCGCGTGTGTATGTGTCGTGCGACGCGAGCCGCTACGACGAGGTCATGGAGGCGCTCGCCAGCGCCAAGGGCCGCATCCGTAGCCTGTTGGCCCGCTCGCTCGATTGGCGCGTCACGCCCGAGCTCGATTTTCGCATCGATCGCTCGACCGATGAGGCCGAGCGCATCACGCGTGCGCTGGAAAACGTTCCCGCCACGCTTGCGATCGAAAAGGACGAGGACGGCTATCCAATTGCGGATGCCGCCCAGGAGGCAGCTTTAGATGAGTAATTCCGCCGACCTCGCATCGTGCGAGTCTGCAGATATTCAGCGACGCATCCTCGAGCTCATCGAGGGTGCGTCCTCCATTGCGATTTCGGGACATACGTCTCCCGATGGTGATGCCCTGGGCTCCGTGCTGGGTCTGGGCTTATCGCTTATGAAGTTTTTCCCCAACAAGGACATTGCCCTGCTGCTGGCAGACGATGACCCGGTTCCGCGCATCTACCGCTTTATGGAGGGTGCCGACCGTCTGGTGCCGGCATCTGCGTATACCGGCAATCCGGACCTGTTCATTTCGGTGGACGTGCCGGTCGTCGAGCGTCTGAACAACTCCGCCGAGGTGCTTCGTCGCTCGTCGCATGTGGTGTGCTTCGATCACCATCCGGCGCGCGAGGAATTTGCCGAGCTGAGCCTGAGGTGCGTCGATGCCGCGGCCTGCGCTATGATCATCGACCGCTTTTTGGACAATTGCGGCATTGTGGCTCGCGATGGTGTCGCGACCTGCTTGCTGTGCGGCCTGGTGACCGATACCGGTCGTTTTCAGTACCAAAACGCCGATGCCGCTGCGTTCCATGCCGCCTCACGCCTGGTCGCGCACGGTGCCGATCCGGCGCGCGTTGCGCTCGAGGTCTACCAGAGCATGCGCGTTGAGTTCTTGCATCTCAAGTCCATCGTTATGGGCCGCATCAAGACAGTGGCGCACGGTCGCGTGGCATATAGCTATGCGTACCAGAGCGACCTCGAGGCCTGCGGCGTCACTTCGGACGAGTGCGACGGCTTGGTCGATGTGGTGCGTTCGGTGATGGGCGTGGAGGTCTGCCTGTTCCTGAAGGGCATTGAGGGCGATACCAAGGTACGCGGCAACCTGCGCTCCAAGGGCGACCTCAATGTTTCCGAGATCGCTGCTGCTTTTGGCGGTGGCGGGCATCCCGCGGCCGCTGGTTTCTCTAACAACGGAACGATTCTCGAGACGCTCACCGCGGCACTCCCCATGCTGGCCGAGCTGGTAGGGGAGGATCCCGCTTCGGTGACCATCGAGCTCTAACATTTTGGATGGTACATGGCTCGTCGTACGCCTTCTCAATTGAATATGCTGCTCGCCGTCGATAAGCCGGTGGGCTGTACGTCCCACGATGTGGTATCGCAGTGCCGACGCGCCCTCCATGAGCGACGCGTCGGCCATGCCGGTACGCTCGACCCCATGGCCTCGGGTGTCATGGTGGTGGGCGTGGGCCAGGCGACCCGTCTGCTGGGCATGCTAACCCTCGATACCAAAAGTTATGTCGCCGACATTTCGTTTGGCGTCGAGACCAATACCGATGACGCGGAGGGCGAGGCCGTCCGCACGGTGCCCGTTGCCCCCGAGCTGCGCGATCTTGCTTACGCCCGTGAGCAGCTGGCCGCTATGCTTGGCCCGCAGATGCAAGTGCCGCCAGCGTTTTCGGCCATTTCGGTCAATGGCGTTCGCGCCTATAAGAGTGCTCGCGAGGGCAATGCGGTTGAGTTGCCCCCGCGTCCCGTCGAGGTCTATGCCGCCGACCTGATCGCCGTGGGCGGCGAGGGCGATACGTGCGTCTGGACCGTGGCGTTTTCGGTAAGCAAGGGCACCTACATTCGCGCGCTTGCTCGCGATCTGGGTCGCGCCTGCGATAGTGCTGCGCATATTTCCGCGCTGCGCCGTACGGCCTCCGGCGTGGTTTCCATTGGCGCCTGTCATACGGTCGAGGAGCTTTCTCCCGAGTCTGCGGCCGGCTTCGCCTTGGATCCCATCGCCGCCCTTGGTGCCACGCGTGTCGATTTGCCGGGTAATCTTGCAGACGACCTGCTTTGTGGTCGCCGCATTCCCGTTGAACGCGCGCTTGCGGACTTCGATACGGTGAAGGCACCGTTCGCGCTCGTGCTCGATGGGGGACTCAAGGCGCTCGCCCGTATCGAGGGCGGCCGCTTTGTGATGGAGCACGTCTTTCCGCAGGCGATCGGCGGTGTTCGATGATGCTGGCGCCCCACGAGCTCGCGCGTATCTTTTTCGCGGGTGAGTTGGATGAGGCCCGTATCGTTTCTGCCGATGCATTTGATGGGTGCGAGTTCTTGGGTGCCGCGTCGATCGCCATTGGCGTGTTTGATGGCGTGCATCGTGGGCACCAAGAGCTGATTGACGCGGTTATTCGCGACGCACGTTTCCACGGCAGCAAAGCGGTCGTGGTCACCTTCGATCCTGATCCGGACGTCGTGGTGAGTTCGTCGCCCGCTCAAAAATTGATGACGACGGCCGACCGGCTGCACGCACTGACTCAAACCGGGGTCGATGCGGTGGTGGCCGTTCCCTTTACGCCCGCCGTGGCGGCACTCGACCATGTCGGGTTTCTGGCGCTGTTGTCGCGCGTTGTCGACATTCACTCCATTCGTGTAGGCAGCGACTTTAGACTCGGCCGCGGCGGCGCTTCGGGCGTTGCCGAGATGCGCGCCTGGGGTGCTGAGCGTTGGGTTGACGTTTACGGTCACGACCTGCTTTGCGTTAACGGGCAGACCATCTGTGCCACGCGCATCCGCCATGAGCTGGCCCAGGGTCATGTGGAGCTGGCTGCCGAGCTTCTCGGCCGTCCCTACATGCTGCGCGGTGTTGTGGCGGCTGGCCGTCACGAGGGCTCCGACATGGGCTTTCCCACGGCAAACATCCAGGTGCCCGACGGCATCCAAGTGCCTGCCGATGGCGTCTATGAGGGCCTGGTGCTGGTTGACGATACCGTATGGCCTGCTGCCGTTAACGTCGGCCTGCCGCCGACCTATGCCGACGATGCCGCCTCGGCTCATCTCGAGGCCAACTTGATCGGGTATGCGGGCGATCTGTACGGCGCCTCGGTGTCGCTGGCGTTTACGCGCTGGCTGCGTCCGTCTCGCGTGTTCGATTCCCTGGACGACCTGATCGCGACCGTCGAGGGTAATATCGACGATATCCGTCATAACTTGGGTGAGCAGGGGGTGAGTATCCGTGATTAGCGATGAAGAAAAAGATCAGGTACGCGCGGCGTCGGACTTGGTTGCCATCGTGCAGGAAACGGTTGAGCTCAAGCCCCGCGGCCATGAGTTTTGGGGTTGCTGCCCCTTCCATGGCGAAAAGACCCCATCGTTTCACATTATCCCTGCTACGCAGGTGTGGCACTGCTTTGGCTGCGGCGATGGCGGCGACGTCTTTACCTATATCATGAAGCGTGAGAACCTGAGCTTCCCCGAGTCGATTCGCTACCTGGCCGACCGTGCCGGTATTGAACTGCACGATACCGGTGCTTATCGCGAGCGCGGTACCAAGCGCGCCCGCATCTATGACCTGTGCGCCGAGACCGCCCAGTTCTACCACACTATGCTCATGCGCGGTAAGGACAGCCGTCCGCGCGAGTATTTCGCCAGCCGCGGTATGGGCGGCGACGTCTGCCGTCGCTACTGCCTGGGCTTTGCGCCGGGTCGCAACGCGCTGGTTTCTCATCTGTCGCAGGCGGGCTTTACCCCGCAGGAGATGATCGACGCCAACGTGGCCGTGAGCCGTGGACGCGGGCAGCTTGCCGATCGTTTTTACGACCGCGTGATGTTTCCCATTTTTGATGAGCAGGGTCATAACATCGCCTTTGGCGGGCGCATTATGGGCGACGGACAGCCTAAGTACCTCAACACCGCCGAGACGAGCGTGTTTCATAAAAAGCGAAACCTCTACGGCTTTAACTGGGCCAAGGAGTTTATCGTCGCGCAGGATACCGCCATCGTGGTGGAGGGCTATACCGACTGTATCGCCTGCTGGGAGGCAGGGATCAAAAACGTCGTCGCCACGCTGGGCACAGCGCTCACGGAACATCACGTTAAGACGCTCACCCGTTTTGCCAAGCGCATTGTATATATGTTCGATGGCGACGCCGCCGGTCAAAAGGCCGCCCGTCGCGCGATTCAGTTTATCGAGCAGGATTCGATGGATCTGCGCTGCGTGGTGCTGCCTGACGGCAACGACCCCATGGAGTTCATCACCGCGCATGGTGGCCAGGAGCTGCAGGCGCGCATTGACGCGGCCGAGCCCCTCATGGACTTTGTCTACCGTTCGCTGCAGGAGTCGAGCGACATTACCACACCGGGCGGTCGAGCCAAGGCGCTCGAGGACGCGCTGACGCTCATCTATCCGCTGCGTGACAGCTATATGATCGACACGTACTTTATCCAGATTGCCGATCTGCTGGGTTTGGACCTGGAGACCGTGCGCGCGAGTTCGGGCCGTGTGTTTCGCGATGTCGCCAAGCGCGAGGATGCCGAGCGCCGGCGTGAGCAGAGCTACGAGCGTCAACGCGCGCAAGCTGAGCGCGCGGGCGGTTCGCAGGGACGAAGCTCGGGCGGCAATGCGGCTGGTGTGCGCAGTGTCGGTCGCGGTGCCTGGGCCGCGGGTGCAACGTCGCCGGTGTCCGCACCGGTCGAGGAGGACCCGTATGACTACGTGCCGCTTGATGCCTATGGGGCCGCGCCGGTGGAGGTCGACGAGGATCTGCCGCCAATCGATGTGCCAGCGGGGATGGAAAGCGCTGCGCCCGTTGCCGATAGTTCAAGCGCGGCGGTAACTCCGTCGATGCCGATTGTTTTGACCGATCTGGAGCGGAAATCCCTGGCGGGGGAGCGCGAGCTGCTGACGATGCTCACGAGCTACCCCGATCTGTTCCGCACGTATGCCGATCGCATTTGTTCTATCGAGTGGGTCGACCCGCGTCACGAGTCCATTGCGTGGGCCGTGCTGGCAACGCCGCCGGGAACCGATCCTGCGGCCTGCATGGATGCGGCGCGCGCGGTGTGTCCCGAGGCGGCGTCGCTTGTCAGCGCCGGACGCATTTCAGCGACGAGCAAGCATCCGACCGAGACGAACATCGTCTTTATGCTCGATACGCTCGAGCTCTACACCATCAAACGTCGCATGCGAGCCGCGCAGGCCAAGTTGCGTCAGGACCGTTCACTCGACGATGAGGCGCGCCGTGTGCTGACGATGCAGGCGATGCAAGATTCGCAGCGCCAGCGCGAGCTCCAAAAGTCGATCGGTGGCGTGGCCGACCCGTTCCGTTTGATTGGTTTGGAGACCGCGGGTGCCGACCAGGCCTAGATGTTGTGGTCAACCAGCGTATTCTCGCCTATATCCAGTCTGAATTTTGGGTATAGACGTCAATGTGTGTGCTAAAGTAATGAGTCCTGTGGACTACGAAGGGAGAATCTGTGCCAAAAAAGAGTGAGAGCACGGGTACTGGGCTGGAATCCTACGTTGCAAAGCTCATGGGCAACGGCTCTAACAGGACTTCGGTAACCGAGGACGAGATTCAGGTCGCTCTGAAGGATATCGATGTCTCTGATGAGCAGCTCAACGCGGTGTATTCCGCGCTGCGCAACAGCGGCATCCAGATTATCTCCGCGAGCGGAAACGACGACGCCCCGATGGGCGTCGACGATGACGATAACGATACCGACGATTTCGATGATGACGACGAGCACGATTCCGGCTCGCTTGACGATCACGAGCTTAAGATGGCCCGCCAGGCTGACGCCGAGATGGGCTCTTCCAAGAGCAAGAAGAAGCGCACCGTGCGCACGTCCCGTTCGCGTTCGCGCGTGCGCGGCATCGATGCCTCCACGGTGATGCTGACCGGCGACCCGGTTCGTATGTACCTCAAGGAGATCGGCAAGGTCGACCTGCTGACTGCCTCCGAAGAGGTCGATCTGGCTATGAAGATCGAGGCCGGTCTTGAGGCTACCGAGAAGCTCGAGGCCGCCGACGCGGGCGAGATCGAGCTCACGCGTGCCGAGATGCGTCGTCTGACCCGTATCGAGAACGTGGGCCTCGAGGCCAAGCAGGCGCTCATCAGTGCCAACCTGCGTCTGGTTGTCTCCATCGCCAAACGCTATGTCGGCCGTGGCATGCTGTTCCTGGATCTGATCCAGGAGGGCAACCTTGGACTGATTCGCGCCGTCGAGAAGTTCGACTACCAGAAGGGCTTTAAGTTCTCCACCTACGCCACGTGGTGGATCCGTCAGGCCATCACGCGCGCTATCGCCGACCAGGCCCGCACCATCCGTATCCCCGTGCACATGGTCGAGACCATCAACAAGCTCGTTCGCGTGCAGCGCCAGCTCCTTCAGGATCTGGGCCGCGACCCGACCCCCGAGGAGATCGGTGCCGAGATGGACATGAGCGCCGACCGCGTCCGCGAGATTCAGAAGATCTCGCAGGAGCCCGTGTCGCTCGAGACCCCGATCGGCGAGGAAGAGGATTCCCAGCTGGGCGACTTTATCGAGGACTCCCAGGCTATCGTTCCGCCCGATGCCGCCAGCTTCTCCATGCTGCAGGAGCAGCTCACCCAGGTGCTCGATTCGCTTGCCGATCGCGAGCGCAAGGTTATCGAGCTGCGCTTTGGCCTTGTTGACGGACATCCCCGTACGCTCGAGGAAGTCGGTCGCGAGTTTGGCGTCACGCGCGAGCGTATCCGCCAGATCGAGTCCAAGACCCTGGCCAAGCTCCGCCACCCGAGCCGCAGCAGCAAGCTCAAGGACTACATCGAGTCTTAGTAGTTACGGCGTTTTACCAAACGCCGTAACTGGTCGACGCTGCGCGGGCACCAGAGCGACAACTTGTCATTCAAAGAGGACGGCATGACCAGAAGGTCTATGCCGTCCTCTTTTCATGCCAATTTGTTCGCTCTGGTGCCCGCTTGCTGGCATTGTCAAAACATCGGCGTTTCCGTTGCTGGTGCCGGCAGTTAGGCCGTCCCCAAGGGATCATGGCGAGAAAATTTCTTAAAAAAGTTCTTGCCCTTCGTCCAATCGTCCGTATAATAAACATCGTTGCTTGAGAGCACGCACCTATTCCTCGGTAGCTCAATGGTAGAGCACGCGGCTGTTAACCGCGCTGTTGTAGGTTCGAGTCCTACCCGGGGAGCCAGAATTTCTCAGCCCATTTCGCTGGGCTTTTAAATTCCTCGGTAGCTCAATGGTAGAGCACGCGGCTGTTAACCGCGCTGTTGTAGGTTCGAGTCCTACCCGGGGAGCCAGGTTGTAAAACCCGTCGCTTATGCGGCGGGTTTTTTCATGCCGCGATTGCCGGTGGCGAACGTTGCCGTATCAACATTTCGTGTCGAGGATGTAATCGCGAACCCCGCCGCCTTAACATGGCGCTGTCGTTGTAAACTATTGGAATGATTGCTCCCACGACATGGTGCCGCGAGTACCAGAAAAGGAGATTCTTGTGTCTGAGACCATTAACGGCAGCCTGAGCGTCTCGAACGACGTTATTGCCGATATTGCCGGTTATGCCGCGATGACGTGCTATGGCGTCGTCGGTATGGCTGAGCAGCTCCAGGGTGCCGAGAGCGTGCGCCTGCTTGCCGGTCAGCGCCTCCGCAAGGGCGTGCTTGTCTCCGCCGACGAGAACGGCCTTACGGTCGATCTTCACGTCGTGCTCGAGAACGGCGTCAACATGAAGTCCGTCTGCCACAATCTTTCGAGCTCCGTTGCCTTCACTCTGCAGGAGATCGCCCAGATCGATCCCGCCAGCCTTAAGATCGGCATTCACATCGACGCGCTCAAGAGCCGTCTGAACTAGCATCCGAAAACGGAGATTCAAATACCCATGATTGCAAAGACCATTCGCACCTGTTTTCCGATCGCTGCGGCTGCCGTTTCCGACAAGGCCGAGGAGATCAACAAGCTCAACGTCTTCCCCGTACCCGATGGCGATACCGGCACCAACATGTCGCTCACGCTCGCCTCGGTGACCAAGGAGCTCTCCGCCCTTCCTGCCGACGCCGACATGGAGGCCATCGCCGGTGCCATCACCCATGGCTCCCTGATGGGTGCCCGTGGCAACTCCGGCGTCATCACCTCGCAGATTCTGCGTGGTGTGGCCGAGGGCCTTGTCTCTGCCGATGAGCCCATCACGTCCGCTAACATCGCCTATGCGTTCCGCCGAGCCGTCAAGGTTGCCTTCCAGGCCGTCCGCAAGCCCATCGAGGGTACGATCCTCACGGTGCTGCGCGACGTCTCGACCAAGGCAGACGAGTGCGAGAAGAAGAAGTTCTCGGCCGAGGATGCGCTCGACGCTATCGTCGTCGAGGCCTACCAGTCCGTCGCACGCACGCCCGACCTGCTGCCCGTCCTCAAGGAGAACGGCGTGGTCGACTCCGGCGCCTTCGGCTTTGCTATTTTCCTGGAGAACTTTGTTGCCGCCGCGCTTGGCCGCAGCACCGTTGTCGAGGATTTCTCCGCCACGTTTGATTCCGCTGGCTCTGCCCGCGACGCGGCCCTCAATCGCGTTGAGATCGAGGCCAACGACGACTGGGAGGGCTCGGAGTTCCGTTACTGCAACGAGTTCCTCTTTAAGGCCGACGCCCCGTTTGATGAGGACGAGTGCCTTAAGTTCCTGGGCTCCATGGGTGACTGCGAGCTGCTCGTGGGTGCCTACCCCGACTACAAGATTCATGTGCACTCCAACACCCCCAATCTAGTGCTCGAGCACATGCTGCAGCTCGGTCAGATCTATGAGGTCTTTATCCACAACATGGAGATGGAGGCCCACGACCGTACCGCCAAGATTCTCGAGGACCAGGAGAAGGCCGCCGAGCCCGCGAAGGCCCTGGGCTTTGTCGCCGTTGCCGCTGGGTCCGGCGAGGCAGACATCCTCAAGTCTCTCGGCGTCGACGTAATCGTGTCTGGTGGTCAGACCATGAACCCCTCGACTGCAGACCTGCTGGGCGCCGTCGACCAGGTCAACGCGACCTCGGTCATCATTCTGCCCAATAACGGCAACATCCGCATGGCTGCCGAGGCCGCAGCCTCTGCCTGCACCGACAAGAAAGTCGCCGTCGTTCCCACCAAGACCGTCCCGCAGGCGTTCTCCGCGCTGTTCGCGGTCCTGCCCGATTCCGAGCTCGAGGACGCCGTCGCCGCTATGGTTGACGCCATCAGCGAGGTTCGCGATGGCGAGGTCACCCGCGCCGTGCGCGACTCCAGCGCCTCCGACGGCTCGCCGATTCACTCCGGTGACGTCATGGGCATCATCGCCGGCTCCATCGATGTGGTCGGCTCCGACGTGAAGCAGGTCACGCTCGACTGCATCAACCGCATGCAGGAGGAAGAGGAGGGCGACGCACTGACGATTCTGGCCGGCGAGGAGCTGTCCGACGAGGCCTTCCAGGAGATCGTCGACGCTATCGAGGAGGCTCAGCCCGATCTGGAGATCGACGCCCATCGTGGCGAGCAGCCGCTCTATCCCGTGATCTTCTCGATCGAGTAGGCTCTGCCTATGTCCGAGCTGTGCTCCGTGCCGCGCGTCTCGGAGCGTTTTGCCCAGAGCAATGCGCTCGACGAGGATATCGCGCGACTCAAATATGTTTCGGGTAAACGTGAGGAGGCCCTTCGCCGTCTGGGAATTCGGACGGTGGGGGACCTCCTTCTCCATATTCCTCATCGCTACCTGGATTTCACTCGCTCTTGGTCCATCGAGATGGCTCCCATCGGTACCGTGTGTACCATCATCGCCACGGTCGATCGTATCGTTCAAAAGCAGCCCCGTCCGCGTATGCAGGTGACTGAGGTCTCGCTGGTGGACGAGACGGGCGTGCTGCAGGTTGCCTTTTTCCGTCAGCCTTGGATTGCCCAACAGCTTAAGCAGGGCGAACGCCTGGCCGTGATGGGCAAGGTCGAGTTTGCCTACGGTTTTAAGCAGATGGCCTCGCCCCACTTTGAAAAGCTTGAGGACGGGCGCGCCGCTGGTACCATTTTGCCGGTCCACTACGTAAGTGACGGCGTGAGTCAGGCATGGATGCGCCGTATCGTGAGCGGTGCGCTCGAAGTGGCTGCCAATCCGTTTGATCCCATTCCCGCACCGCTGCGTTCAAAGCGGAAGCTCATGAGCAATGCCCGTGCGCTGCGCTCGATTCACTTTCCCTCGAGCATGGCCGAGCGTGACATCGCACGCCGGCGTCTTGCCTACGAGGAGTGTCTCTGCTTGCAGCTCGCGCTGCGTCTGCGCAACGATGGCGGTATGGTCGACGTGGTGCCTTATGCGCATGCCGCGGGCGAGCATTTGGCTGCGCTTAAACAGGCCCTGCCGTTTTCGTTGAGCGATGAGCAAGAGGCTGCATTTCAAGACATCCTGCATGACATGTGCGATGGCAGTCGCGTGATGAACCGTCTGCTGCTGGGCGACGTCGGTACCGGTAAGACCGCCGTTGCCGCCTGCGCACTGGCGGTTGCGGCCGATAGCGGCACTCAGGCCTGCGTCATGGCGCCCACGGGCGTGCTGGCGCGTCAATATGCCGATAAGACCGGCCCCTTGCTCTCGCAGGCTGGCATGACCTGGGCGCTCCTGACGGGCGCCACGCCGGCGGCCGAGCGTGAACAGATTCATGCGCGGCTCCAGTCTGGCGAGCTCGACGTGCTCTTTGGTACCCATGCGGTGCTTTCGGAGAACGTCACGTTCAAGCATTTGTCGCTTGTGGTGATTGACGAGCAGCACCGCTTTGGCGTTGGCCAGCGTAGCGCTCTACGCGCAAAAGGCCCGGGTGCCGACTTGCTGGTCATGACTGCCACGCCGATCCCGCGCACGCTGGCGCTTTCGGTGTATGGCGACCTGGATACGAGCATCATCCGCCATCGTCCCGTTCCGGGTGCCGGCGTGACGACGCGCGTCCTCACCGAGTCGAGTCGCGACCTGGCCTATGGCGCCATTCGAGAGGCGCATGAAAAGGGGCAGCAAGCCTACGTGATCTGTCCGCTCGTGGAGCCGAGCGATTCGGCTGATGAGCTCGAAGACGTACCCGGCATCGCCCGCGACGACGAAGGCCGCGTGACCGTGCCCGTGCCGTTGCATGACACGGCGACCGAGCTCGATCGCCTTCGTCTTGCATTACCGGGGCTTACCATCGAGCGTCTTCATGGCCGCATGCCGGCGGGGGAGAAGGACCGGGTCATCGATGCCTTTAAGCGTGGCGAGATCGATGTGCTCGTCTCGACCACGGTGGTCGAGGTGGGCGTTGACGTGCCCAACGCCACCGTCATGGTCATCGAGAACGGCGAGCGCTTTGGTTTGGCGGCCTTGCACCAGCTGCGCGGGCGCGTAGGCCGCGGCAGCGTGTCGGGCACGTGCCTGGTCATGACGCACTCCAAGGGCAACGGCGGCGCGTCGGCGGCACAAGACCGCCTCCAGTCGCTCGAGAAGACCTCGGACGGCTTTACGCTCGCCCAGATGGACCTGCGTCTGCGCCACGAGGGCGAAATCCTGGGTTACCGCCAGCATGGCGGCGTGACCTTGCGCTTTGTTGACCTCGATGCCGACGAGGAATTGATCGAGTGGGCCCATTTGGACGCGGTCGAGCTCTTGCGGTATGCTTGCAATCTTGACTCCGTGGCGACGCGCCCCTTGCGCGACGCGGTCGCCACGCGGTATCGACACATCTTTAAGGAGGTCAGCGGAGGATGAGAATCATCGGCGGCGAATGGCGCGGTCGCAAGATCGAGGAGCCCCGTGGTCGCGATGTCACCCGCCCCACGACCGATCGCGTGCGCGAGGCGTGCGCATCTATGGTCATGTCGGCATTCGACTTCGATCTGGACGAGGTCCGCGTGCTGGATGCCTTTGGCGGCTCCGGCGCCTTGGGCATCGAGATGCTCTCGCGTGGCGCCCGCTCGCTCACCACGTTCGAGATCGATCGCAACGCTGCTCGTCTGATTACCAAGAATGTCGAGTCGCTCTGCCGCGACCGTGCGCGCTGGCGCGTGGTGACGGGCGACGTGCTGGCAAGCGCTTCGCGCGGCCGCGTGCCGGGCGGTCCCTTTGACCTGGTTCTGCTCGACCCGCCCTATGCTTTTGGTGCAGAGCCGGTCGAGGAACTGCTACAGAACCTAGCTCAGCAAGGCTTGCTGGCGCAGGGTACCTACGCGCTCTTTGAGCACGCCGCGGCCGATACGGGCGCTCATCCAGCTGGTTTTGAGACCGTGCGGGAGAAGCGCTATGGCATTACTTCGGTTGATTTGCTGCGCTGGGCGGCCGAGGACGAGAACGACCATGCTGACGAGAACGAAAATGACGAGGATGTGCCATCGGAGGACGTCCATGAGTGACACCATTAACCGCGTAATCGTCCCGGGCACCTTCGATCCCATCACGTTTGGCCATATCGACGTCATCCGCCGCGCCCGCCGCATTTTTCCCAGCGTGATCGTGGCCGTTGCCGAGTCGCAGGGCAAAAACGGCGTCGGCACCACGTTTAGGCTCGACGAGCGCGTGGCGCTGGCCCGTGAGGCGCTCGGTGATATTGACGGCGTCGAGGTGCTGCCCTTCACCGGCCTCTTGGTCGATTTTGCCCGCGAACAGGGAGCAGGAGCCGTGGTCAAGGGCCTGCGTGCCATGACCGACTTTGAGTACGAGCTGCAGCAGGCCGACCTCAACTATCGTCTGGATAACGAGCTGGAGTCCATCTTTGTCATGAGTGCGCCGCAGTACGGCTATATCTCGAGCTCGGTGGTTCGCCAGATTGCCTCGCTCGGCAGCGACGTTTCTAATTTTGTTCCGTCCAATGTGGTCAAGGCGCTCAAACATCGCTTTTCGTGACGTTTTTTAATGCCTGGTGGCATGTGGTAAACTAACTCGATGATATGTTACCTATGAAAGGAGACCGGATGCCGGGCGAGAATTTTCCTGGCGACAGGATCGTGAGTCTTGTCGACGAGCTCGAGGGGCTCATCGAAGAGGCTAAGACGCCGTTCGGCAAGAACGCCCAGATGAAGGTTATCGACGCCGACGTCTTCTTTAACATCCTCGACGAGATCCGCATGAGCTATCCCGAGGAATGGCAGAAGTCCCGCCGTATCCTCAAGGAGCGCGAGGAGCTTATGGCTTCCGCTGCCGCTCAGGCCGATTCCATCATCGCCGATGCTCAGCAGCAGGCCCTCACCATTGCCGGTGAGCAGGAGATTGTCCGCTTAGCTCAGCAGCAGGCCGACGACATTCGCGATCGTGCCCAGCAGTATGAGCGCGAGACGCGCTATGCCGCCGAGGATTACGCCGAGCAGGTCTTTACGCACCTCGAGGAGAACCTCAAGAGCCTGACCGGCACCGTCACCCGTTGCCGTCAGCAGCTCAACGAGGGTGCCGCCCAGCAGAATGGTCAGTGGTAATGGCTGAGTTCCCGAGCGTTACCGTCGATCTTTCCGAGCAGCTCGAGTTTCCCGGAGACTCGTACCCGCTGACCGGTAAGGTCGATGTTGCCACCTATACGGTGGGCGAGAAGGAGTACCAGCTGCAGAACGGCATTGATTACGATGTGGTCTTTACCAATGCCGGCACCGGTGTTCTGCTTACGGGCATGGTCCGCGCGCATGCAACCGGTGAGTGCGACCGTTGCCTGGAGCCCGCTTCGTTTGATATCGCCGGTGAGATCGAGGAATTCTATCTCTTTAACGAGCCCGAGGATCCCGAGGCCTACGAAGACGGCTACGAGTTGCTGGGCGAGGATCGCATCGTCGATCTGGGTGAGCCCATCAACGACGCGGTTGTCATGGACACGCCGTTCGTTGTCCTGTGCAAGGCCGATTGCCGCGGCCTCTGTCCCACTTGCGGCATCAATCTCAACGTCGAGCAATGCGATTGCGCCGCTCAAGCAGAGGCCGAATGGGCCGCTGCCACGGAAAATCCATTTGCAGCATTGAAGAATCTCAAGCTTGACGAGTAAAACTGTGGTAGTATCGCTACTTGCGCGTAATCGCCACACTGGATAGTTCATAAGGAAGGTCACTATGCCCGTACCTAAACAAAAGCAGGGTCGTATCCGCACTCACACCCGTCGTTCCGCCAACATGAAGATCTCGGCTGCGGCTCAGTCCACGTGCCCCCGTTGCGGCGCTGTCAAGCTCCCGCACCACGTGTGCCCCAGATGCGGTTTCTACAAGGACCGCGAGGTTATCGTTACCGAGTAACTGTATACTCTGGATGCGATGCCGTTCCAAATGGAACCACAATGGCCGGCTCAATGAGTCGGCCATTTTTGTATAAGGAGCATGTATATGAGTAACGTTCGCGTTTGTGTAGACGTTGTGGGCGGAGACGAGAAGCCTCAGGTTGTCCTCGACGGTATCGAGGCGGCGCTTGCGGCGGATCCCGATATCGAGGTCTTGGCCGTCGGTCCCGCAGAGATCGTGAATCCCTTTGCCGCGGCTCACGCTCGCGTCGAGGCCTTGGAGGCGCCCGATGTCATCGCCATGGATGACGATCCCATTCGAGCCGTGATGACCAAGCGCAAGTCCTCGATCGTGCTTGCCTGCCGCGCTATCAAGAAGGGTAACGCGGACGCATTCTTCTCTGCCGGCTCCACCGGCGCCATGACCGCTGCCGCTACCGCCTATGTGACGCCATTTAGGTATCAGGCCGAGGGCAAGAAGCAGCCGGTGCGTCCGTGCCTCACCAATGCACTGCCCAACCGCGCCGGCGGCCTGACGGTCCTGTGCGACATGGGCGCCAACCCCGATGTCGAGGTCGACGACATGGTGCGTTTTGCCCAGATGGGTAGCGCCTATGCGCGCGTCGTCTTGGGTATTGAGCATCCCCGCGTTGGTCTGCTCGGCAACGGCACCGAGGATGAGAAGGGCTCCAACTTTACCAAGGCGTGCTTCCCTGCCATGAAGGCTGCCGTTCCCGGCTTTGTGGGCAACTGCGAGGGCACCGACCTGACCTCGGGTAACTTTGACGTCGTCGTTGCCGATGGCATGTCGGGCAACATCGCGCTCAAGGCAACCGAGGGCGCCGCTAAGTTTTTGCTGCAAGAGCTCAAGGGTGTCTTTATGTCTTCGCTCGGCACCAAGATCGCCGCGGTGCTCATCAAAAAGCAGATGCGCGAGATCAAGGCAAAGCTCTCGGGCGATGCTAAGGGCGGCGCCATTCTGTTGGGCCTGCGTGGCGTGGTCCTGATCGGCCACGGTGCCACCTCGGTCGAGGCCGTCAAAAACGGTACACTCGCCGCGGCCCAGGCCGTGCGCGCCGGGCTTGTCGAGAACGTCGCCAATTCTATGGACGGCATCGTTTTGTAGGAGCGAGTTAGAGCGCTGTTATGTGCCTCGCGGCCTGCGTCGTGGGGTAGAATCAAAACCGTGTCTTGGCGCTGCGCTTGCGGCGCCAGCGCGTTGATGTTCACGCAATACGAGAGGAAGCGCTATGGACCGCTCCGAAATCTTCGATAAGATCGCCGAAGTTGCCGCCGATGTGTTGGGTGTCGACGTTGCCGAGATTAGCGACGAGACCACCTTCGACGATCTCGATGCCGATTCGCTCGAGCGTCTGCAGCTGGTGACGGCCATCGAGGACGAGTTCGACCTCGAGATCGATGACGAGACCCTGCTGTCGCTCAACTCTGTCGCCGACGCTGTCGACGCTATTGAAAACGCCAAGGAGGCCTAAGTCTTGGCTTTATCTCAACGACTCGCGCGCGCCCAGGAAATCCTGGGCCACGAGTTCAATAACAAGGTGCTGCTGCGCGCGGCGCTCACGCACCCTTCTGCCGTGGAAGGTCAGCCCGTCTCGGCGAGCTATGAGCGCCTTGAGTTTTTGGGCGATTCTATTTTGGGCGCCGTGGTTGCCCGTTCGCTCTTTGAGTCCTATCCGGAGTTTGACGAGGGTAAGCTTACGCGCCTGAAGGTGTCGCTCGTCTCGGGTGCCACGCTGTCCGAGGTGTCCCATGAGCTGGGCATCGACGACATCATCATCTTTGGTGCCTCCGAGACCGGCACGGGCGCGCGCGGCCTGCATTCGGCGCTCGAGAACGTCTACGAGTCGCTCGTGGGCGCGCTGTACCTGGATGCCGGCTGGGATGCGGCGGCGGAGTTCATCCACCGTACGCTCAAGCCGCACCTGGCCTCCGAGCGTGCCGAGCACCCCGCGAACCCCAAGTCGTTCTTGCAGGAGTGCGTGCAGGCAGACGGCCACGAGCCTCCCGCGTATAAGCTCGTTGGCTCCGAGGGCCCGGCGCACGCACCGACCTTTACCGCCGTGGTGCTCATTGACGGTATTCGCCAAGGCCGCGGCACCGGTTCCTCCAAGAAGGAGGCCGAGGGGGCCGCTGCGCTCGAGGCACTCGACCGCATGGGCTACACCACCAACGGCGTGATTCTCAACAAGAAGCCTGTTTAAGCGAGGAACCGTGTATCTCAAGTCCCTCACGCTCAAAGGGTTCAAGTCGTTTGCCGACCGCGCCCATATGACGTTTGAGCCGGGCCTGACCGTCATCGTCGGTCCCAACGGCTCGGGAAAATCGAACATCTCCGACTCGATTCTGTGGGTCCTGGGCGAGCAGAGCGCCAAGCAGCTGCGCGGGCAGGCCATGGAAGACGTCATCTTCTCGGGCTCGTCGGCGCGCAAGCCGGTGGGTGTGGCCGAGGTCACGCTGGTGCTCGACAATTCGGACCATATGCTGCCCGTCGACTTTGACGAGGTGGCTATCACCCGTCGCATGTATCGCTCGGGCGAGAGTGAGTACCTCATCAACTCGAGCCCGTGCCGCCTGATGGACATCCAGGACATCCTGCACGATTCGGGACTGGGCAAGGATACGCATTCCATCATCAGCCAGGGCAAGCTCGATGCCATTTTGCAGAGCCGCCCCGAGGAGCGCCGTGCCCTCATCGAGGAGGCCGCCGGCATCTCCAAGCACAAGCGTCGCAAGGAGCGTGCGCTCAAAAAGATCAAGTCGATGGACGAGCACCTGACCCGTGCCCGCGATATCAACAAAGAAATCGCCCGTCAGCTGCGACCGCTGGAGCGTCAGGTCGATCGCGCACGCAAGTACAAAGAGCTGTCCTCGCGCGCGAACGAGCTTACGCAGATGCTGGCCGTCGACGAGCTGCGTTCGCTGCAATCTCAGTGGAACGACCTGGAGAGCCGCTCTAAGGAGGGCGCCGCCGAGCTGGAGCTCGCGCAGTACCGCTTGGGTGAAAAGGAGCGCGAGCTCGAGAAGCTCCAGGTCATGCTCGAAGAAAAGGGCCTGTTTGTGGGCGATCTGGGCGAGCAGCGCCGCCATATGCAAGATGTGGTCGGCCGCATTAACTCCGATATGCGCCTGCTCGAGGAAAAGGGCCATAACATGGTGTCGCGCCTGTCCGACATGCGCGGCCAGATCTCGAGCTCCGAGCATCAGCGCCGTCGCGTGGTCGAGGAGCTCGAGGATGCGCGTGCCCAGCTTGAGGAAGTGACCGGTGCGCACATGCAAGCCCAGGAGGACGTTGACGCCGCTGGTCCTGCCGCCGCCGAGCTCCACGAGCGCCGCGTTGCGCTCGACAATCAGATTTCGCAGCTCACGCGCGAACAGCGCGATGTGCAGCGCGTTGCCGATAATGCTGCGCTCGAGCTCGCCAAGGTGAAGGACTCGCTGAGCAACGCCGAGGTCGAGGACAACATGTATGCCTCGCGCCTGGAGCAGATCGATGAGCAGCTCGAGGAGGTCACGGCATCGCTTGATAGCCGCCGCGACCGTGCTGAGGAGCTTGAGAGCGCTCTTGAGGCGGCTCGTCAGGCCCAGAGTGATGCGCGCGAGGCTACCGAGGTCGCCCGTGCAGCCCTTAAGGACTTGCGTAATCGCGAGAGCGAGGCGCGCAACAAGCTGTCCGAGGTGCGCTCAGAGCTCGCGAGCCAAAAGAAGCTCGATGCTCGCATGGCCGACAGCTCGCCGCTCGTAAGCCGTCTGGTGGGCGCGCTGGGCGACGATGTCTCGGGCCGTCTGGGCGATGTGCTCGAGGCACCTCGTGAGCTTGAGGGCCTGGTTGAGCAGCTGCTCGCCGGCGATATCGATGCCCTGTTGTTCGATAACGCTGCCGCACTTGAGCGCGCCGGTCGCGCTGCCCTGGACCAGAAGAAGGCCTCGGGCGAGGCGCTGCTGATGGCGCGCAGCGTGAGCGGCTCTGCGGCCGCCGAGGGTGCCGCCGGTGCCCGTCTTGTTGATCGCCTGTCCGTGCGTGCGGGCTGCGGTCCGGTCGTCGAGGCATTGCTCGGCGGCTATTACGTGGTCGATGACTTGGCTGCCGCGCTGTCCGCACCGGTCGTTGATGGCGTGACCTACGTGACGCCCGATGGCGCCCGCGTGAGCTGTGGCGGCCTGGTGCGTGTGGGGCTCGATGCCGGCGAGGCTTCGGGCGCTCTGGAGCGCAAACGTCGTATTCGCGAGTTGGAGGGCCTGGAGCCCGATCTGGCTGCCGTGTTTGAGCATGTGTCGGATCAGGTCGTCGAGGCCAATGCGGCCGTCGAGGAGGCGCGTGCCGCCGAGGGCGATGCCGCCGGCGAGATTGCCCGTCTTGAGGGCGAGCGCCGCTCGCTGCTCTCTGAGATCGGTCGCCTGGAGCAAAGCGCCAACAATGCCGAGGTCGAGCGCGTGCGCATCTCCAAGCGTCGCGAGCAGGCCGCCGAGGCCGTTCGCGCTGCGCGCCCGCGCGTTGACGAGCTCACCCGTTCGCGTGACGAGGCCCGCGCGCAGGCAAGCGACCTGGGCCTTCAGATTGCTGAAGCCAACGACGAGCTCGATCGCGTGCGCCGCGACGATTCCGAGGCAGCCGGCAAACTCGCCGACGCCAAGGTTCGCCTGGCCCAGACCAGCGAGCGCCTTCGTTCGCTGAAGGGCCGCGTGCCCGACCTGGAGCATCGTCTTGAGGGCATCGACCGTCGTATCCGCGGAACACGCCAGGCTTCGCGCTCGCTCGAGCTGCTGCGCCTGCGCGTCGACCCCATGCACGAACGCTATTCTGCCCTGTTGGAACGCGCGTCGGATTGGGCAGCGCGCCTGCGTGACCAGGCGACGCTTGAGGAGGCGGACTCCGCTTCGCTTAAGAAGACCATCGAGGATGCCAAGGCAGAGGTTACCCGCGCTAAGGAGCGGGTCGATACCGCCTCCGCCACGCAAAACGAGTTCAAGGTCGCGCGCGGCAAGCTCGAGGTGCAGGTCGAGGCTGCCATCAAGGCCATTACCGCCGATGGCACCACGGTGCTCGAGGAAGCGCTCATGCTTCCTGCGCCTACCGACCGCGACGCCGCCGAGCGCGAGCTCAACCAGCTCGTGCGCCAGATCAACAACCTTGGCCCTGTGAACCAGGTTGCCATGGAGGAGTACGAGCAGCTCAAGCTTCGTGCCGATTACATCGAGGAGCAGCTGGCCGATCTGGAGAGCGCGCGCAAGGCGCTCACCAAGATCACGGTGGCCATTGATCGCAAGATGCGCAAGGCGTTCCTGGTGACGTTTGAGAAGGTCGATGCCAACTTCCGCGAGATCTTCGCCATGCTCTTCCCGGGCGGTCAGGCTCACCTTGAGATGACCGACCCCGAGCACCCGGCCGAGACGGGTATCGAGGTCGTGGCCCAACCGCGCGGCAAGCGCATCACCAAGATGATGCTCATGTCGGGCGGCGAGAAGAGCCTGACGGCGCTCGCCCTGCTCTTTGCCGTATACCGTACGCGCACGGTGCCGTTCTATGTGCTGGACGAGGTCGAGGCTGCGCTCGACGACGCCAACCTGTCCAAGCTCATCGGCGCCCTCGATGTGCTGCGTTCCGATACGCAGCTCTTGGTAATCTCGCATCAGCGCCGTACTATGGAGGATGCTGACGTCCTCTACGGCGTCTCGATGCAAGCCGACGGCGTCAGTCGCGTCGTCTCGCAAAAACTCGATCGCGAAACCGGAAAGGTCGTGAATGCATAATGGGATTCTTTGACGCACTCTCGCGCGGACTTGAGCGCAGCCGCGAGGCCCTTAACGAGGTCTTCTACTTTGGCGGCGAGGTCGACGAGGATTTTTGGGAGGACCTTGAGGACACCCTCGTCATGGGTGACATGGGCGCCGAGGTCGCCATTCAGGTCTCCGATGACCTGCGCGACGCCGCCGCTAAGAAGAACCTCAAGACCGCCCCGCAGCTTCGCCGCGCCCTGGCCGAGCAGCTCGAGGGCCATTTTGTGCCTGTTGAGCGCGATCCGTTTTCCGATACGCCGAGCTGCGTACTGTTTGTCGGTATTAACGGTGCCGGCAAGACCACCACGGTCGGCAAGATTGCGAGCGCCATGGCCGCCCGCGGCAAGAACGTGGTGATCGGTTCGGCCGACACCTTCCGCGCCGCCGCCATCGAGCAGCTCGATGTGTGGGGCCAGCGTGCCGGCGTGCCCGTCATCAAGCGTGACCGCGGCTCCGATCCGGCGAGCGTTTGCTATGACGTGCTCGACGAGGCCGATAAGCGCAGCAGCGACTTGGTGCTCATCGATACCGCCGGCCGTCTGCACACGAGCCCCGAGCTCATGCGCGAGCTTGCCAAGGTGGTCAACGTGACGCGTAAGCGCGCAGCCAATATGGCCGCCGGTCCCATGCCGGTCTCGGTCGTGCTTGTGATCGATGCCGCCACTGGTCAGAACGGTCTGAACCAGGCGCTCGAGTTTAACGAGGCGCTGGGCCTGGACGGTATTATCATGACTAAGCTCGATGGCACGGCTAAGGGCGGTATCGCCATGGCCGTGGCCGAGAAGCTCAAGCTCCCGATCCTGCGCATCGGCGTGGGCGAGCAGGTCGATGACCTGCAGGAGTTCAATGCCAAAGATTTCTGCCGCGCCCTGGTGGGCGAGTCCAACTAAGGAGTAACCAGTGTTTGATTCCCTGAGCGATCGCCTCAACGATACATTTGACCGCTTGCGCGGCAAGGGTAAGCTGACCGAGGCCGATATCACTTCGGCCATGCGCGACATTCGCATGGCGCTGCTCGAGGCCGACGTCAACTTCAAGGTCGTCAAGGAGTTCGTCGCCAAGACCAAGGAGCGCTGCATGACCGCCGAGGTCATGGAGTCGCTGTCGCCGGCGCAAAACGTTGTCAAGATCGTGCTCGACGAGCTCACCGAGATGCTCGGCTCCACCGAGAGTAAGCTCGTCTTTAGCAACCGTATTCCCAATGTCATCATGCTCGTGGGTCTGCAGGGCTCCGGTAAAACCACGGCGGCCGTAAAACTTGCCTACTTGCTCAAGAAGCAGGGCCGCTCGCCGCTGCTCGCCGCGTGCGACGTCTATCGTCCCGCCGCTGCCGACCAGCTGGCCACGCTTGGCGGAGAGATTGGCGTGCCGGTCTTCCGCGGTGACGGCGCACACCCGGTCGACATTGCCAAGGGTGCCATTCAGGAGGCCGTCGACCACCTGCGTGACGTCGTCATCGTCGATACCGCCGGTCGTTTGCAGATCGACGAGCAGATGATGCAGGAGGCCGTGGACATCAAGAGGGCCGTCAAGCCCGATCAGGTGCTGATGGTCGTCGATGCCATGACCGGCCAGGATATTGTCAACGTCGTCTCGACCTTCGCCGAGCGCACCGACTTTGACGGCGTGATCATCTCCAAGCTCGACGGCGATGCCCGTGGCGGCGGCGCGCTTTCCGTGCGCCAGGTGACCGGTAAGCCCATCAAGTTCGTGAGCATGGGCGAGAAACCCGATTCGCTGGAGCCGTTCTATCCTGATCGTATGGCCAAGCGAATCTTGGGCATGGGCGATGTTGTCGGCATCATCGAGAAGGCCCAGGAGGCGGCCGACGCAGAGCAGCTCGAGGCCGCCGAGCGCATGCTGCGCGAGGGCTTCACCATGAACGACATGCTCGACCAGATGAAGGCCGTCAAAAAGATGGGCGGCATGAAGGGCATTCTGGGTATGCTTCCCGGCGGCCAGCGCGCGCTCAACCAGATGGGCGGCAACCTGGACGAGGGCATCTTCGATAAGAACGAGGCCATCATCATGTCGATGACCAAGGAGGAGCGCCTGCGTCCCTCCATCATCAACGGCCAGCGCCGCGCCCGCATTGCCAAGGGAGCCGGCGTAACCCCCACCGAGGTCAACAGCCTTATGAAGCAGTGGGGCGAGATGAATAAGATGATGGGCCGCATGCGCACGATAGCCAATCAGGCACAGGCCGGCGGCAAAAAGGGCAAAAAGGGTAAGAAGGGCAAGAGGATGCGCATGCCCAATATCCCTGGCCTGGACGCTATGGGTCTGGGCGGCATGGGCGGCCTGGGTACGGGCGGTCCCAAGTCCGATATGGAGCTGCTGCGCCAGATGGAAGCGCAGATGCGCAATAAGAAATAGAGCTGTAATTCCAGCTTGATATGGCAAAGGCCACTCGGAAGCTACCGGGTGGCCTTTGTTGTTGGCTTTGATTGTTCGATTGCGTTCAGCATCGCGCCCCGAGCTCGCGGTGCCGTGCCATTAGTGGCAGCCGCAGCCCTCGTGGCCCTCGTGCTCGTGATGGCCGTGGCAGCCGCAGGAATCGCCATGCTCGTGGGTGTACTCGTGGTCGTGGCCGTGGCAGCCGCACGTGGCCTCGCCGTTCTGCGCGAGCGTGCCGGCGATAAGGGCCTCGACGCAAGCGTCGCAGCTGCCCTGGGCACCTGCGTATACCGTGATGCCGGCTTGGGCAAGCGCGTTGATAGCGCCACCGCCGATGCCGCCGCAGATGAGCGTGTCCACGCCGCCGTTGGCGAGCAGGCCCGCAAGGGCACCGTGGCCGGTGCCACCGGTGCCCACGATCTGCTCGTTGAGTACCTTGCCATCCTGAATGTCGTAGATTTTGAACTGCTCGCTGCGGCCAAAGTGCATAAAGATGTTGCCGTTGTCGTACGTGGTTGCCACCCTCATGGTGTCGACCTCCTTTGCTGGCCATGCGGCCGTCGTTGTGGTGATGGGGGAGTACGCGATATTGCCGCCCTCGATGACGATTGCCCGTCCATTGACCAGCGCGTTTGCCACCTTGCGATGCGCTCGGCTGCAGATTGCCGCCACCGTGGCACGGGCTATGCCCATGTGCTGGGCGACGGCCTCTTGGTTAAGGCCTTCCAGGTCGCAGAGGCGCAGCACCTCGAGTTCGTCGACCGTCATGTCGATGGCCTCTCCGCTGGCTAGGCCGTCAGGGGTAAAGCCGCGGTATTCGGGGATGATCCCGACGCGGCGCAATTTTTCGCGTCTTCCCGCCATACGTGCTCCTTATCTGACATATGCCAACAATAGAATAACGCGTGTGCGCCGCAGAGCAAGGAATTTTTGGCATATGTCAGAAAATGAGGGCTTATGTTTGGGCTGTGGGGCCGCATGTGCCTAGGCTACAATGAATCTCGCTTATAGGCGACTGACAGGAGGGTCAATGAGCAAGGCTGATCAACAGTTTGTAACCATGTGCCGCGATATTCTGGACCATGGCACCACCACCGAGGGCCAAAAGGTCCGCCCGGTGTGGGAGGATGGCACCCCTGCCTATACCATTAAAAACTTTGGTGTCACGGCACGCTATGACCTGCGCGAGGAGTTTCCGGCGCTTACCCTGCGTCGTACGGCCCTCAAATCTGCCATGGATGAGATCCTATGGATCTATCAAAAGAAGTCCAATAACGTGCATGACCTCAACAGCCATATTTGGGATGAGTGGGCCGACGAGACTGGCTCCATCGGCAAGGCCTACGGGTATCAGATTGGGCAGAAGAGCCATTATGCCGAGGGCGACTTTGACCAAATGGATCGCGTGCTGTACGACCTTAAGAACACGCCGTACAGCCGCCGCATTATGACGAACACTTATGTGTTTAGTGACCTGTCCGAGATGCACCTGTATCCGTGCGCCTACAGCGTGACCTATAACGTCACGCAGCGTCCCCAGGACGACAAGCCAACGCTTAACATGATTCTCAACCAGCGTAGCCAGGACATTTTGGCCGCGAACAACTGGAACGTGTGCCAGTACGCCATTCTGCTGATGATGGTTGCGCAGTCGGTCGATATGATTCCCGGCGAGCTGCTGCACGTGATCGCAGATGCTCACATTTACGACCGTCATGTCGATATCGTCCGCGAGCTTATCGAGCGTCCGCAGTTTGCGGCGCCCAAGGTAACGCTCAACCCCGATGTGCATGACTTCTATGCGTTTACGACCGATGATCTGATCGTCGAGGGCTATGAGCACGGTCCGCAGGTCAAGAACATCCCCATTGCGGTGTAGGTGACGCGCATGACGTGTAAGCTTTCTGCCATTGTCGCCGTGTGCGATGACTGGGGTATTGGGTGCGAGGGCGACATGGTCGTGTCCAACCGTGCCGACATGCGCCATTTTGTGGCGTGCACCAAAGTTTGCCCGGTTATTATGGGACGCAAGACCCTGCTGAGTTTTCCCGGTGGGCGTCCGCTCAAGAACCGCCGCAATATCGTGCTCACGCGTGACGAGAGCTTTGCTGCCGAGGGCGTCGACGTGGTGCATAGCGTCGACGAAGCGCTCGCTGCGGTTGCCGATGAACCCGTTGCGTGGGTGATCGGCGGTGGCGAGGTGTATCGTCAGTTTTTGCCGTACTGCGTGGAGGCCGAGGTCACGCATAACCACTGCGTCCATCCCGTGGACACGTGCTTTCCCGACTTGGACGCCGATCCCGCGTGGGAGATTGCGCGGCGTGGCGGTGTTGCCACGATTGCCTTGGGCGAGGGCGACGAGGGTGTCGATTATGAGTTCGTGACGTATCGTCGCGTTGATGCGTAAACCCGATTATCCCTTCGGTATTATCGGGTTGAAATGAGTGGCGGGGTAGCGCATGGCGTTGCCCCGATATTTGTATAGGTGCTGCAAAGAAAGGTGCGGGCTGGCTGCTATGACTGATGCCGTTGAGGTGCTGCGAATTGATTCTCTCGAGGACGAGCGGCTCGATGCCTACGTGCGACTGACCGAGCGCGAGCTGCGCTGCGTGCTGGAGCCGCAAAAGGGCATTTTTATCGCCGAGAGTGCCAAGGTCATCGAGCGTGCGGTTCGCGCCGGATACGAGCCGGTGAGCTTTCTTTTGGGTGAGCGCTGGCTCAATCAGATGATGCCGCTGTTTGAGCGCCTAGCGGTACGCGAAGGTGCGGACCCGGTTCCTGTGTTCGTGGCCTCGATGGAGCTTATGGAGCAGCTGACGGGCTTTAACGTGACGCGCGGTGCGCTCGCGGCATTCCGTCGTCCACGTCAGATTCCGGTTGATGAGTTCTTGGGCGGCGTCGTCGAGGCGGCGGGAGAGCGCCCGGTGCGCGTGTGCGTCCTCGAGGGCATTGTCGACCACACCAACGTCGGCGCGATTTTCCGCTCGGCGGCTGCGTTGAATGTCGATGGCATTTTGGTGAGCCCCACGTGCTGTGACCCGCTGTACCGTCGCTCGGCCCGCGTGAGCATGGGCACGGTGTTCCAGGTGCCCTGGACGCGCATTGGCAGCGAGGCGCGCGTATGGCCGCATGATGGGCTGGCAGCGCTGCACGATGCCGGCTTCTCGTGTGCCGCCATGGCGTTGACGGATGATTCGGTGTCGTTGGACGATCCCGCGCTGCAGGAGATTGACCGCCTGGCAATCTTTATGGGCACCGAGGGTGCTGGCTTGGGCGCCAAGACCATTGCAGGCTGCGACCGCGCCGTGCGTATTCCGATGGCGCATGGGGTCGATTCGCTCAACGTGGCCGCGGCAAGTGCTGTCGCCTTTTGGCAGCTGTGCCCGCATGTGAGCAACGAGTACCACTACCAGCCGGGGCTGTATCACTAGACAGATATTTCGCACCGGGCTCTGGTTCGGGGCGTTTCGGGCGACGCCGGTCGGTGCTAAGCTGGTATTGGCTTTGGTCTTAAATTGCCGTTTTGCTGTATGACGTACGCTAGTGGGGAGGGCGTGTGGCTAAGAAATCTACGGCTATCGATGTAACGCAGGGTGTCATTTGGCAGCAGCTACTGTCGCTGTGCGTCCCCATCTTCTTTAGTTCGTTCTTTCAGCAGGCATACACGCTAATCGGTACCTATATCGTCGGTCAGTTTGGCGGCAAGCTCGCGCTGGGTGGCATTCAGGCCACGATGGTGCTTACGGAGCTCTGCATTGGTTTTTGCGTCGGTGTTGGTGCTGGATGTGCCGTTATTACCGGCCAGTTTTTTGGTCAGCACGATGACGAGCGCTTGAGCCGATCGGTCCATACGGCCATGACGCTCGCGCTGGTGGGCGGCATTGTCATTTCCATTCTGGGCATGGTGTTTGTCGAGCCGATGCTTGTGCTGATGAATACACCGCATGAGCTGCTGGCCGAGGGTGTGGCGTATGCCCGTTGCTACTTTGCCGCCATGTTTGCGGCGCTGCTGCTCAATATGGGGACGGCGTTGTTGCGCGCCGTGGGCGACACGCGCGGTCCGGCGGTCATTATTGCCTCCGGCTGCTTCGTCAACGTGGCGCTCGACATTCTCTTTGTCGCCGTGCTGCACATGGAAGCGCTGGGCTGCGGCATCGCGGTGGCGCTGACTATCTGCACCAATGCCACGATGATTGTGATCCGCATGATGCGCGCTCCGGGGGCGTGGCGGTTGTCGCTCTCAAAGCTCGGTATTGACCCCGGTATCTGCAAGAGCATGCTTTCGTGCGGCTTGCCGCTGGGCGTTCAGTCTGCGGCGTATTCGATCTCGAACGTTTTGATTCAGGTGTCGGTCAACTCGTTTGGTGCCGATGTCACGACAGCTTGGGGATTGTCCGGTCGCCTGGACGGCATTATCTGGATGGTGACCGAGGCGCTCGGCGTGTCGATCACCACGTTCTCGGCGCAGAACTTTGGTGCGCGCAATTACGATCGCATGCGAAAGGGATACCACACGTCGCTCGTGCTGTCGTTTATGCTCATCGGTGGCCTGTCTGCCGTGCTGCTTGTGTTCTCGGGTCCGTTGTCGCGTTTGTTTATCGACGATGCCGCGATTTCGGCCTACACCACGACGATTCTTCATTTCATCGCGCCGTTCTACGCGATCTTCTCGATTATCGAAAACGCGTCTGGCTCCATCCGTGGCGCCGGCGTGAGCTTCCAGCCTATGATGCTCACGATCTTCGGCACGGTCGTGCTCCGCGTGGTGTGGGTGTTCGCGATTATGCCGCTTGATCCCTCGCTCGAGCACCTGCTGCTGGTCTACCCCGTAACCTGGGTAATCACCGCCACGATGTTCACCATCTACCACCACAGCGGCAACTGGCTAGGCCGCGCCACCGCCTAGCCATTGGGGACGTTCTTAAACGACTAGTATTCGATGCCTTGGCGGGCTAGGAGGCCTTCGTCGAAGTAGTGTTTGACAGGGCGCATTTCGGTTACCAGGTCGGCAAGGTCGGCGAGGGGCAGCAAGCCTCGGCCGGTCAGTACGAGCTCTGTGGTGGCGGGCTTCAGCGCAATCAACCCCTCCACATCTTCGCGCGTCACAAAGCCCCGTCGCATGGCTTCTCCCAGCTCATCCAATATGAGCACGTCGACCTGGCTAATCTGCTCGCGTGCCAGCTCCATGATCTGTGCGGCACAGGCTTCGGGCGTGTCGCGGTCGGCTTGTACGATGCGCAGACCCAAACGGGGCGCCGCATCATGTTCGGCGCAGTGCAGCTTCTTGGCAAACTGAAGCATAAGCACGTTAAGTCCATAGCCTGTGGCGCGCAGCGCGAGCCCTAGCGCAGCCGTCGTCTTGCCCTTGCCGTCGCCCGTATAGATTTGAACCTTGCCGACTTCCAGTGATGCCATCTCTGTCCTTTCGTGCCCGGCGTCGGTTTATCGCCGTCCGGGTTGGGTATTCTAGAAAACATTATCAACCCCAGTAGATGGAGTTCAAGCAGATGGAGATGGATGACAACAAACGTAGACGGAATATGATCCTCTACGTGCTCATCGCCTTCGTCGTCTACCTCGTGCTCTCGACCGTTCTGTTCCCCAACATCGGTCACACGCAGCAGATTACGAAGACCGATTATTCGACGTTTGTCAAAGCGCTCGATAAGAAGAGTGTCGACAAGGTCGAGTACAACACGGACGATTACTCGATTTATTACACCAAGAGGGGCGAGGACGAGAACATCGCCTATAAGACGACCGGTGTGCCGAACGATGCGGGCTTTACCGATCGCGTGCTTGAGTCTGGTGCTTCGCTGGAGTCGGTCGTTCCCGATAAAAACTCGGGTCTGATGACCTACTACCTGCTTACGCTCATTCTTCCCATGGCGATTTTCTTCCTCATCGGTTGGTGGCTCAACCGCCGCATGAAGAAGGCCATGGGCGATGACGGTCCGTCGATGAACTTTGGCGGCGGCGGTTTTGGCGGCGGCGGACTAGGCAAGTCCGGCGCGCGCGTGATCGCTTCCAAGGACGTGGGCGTGACCTTTAAGGACGTCGCCGGCCAGGAAGAGGCCAAGGAGTCTCTCAAGGAGGTTGTCGACTTTCTGGAGAAGCCGCAGCGCTACGAGGAGATCGGCGCCAAGCTGCCGCGCGGTGCTCTCCTTGTTGGCCCTCCGGGTACCGGTAAGACCCTGCTTGCTAAGGCTGTTGCCGGCGAGGCGGGCGTGCCGTTCTTTAGCATTTCGGGTTCCGAGTTTGTTGAGATGTTTGTTGGTCGCGGCGCTGCTAAGGTGCGTGACCTGTTTAAGCAGGCCAAGGAAAAGGCCCCGTGCATCGTCTTTATCGATGAGATCGATACCATCGGTAAGAAGCGCGATGGCGGCGGCTTTAGCGGCAACGACGAGCGCGAGCAGACGCTCAATCAGTTGCTGACCGAGATGGACGGCTTCGATAACCACAAGGGTATCGTCGTTCTCGCTGCCACCAACCGCCCTGACAGCCTTGACCCGGCCCTGCTGCGCCCCGGCCGTTTTGACCGCCGCATTCCCGTCGAGCTGCCCGACCTGACCGGCCGTAAGAACATCCTCGAGCTCCACGCCAAGAGTGTGAAGACCGAGCCGCCGATCGATTTGACCGCGATTGCCCGCGCCACGCCCGGTGCCTCGGGCGCCGACCTGGCCAACATCATCAACGAGGGCGCCCTGCGTGCCGTCCGCGAGGGTCGCAAGCGCGCCACGCAGGACGATTTTGAGGAGTCGGTGGAGGTCGTCATTGCCGGTCAGCAGCGCAAGTCCACGGTGCTGTCCGACCACGAGAAGCAGGTCGTTTCCTACCACGAGATCGGCCACGCCATCGTTGCCGCCCGCCAGAAGGGCTCCGCGCCAGTCACGAAGATCACCATCGTGCCGCGCACGAGCGGCGCTCTGGGCTACACCATGCAGGTCGAGGAGGACGAGCGCTTCCTGACGACGCGCCAAGAGGTCCTGGACAAGCTCGCCGTCTATTGCGGTGGCCGTGCTGCCGAGGAGCTCATCTTTGGTGAGATGACGACCGGTGCCGCCAACGATATCGAGCAGGCCACCAAGCTCGCCCGTAACATGGTGACGCGCTTTGGTATGTCCGAAGAGTTTGGCATGATGGCGCTCGGTACCGTGCAGAACGCGTATCTCAATCAGGACACTTCGCTCACCTGCGCCCCCGGTACGGCCGAGCGCGTGGACGCGATTGTCGCCAAGCTGATTGAGGATGCGCACGACCGCGCCCTGCAGATTCTGAAGGAGAACAAGTTCAAGCTCCATGAGCTGGCTCGTTATCTGTACAAGAAGGAGACGATCACGGGCGAAGAGTTCATGAACCTCCTCACGCGCGAGAATCCGCTGATGCCCAAGCAGCAGTAAGGCTGGTTGCGCAGTATTGAACGCCCCATTTGAGTGTCCATCTCAAATGGGGCGTTTAGTTTGGGGGGATGTATATGAAGATCGTGGTGAGCGCCTGCTTGATGGGCGAGAGCTGTAAATATAACGGGCTCGACAACTACCATCGTAAGCTGGTCGAGGCTTGCGAACGTACGGGGACCGAGGTCTTACTGGTATGCCCCGAGGTTTTTGGTGGCTTGTCCACGCCGCGCAAGCCATCCGAGATTGTGGACGGTGAGGTCCGTACCTGCGAGGGTGTCTCTGTCGATCGCGAGTTTCGCCTAGGTGCCCAGCGTGCGCTCGATATGTGCGAGCACTTTGGCGGCCCGTCCGAGATCGCTGCGTGCGTCTTACAGGACCGTAGCCCCTCGTGCGGTGCAGGTCGCATCTACGATGGCACCTTTAGCGGTACGCTCACCGCGGGCAACGGCGTTTTTGTCGATCTGCTGCTGCGTCACGGGTACCGTGTGATTCCGGCTAGCGAGTTCGATCCCAGCATGCTGGAACATTGTCCATAGCACTCGAACCCAACACTTCCTCACGGGTGACCGTTTTGGCATCATCCGTGAAGTTGATATTGAGTACGACCCGGTCATCAAAGACGTAGACCGAGTTGACAGGCGCCGTACCCAGGCAGCCCCTCCCCGCGGCCCTCGCGCAGGAACGCGCACACGGCCTTCCCGTCTCTTGCGCCCCTCCTGCCCCAAACCCTGCTAGGAACGAGTGCAGCAAACTGGAATTTTAAATTAGTCTTTGCAAATAACCTTTGAACCTTCACCATCAATTACAATTCCCTGA
>ERZ772867.264-NODE-264-length-76138-cov-4.456436_pt1 | contig 76138 bp, 79 predicted proteins | sample MGYA00511341_ERZ772867 | MGnify/ENA primary metagenome ERZ772867 (study PRJEB29015, sample SAMEA2737707) | human gut metagenome | biome: human gut; feature: human-associated habitat; material: faeces | place: China | collected 2012 ... | reverse complement strand
AATTTATATTTCATTGCTGAAAAGACGTAATTTTGTTAAAATAAATATAAATATTAAAATATAATAAACAAGCTTGATTGACAGGAAAGATAAGGTAACAATTTTCATATGAAGCTTCTTAAAAGTACTTTTGTTTGGTTAGCGATAATAATGTCTATTTGTGCCTGTGTGACTACAAATGCTGCAGAAACACAGGCTAAAAAAGTTTTAAAGGTGGCATTCCCTGAAACACGCGGTATATGTGAGACATACGCAGATGGCACCCGTGGCGGTGTTGTCTATGAATGGTTAGTTGAAATCGCTAAATATACAGGTTGGGAATATGAGTTTATTGGAGATTCCATTACCAAGTCAATAAAAAATATGGAACATAATAAATATGATCTTATGGGTGCTGTGTTAAAATCACCGGGATTTGGTGAAAACCTGTATTATCCTGAACATCTGATGGGTTATAGCTACAGTTTGCTGATTTATAACAAAAATGACCAGAATATCAAGGGATTTGATATTAAAAGTCTGGAAGGGAAAACGATTGGTGTTTTTGCCAAGGCTACTTATAAAATAAAGCGCTTAAATAATGTTTTAGAATTCAATGATATAAAAAGCGATATCAAATATTACGGTACTTCTGATGAATTTGAAAGTTCTTTGGATAATGGTGAAGTGGATCTGCTTTTAGTAAGCGATCTTTTTAACAAGCTGGCTGATTATAATGTCGCATTGCGTTTTAATTCTGAACCTTGTTATATCGTTGCCAGAAAGGACGATCCGGAAACAAGTGCGCAGCTGAATGAAGCTATAAAAAAGATTTATGCAGTCAATCCGAATTTTGGCGAAGCCCTGTTTCAAAAATATTTTCCTGTTAATTACAGTAACACTGCTGTATTCTCAGAACAGGAAAGTACGTTTATACATAAAAATGGCCCATTTAAGGTAGCTGTAGTAAAAAACAATTATCCTTTTTATTATATTAAGGATGGTGAACCTAAAGGTATCGTTCCTGAAATTTTTGCATTGATTGCTGCTCAGATCGGAGCGGAGTTTGAGTATATAACGGCTGCTTCCTATGGGCAGACTTTGGAATTGGTCAAAAGCGGTCAGGCAGATATCCTTGGTTATTATATCAATGAAAATGACGCCTTTAATCCTGATGGTTTAAATATCACCAAAAATTATATGATGCTTAATTCTATCATCATGCGTAATAAGTATACACCTTTCCCAAATGATAAAAATATTGCTGCAGTCATAAACGGCAGCTGTGCATCGCGTAATATCAAACATACAGACGTTGCGCATTTTGATACATATGAAGAATGTCTGAATGCAGTAGATTCGGGAGAAGCTTCTTATAGCAGAATACCTGTCGTTGTTTTGGAAGATCTGTATATGAGTGATTATTATACTAATATCATTCCTGTTATAGAGAGTCCTGAGATATATTTGTCTTTGGGGATCAGCAGCAGTAATGATATACAGCTGTATTCTATTTTGAATAAAAGTCTGGTCAACCTGTCCAATGAGCAGACTGCGCAGATTTTATCCAATAATACCTTGATGTCTGGCAAGAAAGAAATGTCTTTCAAGGCTTTGGTTTATTCTAATCCGGTCATATTTTCTCTGATCATAATTGGGTTTATTTTACTTGTGGTAACGATTGTTTTTATGTATTTTTGGTTTAAAATGAAAAATCAGGTCATTTATTTTAAAATGAAAAAAGTAGAAAACATCAGCAAGGTGCGTTCAGAGTTCCTTTCCAGGATGTCACATGAAATAAGAACTCCTTTGAATGCAATCATCGGATTGGCTAATCTGATGCGGCTTTCCGGTGAAGGGGATCCTGTGACGCAGAAAAATATTTCCAAAATTGATTCTTCTGCTAAATTTTTATTATCGATCGTCAATGATATCCTTGATATGTCAAAAATAGAAAGCGGCAAGATCCAGATCGAAAGCAGACCTTTTTCTATGGATAATCTGCTGCGGCAGCTGAGCAATATTTTTCTGGTGATGGCGGAAGAGAGGAAAATCAAATTACAGTTTAAATGCTGTTTTACACATAAAAATTTTGTTGGAGATGAGCTGCGTTTAAAGCAGGTTCTTATTAATTTGCTCTCCAATGCCCATAAATTTACAGAAAACAATGGCGAGATAACGGTAACGGTTCTGGAAAGTGCTGCTGAAGAAGGGGTTTCTGAGCTGCGTTTCAGTGTTTGTGATACAGGGATTGGTATTCCTGAAACAGATCTGGAACGTATTTTTGGATCGTTTGAGCAGGTCTTCCGAAAAAGCCGCAGCAATCAGCAGGGAACTGGGTTGGGGCTGGCTATCAGCCGCAATTTGGTAGAATTGATGGGCGGTATTTTAAGTGTACGCAGTGAGGTTGAAAAAGGTTCTGAATTTTTCTTTACTATCAAGCTGCCTGTTTACGAAAAACAGTTTGATGAAATCCTGGAAAATAATAACGAAGTCAGAATACATAGTTATTTAGCGGGTAAAAATATTTTGTTGGCAGAAGATAATGATCTTAATGCCGAGATTGCCGTAACGATGTTGGAAATGCAGGGGGTACATGTTGAACGCGTTGTAAACGGACAGCAGGCTGTAGACAGGTTTCAGGAAACTTTGCCAGGCACTTATGACCTGATTTTAATGGATCTGCAGATGCCGGTAAAGGGCGGGCTTGAAGCTGCTGCAGAGATCAGGTCTTTGAGCAGGGACGACGCACAGGAAATACCAGTTATCGCTATGACCGCCAATACGCTGCAGGAAGATCGTGAGAAAGCGCTGGCTGCGGGAATGAATGCTTTTATTCCCAAGCCGTTCGATGTGGAACAATTGTATAAAAGTATTGAAAAGTTTCTGCATTAGCTGATAGTATTTGCTGAAGTCATAACAAAAGAAACTTTTATCAAGGAGAGGTTGCTTTGCAGCAAAAAAAATTGTGTTTCTTGGCTATATTTTACCTGGTGCTTTTCTCAATGAAAACCGCGGCTGCAGCGGGTGAAGCGGAATTTTATTTAGAGCCGATGATAGTTACGGCTGCGCGTTATGACAACAGTGCAGGTAAACCAGGTTACTATAAAGTTGATGAAAAGAAGCTGGAAAACGGCAATTATGATAATGCTTTGGATGTGATTAAGCAACTGCCGGGAGTTACTTTGATGGCAAGGGGCGCCAGCGGTGGTATGAATGCCTATAGTAAGATTTTGCTGAATGGTTCTGACCGTTATTTGGTAATTATTGACGGTGTGCGTTCTAACTGGAACGGCAGCAGTTATAATGATTTTGATTTCAGCGTACTGCCGGCGGGAATGCTGGAAAGTGTAGAGGTTTTGTCGTCAGCAGCCGGAAGCGTTTACGGTAATGCTGCTAAAGGCGGTGTGATCAGGATAACTACAAAAAAAGCTGTTGAAGGTGTTAAAACCAGTATCAATCTGGAAACGGGCAGTTATGGACGTGAGCAAGAGAATATTTTACATTTAGGCAAAAGCGGTGAATGGAGCTGGTCGGTTTATGCCCGAAAAAGTATTATGGGCGATTACAGTAGTGCAAGGCAGAGTATACCTTCGTACGAAAATGTTGAAAATGCTGGTATCAAATTGACCAAAGCCTGGGGTGAAACTGCTGATCTGACTTTAAGCTACAGGGTTTTCAGCGGCAGGTATAAATCAAAGATCTTCAATTATAAGAATACGGAACCTGATGAAACTAAGCCGCCAAAGTTAGTTAAAAATATTTTTATGACCGATGCCCGCAAGACAGAAGATAATCTAACTCTGGAATATGAGCGTAAATTTTCGGATACAGAAAATAATATTGTGGGTATTTACAGACGCAGCAGCAATGCCGCCTATGATAGAAGTTTAAATGTTGAACGACCATGGCTGCTTGATTTACGGACGGAAGGTTTTTTTGACCGTTACAGTAAACAGTGGCACCCCAAACATACTTTGACCGGCGGTGTGGAATATTACAAGGATCAGGTCCTTGATTATCAGGATCTGGCAGCAAAATATAGTGACGGAACTGTGATCAGTAAAGCTGTTTATCTGCAGGATGTCTGGCAGCTGGCTGACAGCGTCAAAGCTGTCGGCAGTCTGCGTCAGGATTGGAATTCTTATGCAGGGAGCAAGCTTTCTCCTGCTTTGTCGTTGGAATATCAGCCCTCTGAAAAGGTATTATATACTTTGGCCTATACAGAATATTTTGCGCCGCCCAAGCAGCTGCAGATATTTTCTCCTGATTATGGTGACGAGGCGCTGAAGCCAGAAGAAGGTAGGGTTTATGAAGCGGGATTAACTTATGTACCGGATGAGTCTTCGTCATTAAAAATTAATGTTTTTCATCGTGATGCAGCTGATGTCATTGCAGTAGATATAAGTTTGCCCAAATATCTTCGTCGATATGCCAATATTGCGCATGAGAAAGCAACAGGATTTACTGTTTCCGCATCGAAACTGTTTTCAGAAAAGTGGCGTTCTCTGGTGGCTTATACACAGACGAAAGTGGATACGGAACGTAAAAACTCAAGCCCTGTAAGTACGATGATACCTCACGGTGAACTGTTGCTTGATTTGATGTACGAATATGATAAGTATAGTGTGCTGCTGCAGGGGCGCGGAGTTTTTGATCAGGCTAACGGCCGTGGTGAAAATCGTTTTGCCAATAATAATTACTGGGTATGGAATGCTTCATTGAACTATAAACTGCAGAAAAATACCAGGCTTTATGTGAAGGTCAATAATATTTTTAATCAGTTTTATTCCAATTGGGACAATGAGAGCGGCGGATTTCTTGGATTTGATGAGTGGTATGCCGAACCTGGGCGTAACTATCAAATTGGTATAAACTACAGTTTTTAATGCTTCAGGAAAACAGCAAAAGCCATCTGTGTATTTGCAGATGGCTTTTCTGTATTGTGGAATTCTGGTGTTCAGCTCAAAGTTAAAGAAAGAGAGATGTTTAGATTAAATTTATTAAATGTTTATCTACAAGTTGCTGATCGGTATGCAAAAAAAATCAGAAGACATCCGATGCAGATGTTGATTAATTGCTGTAGTGAAGGTGACAATAGAGGTGCGCTGCTGTTACCTAAAAAAGCAAGCAGACAGAGAAATAAGAACGTTGCACTTATACAGCCACAGGTGAAAGAAAGAAGCTGCTGTCTGTTGAGCCGGTACTGGGAAACTTGTGCTGAAAGCATACCTAACCAGAAAATAATCGTCAGGGGATTGCTGAGCGTAAGCAGTCCTGCAGCGTAAAAACTGCTGATTTGTGGCAGCATAATAGTGGCAGTTGAAACCTGTGGATGAAAAACATCAGCTAAAGCAGTAACTGCAAAGTAGAGAAGCACAGCAGCACCGCAATAACGTAGTTTTTTTTGTATGCCCGGATAATTTTTCAGGCAAGTTCCTAAACCATATAATGCCAGCAGGATATAGAAAGCGTCAACCAAAACTACTGCCAGTACGGCTTTCAACGCTTCGGTTATTCCCCGGGCAATAGCTGTTTGCAGAATAAAAAGACAAACCGGACCGATTGACAGCTGTAAAATTATACCAAGGCGCAGACCGCGTATAAAAGAGTTCAGCAATTTAACTCTTCCTTTAGCGTTGCCAGAGTAATAAAGGTATTAGAACTGCTGACGCCGGTGATTTTTTTTAGCTTATTAGTAAGAAAGCTTTCCAGAGCATCGGTATCGCTGACGCTTACTTTAAGCAAATAGTCGTAAGCTCCGGCAAGATGATGACATTCAAGTACACCCGGAAGAACGGTTATCTGACTGCGGAAAGCATTGATATGCTCGGTTTTATCAATATTTACAAAAATAAAAGCTAAAAGTTTTTGCCCGGTCTGCCGGCGGTCGAGCTTGATTGTATACTTTTGAATAATCGAATTTTGTTCGAGTTTACGTATTCTTTCGGCAACAGCAGGAATTGACAGTTTTACTTTTTTACTTATCTCAGAAGCGGTGACGCGCCCGTTTTTCTTTAAACAGTCTAGAATTGCAGTATCAATATTGTCCATAAAAGCCTCCTTAAGTAAATAATATAGCAATTCTTTATTAAAAGTAAATAATTTATTGAAAAACGATAAATATTTAAGTAAATAAGCAGATGATATAAAAAAATACCGTTGGACTAAGTTGTTCAACGGTATTTTAAGACAGTTATTTCTTTTTATCTTTTTTCAGTTCTACATCAATTTCAAAAAGTCTGTTCCAGGGGAAAGAAATATCAAAATTACTTTTTTCTGTAAATTTATAACGTCCTGATAAATCTCGGCAAACGCCTAAAGCCAGATCGTGAACTGGTTTCTGATAAGGGCCGAGAAGGTAAACTGCATTTTTTTGATTTTTGCTTTCCAAAAATGCAGTAGCACTGCGTCGGGCATTGGCCTGATAATACCAGTCGTCTATAACTCTGATACGCATCAGTTTTTCAGCATCTGGTTTTGACATCTGCGGAGTCAGTATACCCTGACAAATGGCAAATCCAACGGTATTGTCCGCAGTATTCCAGCCATTATAGGCTGTCAGCCGTTCCAACTGCCCCTGTTTGGCCAGTTCGTTCATAAAGCCATTATCAGCTCCGTTAGAATAAGCTACGTCGGCCAAAGATACCCGGTAGCCGTTATCCATAAGCTGCTTGAGCTGTTTGATATAGGTACGGTTTTGCGGTGAAGAGAAAAACTGATTGGAAGGAGCGGTAGAATCCATCATTATGCCGTCAAAGGGCGTGTTTAGTGCCAAAACAACGTCTGCGTTAGCGGCACTGGTAGCAGTACGTCCGTCTACTGCTAAAATCTGCTGTGGCACTGATTGACCCAAGGTCATATCAGAATATTGCGGCAGCGTTCGCGGTCCCCAGCCATCTGCATAATAGGCGTAAACACGTGGATGATAACGCTTCAGTTCGTTTCCGGCTCTGGTCAGCAGCAGCAGCCCGAGCTGGTCGACACCGGGGATTATCTGAAAAGTTCGCTGCGTAAGATCATAGGTTTCCTGAGTGAGCTTGCGTGCTTCCATATGGGTATGCGATAACGGAGCATTATCGTCCTTGCCGATTGCGAGAAAGTGAAAACGGTTGCTGCGGGTCATTTCCGTCAGCTTGCTGTTGATATTGAGATTTTTTTGGCGGCGTTCCAGCCAGTCCTGCAAATCTGCTTTAGGCAGGTTGGTAGACAAAGTTTTTTTCGTTAAAGCATCTTTGAGGCTGAGTCCAATCAAATCTTCGGAGTCACAAAGCTCGGAATAACGAAAAATAGCCGGACCGATTTTCGAATAATATGGAGGCTCAACAGCGCCAAAACTGGCGCGCGGAGTTCTCATCAAGGTAGAGAAAGCATAAAGCCGTACTGGGAACTGATCACGCAGTGTTTCGAGTCGCTGCAGACGCTGCTCTAAAACTGCCTGCGGTTCGTGATGAGTACGTGATGCAACCAGACCGCCGTAGATCAGACTGTCTGTGGAAATGACGGCAGCGTCTGCATGAGGCGCACGGCTGACGAGCCATTTCCATAATTCATCAGGACTGCCGTTTCGATTATATGAAGCCAGATATTTATCAGGCGGAAGCAGCACTTTGTAACCCGCTGCTTCCATTGTTTTGGCAACATAAGAGGAACAGACAGGACGGTTATCCAAAGGTAAAAACAACAGAGTTTCTTTTTGGTTTTCCTCTGCCTGAGCCGAACTAAAAGATAGAAGCAGCAGGGAAAACAGCAGTATTTTTCTGAATGGATTATTCCAGATCTTCATCGGGGCATCTCCTAAAACTATTACTAATCTTAATATAATTATAAGGTAACGATATAAATTTGGCTACAAGAATTTTACAAATCAAAATTATTGACAATAATTATTGTTAAGTTTATAATTAAACATAGTCACATAATCAATCGGTTATGCGAAGGAAGAGGCTAACATATATTTCCTGCAGAGAGAGGCGCCCAGGCTGTAAGCGCTTTGGAAAAATGATAGACCTTACCACCTTCAAACCACATTGCGGAACCTCTGCTCGGGCAGTTAGTATGCAGTGTCGTATGCCGGCGTTAACGGTACCGAGTGGACTTGCCAGCAGCAGGTCAATTAGGGTGGAACCGCGGTCAACTCCGTCCCTTTCCAGGGAACGGAGTTTATTTATTTTTAGGAGGCTAGTAAAATGGCAAATGTTAAAGTAACCTTAAAAGATGGCAGTGTAAAAGAAGTTACTGCCGGAACGACATTGCTGGAAGTGGCAAAAGGTTTGTCGCAGAAACTTGGCAAACAGGCACTTTTGGCTGTGGTAGACGGTGTGAATAAAGATTTGACAGATAAATTGGAGCATGATGCGTCAGTTGAATTTGTTGTTCCTGAAAGCTCTGAAGGACTGCATGCGATTCGCCATACGGCGGCACATATCATGGCCCAGGCAATTCAGCACTTGTTCCCCGATACTAAATTTGCTATCGGACCTGCTATTGCTAATGGTTTTTATTATGATTTAGACAGCGAGCATGTTTTTGTCCCGGAAGATCTGATTGCTATTGAAAAAGAAATGGCTAAGATCGTTAAGGCCAATCTTCCGCTTGTACGCAGTGAATTGCCGCGCAGTGAAGCGTTGAAAATGTTTGCAGACAAAGATGAAAAATATAAGGTCGAACTGATCAATGATCTGCCTGAAGATGCAGTTATCAGCACTTATACGCAGGGGGATTTCACAGACTTATGCGCCGGGCCGCATTGTCCGTCGACCGGCAGGGTAAAAGCTTTTAAACTGCAAAGTATTGCCGGCGCTTACTGGCGTGGTGATGAAAAAAATAAAATGCTGCAGCGTATCTACGGCACCGCTTTTCCTAGTAAGGAAGAACTGGACGCTTATCTGCATATGCTTGAAGAAGCTGCCAGACGTGATCATCGAAAACTTGGCAAAGAGCTGGATCTGTTCAGTATCATGGAAGAAGGTCCTGGATTCCCGTTTTTCCATCCCAATGGCATGGTAATCCGCAACGAGCTGATCAATTATTGGCGTGAAGTGCACAGACGTTATGGTTATCAGGAAATCAAAACTCCGATGATCTTGTCCCGTAAGTTATGGGAGACTTCTGGACACTGGGACCATTACCGTGAAAATATGTATGTTACTGAGATCGACAACGAAGATTACGCTATCAAACCCATGAATTGCCCCGGTGGTATGCTGGTCTATAAAACTCATCCGCATAGCTACAGGGAATTACCGATCCGTGCCGGCGAGCTTGGACTGGTACATCGTCATGAATTGTCCGGTGCTTTGCATGGCTTGTTCCGTGTGCGCTGCTTTACGCAGGATGATGCTCATATTTTTATGATGCCGAGCCAGATCAAAGACGAGATCCAAAATGTTATTCGTTTATTTGACGAGGTTTATGCAACCTTTGGGCTGAAATATCATGCCGAGCTTTCGACCCGCCCGGAAGATTCAATGGGTGATGCCGAAACCTGGGAAACTACAACTAATGCTTTGAAGAGCGCAATGGAAGATTTTGGACTTGATTATGTGATCAATGAAGGCGACGGAGCTTTCTATGGCCCTAAGATCGACTTTCATCTGACAGATTCTATCGGTCGTACATGGCAGTGCGGCACTATTCAGCTGGATATGCTGCTGCCAGAAAAATTTGATTTGACCTATACCGGCGAAGATGGTTTGAAGCATCGTCCGGTTATGATCCATCGTGTGGTTTATGGTTCTATAGAGCGTTTTATCGGTATCCTGATTGAGAACTATGCCGGTGCTTTTCCTGCCTGGCTTGCTCCCTGCCAGGTGCGTGTAATGCCGATTACCGACAAGCATTATGAGTATGCTAAAAAATTGAGTGATGAAATGTTTAAATTGGGGCTGCGCGTTTATCTTGACGATCGTAACGAAAAAATCGGTTATAAGATTCGTGAAGCACAGCTGCAGAAAGTTCCGTATATGCTTGTTATCGGTGATAAAGAAGTTGAAGACGGTACAGTTGCTGTGCGCCGCCGCGGCGAAGGAGATATCGGAGCTATGAAGCAGGAAGATTTTATTGCCATGCTGCAAGAAGAAATTGCCGATAAAAAATAATCAGATATGAATGTCGTGCTAGATAAGTGGTAACGGAAATAGATAATAATTATTGAAAAAACGAATAAAAAGTGTTATAATATATCCAGATAAAAACGGCATTTTAAGCTGTTAAGGAGGATGTTATCATGAATAAAAAAGTTTATAAGGTTTTTAATGAACAAGTCCAGGCTGAATTGTATTCTGCATATATGTATCTTGCGATGAGCCTGGATATGGAAGCTAAAAATTATAAAGGTATGGCTAAATGGCTTTATCTGCAATATGAAGAAGAACGTGAACACGCTTTGCGCTTTGTAAAATTTATGCAGGACTGCGGTGTGCAGCCTCAGCTTCTGCAGATTGATATGCCGGCGGCTGATTACGGTACCCCTCTGAATTTGTTCAAAAAAGTTTTAGAGCATGAAAAATATGTTACTTCCCGTATTTATGATATGTATGAAGTAGCTTTGAAAGAAAAAGATTACGCGGCTCAAAGTTGTCTTAAATGGTTTATCGATGAGCAGGTAGAAGAAGAAGCCAATGCTTCTGAGATTGTTGAAAAGCTGGAAATGATCGGCGATAATATTTCCGGATTGTTTTATCTTGACGGACAGCTGGGAGCAAGAAAAGATTAATAAATATGTTGACACAAAGTTAACATTATGATATTATATCCAAGTAACAAAGCAGAAGCCGCTCGCTTCTCACCTTGCAGCAAAAGCTCGACAGGGTCGGATATGATTTTCAGCGCGGGCAGTATTATCTGCTCGCGTTTTTTATTTAATTTTGGAGGTGAACGGTTATTAGCAAAGAAAGCTTGCGTATCAATGAAGAAATTCGGGCACGGGAAGTGCGCGTTATTGCCGGTGAAGGCGAACAGCTGGGTATTATGTCCGGTCGTGATGCTTTGCAGCTGGCGCAGGAAAGACATCTTGATTTAGTGGAGATCGCTCCTACAGCGAAACCTCCGGTGTGCCGGATTATGGATTACGGCAAGTATCGTTACGAGCAGCAAAAACGAGATAAAGAAGCTCGTAAAAAGCAAAAGACCTTTGATATCAAAGAAGTCAAATTGCGCCCCGGTATTGAGGATCATGACTTCGGCGTCAAATTCAAAAATGCAGTGCGATTCCTGGAAGACGGCGACAAAGTAAAAGTCACCATCATGTTCCGTGGCCGCGAATTATCGCATCCTGAGCTTGGCGAAGTGTTGCTCAAAAAAATGGCTGAACAGCTCAAAGACATGGCTGTCATTGAGCGTGCACCTAAATTAGAAGGCAGAAACATGATTATGATTGTTGCGCCTAAAGCTACCAAATAAGGAGGACTTAACAATGCCTAAAATGAAAACCCGCAGAGCTGCTGCTAAACGTTTTAAAAAGACTGGTACCGGTGAATTCAAACGTGCTAAAGCTTTTAAAAGCCATATTCTTGAACATAAATCTCCTTCCCGCAAGAGAAACTTGCGTAAGGCTGCACTTGTTCACAAAACTGATCATGAACGCGTAGCAAAAATGCTGCCGTACGCATAATAGATAAGGGAGGCTGACTATAATGGCAAGAATTAAAGTGGGCGTTACTGCTCATCGTCGTCATAAAAAAATCTTAAAACTGGCTAAAGGCTATCGCGGTTCTAAACATTTGCTGTTCAAAAAAGCTAATGAAACTGTTATGAAAGCTTTGAGCTATGCTCGTCGTGACCGTCGTGCTAAAAAACGCGAATTCCGTCGTTTGTGGATCGCTCGTATCAACGCTGCTACCCGTGCTAACGGCATGAGCTACAGCCGTTTCATGAATGGTCTGGCTAAAGCTGGTATCGAAATGAACCGTAAAGTTTTGGCTGATATGGCTATTTATGATGCAGCTGCTTTCACCAAACTGGTAGAAGCTGCTAAAGCTGCTCTGTAAGAATTACTGCTTACAGTACAAATGAATTGAATTGCTGCTGCTGCGGCAATAAAAAACAGTGTAAGTCTTAGGACTTACACTGTTTTATTTTAAGTTGTTATTTAATGTTATTAAGGATAGTAACTAATTCACCAGCGCTGATATCACCGGCAACAGGAGTAATAATACCTTTGCCTGCGATTTTTACAGTGCCGCCCTCAGCATAGGCATTTTGAGTATTCTGACCTGCATGATAGATCGCTGCAAGATTGCCTGCTACGAAGTAAGAACGCTGCATACCGCTCATATTGCCTGCAGCAGCCGGTGTCATAAAGGTCTTTCCGTTAATTTTCACTTCGCCGCTGTTAGCGTCAACAGTAACTTTGCCGTTACTGTATTCGGTAAGCTTTTTGGAATAATTATTGCGGCGGTCGCTGTCTTTCGGATGAGTAGACGGGTTGAGTATGTCGCTGAGAACATCTTTTTTAGAGCTGTCGCTGGAGCTTTCGATAACTGCCTGCCAAACAGCTGCAGGAGCGCCTACATTATAACCGGCATCAGCCATATAAGTGAAGGCGATATTGTCAGCTTCCCATTCGTTGGGTTTGGTAACGCCGGTGTTTTTGGCATGGACTGCTACTACTTGTGCTGCCAGACCGTTAGCACCGCCGATTTCAGAGCCTACAGTTTTCATCACGAAGTCAACGGACATCTTTTTCTTTGCGCCTTTGATTGGATGTTCTTTCTGACCGTGTACAAGCTCATGGGCGATAACGGCCGCCAGTTTATCTTCATTGTAGTCCAGGAACCAGAAAGCGCCGATATTTACGGACATATTGTGCCCTAATGCACAGTAAGCATTGAAAAATTCCTGATTATTAACGAAATAATTATATGGTTTACTATTGATGGTTGCGTCGCTTTTGGCGATGGCCGGGGTCATACGCTGCATAATGCGGCCAAGCATGGCATTGGCATTATAATCGCTGTTGACGCCGTCTTCCTGTTTCAGGGCTTCGAACAGCTCATGGCGGCCTTCGTTATCATAATAATTCAGTGCCTTGTTGATTTCCTGCTGTTCCTTGGCGGCGCCTACGGCTTTGCCGGCAATACTGCCAAGGTTGATGGCTTCAGCCTGCTGTGGCAGAGTAAAGCTCAGTACTGATACGGCTAAAAGAGCCGCACCTACTATTATTTTAGATTTTTTAAACATTGATATCCCCCTTTGTGTATATTCTGTGAACTATTATAGCAAACGAAATGGTAAAAGCAAAGTTTTGTTTAAGGAATATTTTTAAGATAAAAAGAATTTTGCTTAATTTTTACGTCAGCAGTATAATTTAAGGTGAGTTTTTTATGAAGCAGTAGATAAAGACAAGATCTCTTTTGATGAAAATGAGGGAACCATATGGAACAGGTTTTAACTAAGGCACTGGCATTTGTAGCCGTTATTGCCTTAGGTTATTTCTTAAAGAAGCGCGGCTTTTTTAAACCGCATGACTATGAACTTATTGCCAAAATAGTCTTAAATATTACGCTGCCATGTGCCGTTATTACCAGCTTTGCAGCTTTTAAAATGGATTATACGCTGTTTATATTGACTCTGATCGGTTTTTGTGGAAATTTGCTGATGATTGCCTGGGGATTTATATTGACGCGTTATCAGACGAATGCGACAAAGATTTTTTACGTATTTAATCTGGCCGGTTATAATATCGGCTGTTTTACTTTACCGTTTGCACAAAGCTTTTTGGGCCCTTTCGCTGTAGTAGCTACTTGTATGTTTGATGTGGGTAATTCGATTATGTGTACTGGCGGAACTTATGCTCTGACCAGTGGGCTGGTGCATACGGGTGAAAAATACGAGCCTGTGAATCTGCGCAGTATAGCTGCTAAACTGCTGGGATCTGTTCCTTTTGCTGTTTATATGCTGATGTTGGTCTGTGCGGTACTACAGCTGCATTTACCTCAGCCTGTTTATACTCTTACGGGTCTTATCGGCGGTGCCAATACTTTTTTATCGATGCTGATGATCGGAATGATGTTTGAAATGACGTTGGATTTAGATAAGCTGAAGCAAGTGCGAGAGGTAGTGCTGTACCGTTATGTTTTTGGAATTGCCCTGGCATGGCTGTGTTTTTATCATGTGCCGCTGAGTGCAGAGGTCAAGGAAGTACTGACGCTGGTTTTTTTGGCGCCTTCTACGGCTATCGGCCCGATCTTTATTGCCAGAATGGGCGGTAATGTGGAACTGGCCGGTTTTGCTAATTCCATAACTATTGTGCTCAGTATTATTTTGATGACGCTGTTTTTTATATTTCTGCACATTTGATTTGTAATTAAATAAAGCGGTCTTTTAGTAAGCAAGTAAAATTGACAAGCATAAAGTAATGAGAGTAAACTTGATTTATATTCAATAAGTAATATTTAGCGGCTTTTGTCGGGATGGTGAAAAATTTGTTGTTTTTGATCAATTTATTGCACAAATGGTTAAAGCTGCTTAATCGCAGTTTGAATGGCAGCCAGATGGTGGCGTTTACTTTTGCCATGCTTATCTTATGCGGTTCACTGCTGTTGATGCTGCCAATGGCCAGTGCTGACGGCAGCAGTATGCGTTTTATCGACGCTTTGTTTACAGCGACCTCTACTTCATGCGTAACAGGACTTGTTGTTGTAGATACAGGGCATTATTTTTCCTGGTTTGGAAAATTAGTGATGATCGTTCTCATCCAGATCGGTGGATTGGGCATTATGACTCTGACCACCTTACTGAGCGTGGCGGTTGGTAAAAGGATCAATCTGAGAGAAAGGCTGTTTATTCAGGAATCGCTTAATCTGAATGAACCTTCCGGGGTAGTACGGTTGTCGTTAAATGTTGTTAAATACGCTTTGACGATCGAATTTATTTTTGGGACTATTCTGGCCTGGCATTTTTATTCTGCTTTGGACATGGGGCTTACAGGTATTGCCTGGGGTTACTGGCATGCTATATCGGCTTTTTGCAATGCCGGGTTTGACTTGTTTGGAGATTATGCCAGTCTGACAGGGCATTATAACGATATAACTCTGAATTTGTGTATTATGGCGCTGATAACCATCGGTGGTATTGGTTTTACGGTTTTGGATGATCTGCGTCGTAACCGGAAATGGAAGAAGCTGCGTTTGCACAGTAAAATAGTGCTGACGGCCAGCGCGATCCTGACTTTTGGCGGTACTCTGGTGATCTTGGCTTTGGAATATACGAATCCTGCTACTCTTGGCGGCATGCCCAACGAATTGGACAAATGGATGGCGGCTGCTTTTCAGGCGGTTACCTGCCGCACTGCCGGGTTTAATACGATCGATTTGACTGATATGCGGGCCAGTTCTCTGTTTTTTATGGTTCTTTTAATGGGTATCGGTGCTTCGCCGACGTCTACTGGCGGTGGTATGAAAACGACAACTGTGCTCGTTCTGCTGGTATCGACGTGGGGACTTCTGCATGGCAAGCGTGATACGGTGCTGTTTGACAGGAGGATAGCTTCGGAAACAGTCGATAAAGCTTATAATGTTTTTACAGTTTGCCTGTTGTGGATGCTTGGAGCGTATTTTCTGCTCCTGATCTGCGATGGTGGGCTGCATCGGGCGGATTACGTTTTATTTGAAGTGGTTTCTGCATTTGCGACTGTTGGTCTGGGAGTTGGGATTACGCCAGACTGGAACGACTGGGGCAAACTGATTCTGGTTTTGACTATGTATGCCGGACGTATCGGCGTGCTGACCTTTGTTTTATCCTTCCTTCATTCGAAAGATGATAAGATCAGATATCCTTCGGAAAATATTATGATTGGTTAAAGGCGGTAACGATAATGATTAAAAAACAACGTGAAAAACAATATGCTGTTTTCGGGTTAGGGCGTTTTGGTACGAGTGTAGCATTGACACTTAACGAACTTGGTTATCAGGTCATGGGTGTTGATACTGATGAAGATAATGTTCAGCGTCTGGCACATGAGCTGACTCATGTTGTAACGGCAGATTCTTCTGATGAACGTACGCTGCGTTCTTTGGGCGCTCAGAATTTTGATGTGGCAGTCGTGGCGATCGGGGATTTGGAAGCGAATATGCTGACGACCTTACTGCTTAAGGAAATTGGTGTTCCTGTGGTTGTCGTTAAAGCTATCAATCAGGTTCATGGAAAAATGCTCAAAAAAATCGGCGCTGATAAGATCGTTTATTCGGAACGTGATATGGGACAGCGTGTAGCGCATAACCTTATTTCCAACAGCATCGTCGATTATATCGAACTGTCTGATACCATCAGCTTGATGAGTATCACTGTGCCGCCAAGTCTGGCAGGGAAAAACCTGATCGAATCCAATCTGCGCAGCCGCTATAATGTCAATATCGTGGCGATTAAGCACGGCAGTGAAACTCTGGTCAATCCCGATCCCAAAATGGTACTTAACCTCGGCGATGAAATGATCATTATCGGTGAGCATAGTAATATTAAAGCACTGGAGGAAGTGGTCTGATGAAAGAACTGAGCAGCGTAAGTAATCCGATCGTTAAAGCTGCCGCAGAGCTGAAACAAAAAAAATATCGGACAGAACAGCAGGCTTTTTTAGTGGAGGGAATGCGATCGGTGGAGGAAGCTGTAAACTGTGGTATAGTGAAACAGCTTTTTGTGCTTAAAGGAACTAAAACTGCTTCGGCAAGGCAGGCCGCTATTATAGCAGCGGCTGCGGCAGAAGGAGTTGAATTGTATGAGGTTACCGAACCTGTAATGAAAAAAATTGCCGACACAGAAACGCCGCAGGCTCTGACTGCCGTTGTTGCCAAACAAAGTGCGGCCTTAGAGGAACTGGCTGCAGCCGGTGGTATTGTGCTCGTATTAGACCGCATCGGCGATCCTGGTAATCTGGGAACGATGATTCGTACTGCTGATGCGGCAGGTATCAGCGGCGTAGTACTACTGGCTGGCTGTACTGATATTTTTGCACCGAAAGCAGTACGTTCTACAATGGGATCACTGCTGCATATACCGGTAGCTGAAGGTATATGCGAAGCAGACTTTATCAGCTGGGCACGTAAGAACGGTTATGAAATAGCGGTAACTTGCCTGGAAAATGCAGACAGTTTATATCAAACAGATTTACAGGGCCCGGTAGCAGTTGTTGTCGGCAGCGAAGCAGAGGGTGTTTCAGACGGCTTGCTGGAAGCAGCCGTAAAAAAAGTTTTTATCCCGATGGAAGGGCAGGCCGAATCGTTGAATGCTGCTGTGGCAGCTGGAATCGTTATGTTTGAATGTCTGCGGCAACGGCTTGCAGGTAAAGGCAAGTTGTGATAAAATAAGTAACGTTAATTGAATACGCCCCATTTTTTCGACACTATGACCGAGAGAGTACGCCAGACGTGCGACACAGAGAGCGAGGCCACGGCTGCAAGCCTTGCGATACACTAAAGCGGAAGTTCACTCGTGAGTGTTTGCGCTGAAGGCTTTGGTTTGTAGGCGCAACGTCAGTCGCGTTAAGACAGCAGAGTACAAATTAGGGTGGTACCGCGGAAGCATAACTTTCGCCCCTTACCAGGGGCGGGAGTTTTATTTTTTTATAGGAGGAAGAATATGAGAGAAGAATTGCAGGCACTTAAGGAACAAGCGCTGGCAGAGCTGGGAGCAGTAACGACTCCAGACGAACTCAAAGATTTGCGCATCAAATATTTGGGTAAAAAAGGCCCGATGACAGAAATTCTGCGCGGTATGGGCGCACTGCCGGCAGAAGAAAGACCGAAAATCGGACAAATCGTCAACGAAGTAAAAAGCGCCTTGGAAACGGCTATCAATGCCAAAACCGAGGTTTTAGAAGCAGAGTCCTTAAAAGCAAGGCTGGCAAATGAAAAAGTGGACATTACTTTGCCTGGACGCACACAAAACTGCGGGCATCTGCATCCGGTGACACTGACACTGCGCGAGATCAAAAAGATTTTTATGCGGATGGGGTTTGATGTCATGGAAGGCCCTGAGATAGAAAGCGATTATTATAACTTTGAAGCTTTGAACCTGCCGCAGGATCATCCGGCACGGGATATGCAGGATACATTTTATATTACTGAAAAATTTTTGCTGCGTACCCAGACTTCACCTGTGCAGGCTCGTACAATGCAGGCCTGTGAGCCTGACACACCGATCAGGATGATCGCCCCTGGAACAGTTTACCGCAACGATTATGATGCTACTCATTCTCCGATGTTTCATCAGGTAGAAGGTTTGGTACTTGGTGAAAATATCAGCCTTGCTGATTTAAAGGGGACGCTGGAAACCTTTTGTAAAGAGATGTTCGGCGGCAGTGTGGAGATACGCCTGCGTCCCAGTTATTTCCCCTTTACGGAACCAAGTGCCGAAGTAGATATTTCCTGCGTTATCTGTGGCGGCAAAGGCTGCCGCGTCTGCAAGAATTCAGGCTGGCTCGAGATTTTGGGTTCAGGTATGGTTCATCCCAATGTGCTGCGGATGAGCGGTTACGATCCGGATAAAATTAATGGTTATGCTTTTGGAATGGGTGTTGAACGCATCGCTATGCTTAAATACGGCATTGACGATCTGCGCTTATTCTTTGAAAATGATTTGCGGTTTATCCGCCAGTTCAAATAAGGAGGAAGATTATGTTAGCATCTATTGACTGGTTAAAAAAATATGTTGATATTAATGTCACTCCTGAAGAGCTGGCTGAAAAACTGACACGCGTAGGTTTGGAAGTTGAAAGTGTGAACTATCTGGGAGCGGGGTTGGAAGGCGTTGTTACCGGCAAAGTAACACAGATTGAGCGGCATCCTAATTCTGATCATTTGTGGATTTGTATGATGGATTACGGCAGCGGTGAGATCGTACAGATTCTGACTGGTGCGCAAAATGTCCATCAAGACGATATCGTACCGGTTGCAGTTGTTGGGTCGCAGCTTCCCAGTGGGATGAAGCTTAAAAAAGCAAAAATGCGCGGACTTGATTCTTTTGGAATGTTGTGCAGCGCTGAAGAGCTGGGCATTGATGCTAAGCTTTTGCTGCCGGAACAGCGCAATGGTATTTTCATCCTGCCGCCGGATACACCGATTGGCGTAGATATAAAAAAGGTTTTGGGACTGGATGACGTGGTGTTGGATATTGACCTGACCGCCAACCGCGGTGATTGTACAAATATCATTGGTCTGGCACGTGAAGCTGCTGCTGTTTTGGGTACGGAATTCAGAATGCCAGATATGAGCGTACAGGAAACTGCCGGCGGCAATGCTGCCGAAATGGCGAAAGTAGATGTGCAGGCGGCGGATCTGTGCAGTCGTTTTGCTGTGCGGATATTGAAAAATATTAAAATCGGTCAGTCGCCAGAGTGGATGCAGAAACATCTGCGTGCCTGCGGTATGCGTCCCATCAGTAATGTTGTCGACGTGACTAACTATGTAATGCTTGAATTAGGGCAACCGATGCATGCCTATGATTATGACAGGGTCAGTGGACATACGCTGATCGTTCGGCGTGCTGCTGAAGGTGAGAAGCTGGTGACGCTGGATAATCAGGAGCGGAGTCTTGATTCCAGCATGATCACTATTGCTGATACTGAACATGCGGTAGGCCTGGGCGGTGTTATGGGTGGTTTGGAAACAGAAGTTACTGCCGATACCGTAAATGTTATGTTAGAGGCCGCTACTTTTAACGGACCTTCGATTCGCCGTACTTCGAAAGCATTGGGATTACGCAGCGAAGCGTCAGGGCGCTTCGAGCGCGGTGTTGATACCGTGCTGACTCATAATGCGCTTAATCGTGCAGCACATTTGCTGGAACAGATGGGTGCCTGCGAGACTGTCTGCGGTATCGTAGAATCTTATCCGACTGAGGCGCAGCCGGCTGTTGTTAAAGTTAATACGTCTGCTATCAATACCCGCATTGGTGTAGAGATAGAGACAGGGGAAATGATTTCTATTCTGCAGAAGCTTCAGTTCGAAGTACATGAGGAAGGAGAAGATCTGGTCGTTACAGCGCCCAGCTGGCGTTATGATGTGACCTGTGATGCTGATATCAGTGAAGAGATCGCGCGTATGCATTCGTATGACAAGATTGCCTCACATATGCCTGCTCTGCCTTTGGTACAGGGGCGTCAGGATGTGATTGAGGACGTACGCGACAGTGTGGAGGATTATTTGGCTTCGGTCGGACTGAGTGAGGTTATGACTTACAGTTTTATCCATCCATGTTCTTTTGACAAGCTGGAATTACCTGCAGATGATGAACGCCGTCGGTTTATTGAAGTAATGAATCCTATCAGCGATGAATTCAAAGTTATGCGCACTACTTTAGTACCAAGTATTTTAAGTACAGTTGCTTATAATTTGGCACGTCAAAGTGAAAGTGTCAAAATTTTTGAAGTCGGGCGCACTTATCTGCCGAAAGCGCTGCCTTTGACAGAGTTCCCGGTTGAAAAGCGTGTATTGTGCGCTGCAATGAGCGGTAAACGTAATGTGTTAAACTGGACTGAGGGAAAAGATAATGTAGACTTTTATGATATGAAAGGTGTCGTAGAAGGGCTTTTGAGCAAATTACAGGTCACTGATTACAAGCTGATACTGGCAACACAGCCATATCTGCATCCGGGGAAGAGCTGCGCAATCGAATATCAGGGAGAGCTGATTGGTTATTTCGGTGAAGTGCATCCCACGGTTGCTGCTAACTTTGAACTGAGCAGTGAAACCTATGTTCTGGAGCTGGCAATCGAACCTTTGGTCGCTGCTGCTGTTAAGGTGCCTAAATATAAACATCTGCCTAAATTCCCCGGTACTTCGCGTGATATAGCTGTCGTTGTACCGTTGGAAGTAAGTATGCGCGAGCTTGAAGGCGTGATTCGCGCTAATGCAGGCGAGCTTTTGACTGATGCAAAGGTGTTTGATGTGTATACCGGTAAGCAGGTAGCAGACGGCTGTAAATCCATGGCCTTTAATCTTACTTTCCAGGCCGGTGATCGTACCTTGACTGATACGGAGATAGATACGGTAATTAAAAATGTAGTTGATAAAGTAGGAGAAGAATATAAAGCTAAATTAAGAGCCTGATAAATGATTTTTTAACAGCCCTTTATAAATAAGGGCTGTTTTTTCGTAAATAATAAAACTGCATCGGCTATCGTCAAAGGTGTTATAATGGAATTGTATGAAAGAAGGTGCATTTTATGAAAATCATTGACGCGCATATGCATTATTATGATATAGACAAGTTTTATGAGGTCGCAGAAAATGCAGGACATGAAAATACTGCGGCTTGTTGGCAGCAGATATGCCAAGAGAATAATATTGTTTTTGCTGTGGCGATGGGTAATTCTGAAGATGCGCCCAGTCGTTACGGCGGCAGTACACCGAGACTGATTAATCTAAGTGGTCCTTTTGATGAGAAAAATTATAACCAGCCTCTTTCAATGGGGTATTGTTTAGGCGTCAAAAGTGAAGATATTACACTGGCAAATGCTGAAAAAACAGCTCAGGAATTTGAGCACTATCTGAGTGATCCTCATTGTCTGGGCATAAAGTTTTATCCAGGTTACCGGCCTGTATTTATTTATGATGAACGTCATTATCCGCTGTTTGAATTGGCCCGGCATTATAATGTGCCTGTGGCAGTGCATACAGGCGATACAGCAACGCCTGCTGCTAAACTGCGTTATGCCCACCCGTTGACGGTGGATGAGGTAGCTGCTGATTTCCCGGACGTGCAGTTTGTTATCTGTCACTGCGGAAATCCATGGCTGCTTGACGCAACTGAGGTGGCTACGAAAAATGATAATGTAGCTGTAGATCTGTCCGGTTTACTGGAAGGAATACCGGGGCCGCATTTTTATAGGCAGAATCAGGGTTATTTTGATTATTTGGGTATGTGGCTGCGTTATATGAACCGCTGGGACAAATTGATGTATGGCAGTGATTGGCCGTTAATCAATATTCCTGATTATATAGCGATAATGCGTCAACTGATCCCGGAAGAACATCAGGAAGCATTTTTTTACAGCAATGCTTTGCGGGTTTATAGTCGTATACAGAAAATTTTATAAAATCTACAAAAATCCTATTTGCGTATGCAAATAGGATTTTTTTGTATTAACGTAGATTTTACAAGGGTTTGTTAATATTTATGAGTGCTAAATTATGAAGAATGTGGTATAATATATACGTTTTTTTATGAGCTTTTTTGAGTTTTGAATGTGAGGTAGATGGGAATGGAACTTATATATATAACTCTTGCTGTGTATGGTATGGGTGCCGCTACGGCACTGTTTCCTAAAAAAATGGAGATGGCGGCACATTACTGTGCGGTTTTGGCAGCAGTATTTGGCAGCGGAGCTCTGCTGTATCAGTCTGCGGCTTATCTAATGCAGGGAAGTGGGAGCCTGCTGAGCGGCAGCTGGGCATTTTTTACTTTCAATGCTGATCGGTGGAGCGCAGTTTTTTTATTGATTACGGGCTTGGCAGGAACAGTGACGAGCATTTATGCTTGGGGTTATGCTAAAAGCTATCTGGGTAAAAGGCTGAGACTTTTGGGCGGACTCTGGAATGCATTTTTGCTTTCTATGGTGCTGGTTTTACTGGCTGCTGATGTTTTCAGTTTTTTACTGGCTTGGGAGCTGATGGCCGTAGTAAGCTTTCTGTTAGTCAACCACGAAGCTGAAAAAAAAGCTGCACATAATGCAGCGTATCAATATTTGGTTATGACCCATATCGGAACAGCGGCAATCATGATTGCTTTTTTGATGATAGGCAGTCAGGCAGGGTCTTTAGATTTTGCTGTGCTCGGTCAGGGAGTGTTGAGTGATAATGTTCGTAATGCGGCGTTTATCACTGCTTTTGCCGGTTTTGCATTAAAAGCGGGGTTATTGCCACTGCATGTATGGCTGCCTAATGCGCATCCTGCTGCACCAAGTCATGTTTCAGCGCTGATGAGCGGCGTTATGCTGAAAATAGCCTTATATGGTTTCGGACGTTTTATTTTTCAGTTTCTTGGCCCGACAGAATTCTGGTGGGGGGCTTTTGTGCTGGTGGTAGGTCTGCTATCAGCAGTTTTGGGTGCTTTATATGCACAGATGGAAAAAGACATCAAAAGGATCTTAGCATATTCATCTGTAGAAAATATGGGGATTATTTTCGGAGCTTTTGGTTGTGGGATGGTACTTATGACAACGCCACGGCATGACTATGCATTAATTGGTTTTTTGGCCGCTGTTGTACATTCCTTGAACCACTCGGTGATGAAATCACTGTTGTTTATGTCGGCAGGGGCTGTAATGCATGCTACCGATAGTAAGGATATTGAAAAAATGGGTGGCTTGGGTAAATTGATGCCATGGACTGCGGTTTTTACACTGGTAGGTTCGATGGGCTTGTCTGCCCTGCCTCTGACAGGTGGTTTTGTGGGGGAGTGGCTTGCACTGCAGAGTTTTGTTACTTTGGCCGGCAGCAGTGAAGGACAGGGGCTGCGGCTTTTAGGAGCACTGGCTTTTGTTTTGTTCGGTTTAGCAAGTGCTTTAGCAGTTGGTTGCTTTGTGCGTCTTTATGGAGTAGTTTTTTTGGGACGGAATCGAAGCAGGCTCGTAGAACGTGCTCACGAAAGCGATTGGTCGATGCGTTTGGGAATGGGGTTGGCGGCAATATTGGTATTGCTGCTTGGTATTGTCCCGGGGCCGGTAGTCGCTGTGCTGCAAACGGCAGTGCAGAACCAGCAAACTCTTTGGCGCAGTTTTGCAGATATGCAGAAGGTTTGGTGGTTTGGCAGCGGAAGTTATGCAGTTTATGCACCGTTACTGCTATTGACAGTACTGTCGGTTATTTTACTGGCTGTGGCCCTTATGACCTGCGGCGATAAAAGCTTTGTTCATCGTGAAGTTACTTGGAACTGCGGTACTTATCCTACAGCGCGCCAGCAATATTCAGCTACTGGTTTTTCCAAGCCGCTCCGCCGGGCTTTTGATTTTTTGCTGAAGCCAAAGCGAACGGCAACCTATCTGAAAAAGGGTAATCCGTATTTTGGGCGGCAGATGGAATATAAATTATCGATCCCGGATCAGTTTACAGAAAAGCTATATGTACCGATTCAGCACTATATGGTCTGGTCTGCTTCTTTTCTGCGTCGTATTCAGCAGGGCAGCGTACGTCTGTATATCAGTTATGTAATGGTGGCTATGCTTTTGGTTTTGATTTGGGGGGCGATGTAAATGGCTATGCATATTTATGATTTGGGCTGGATGCTGGCACAAGTGTTGCTGCTTTTGTGCAGCGCTCCTTTAGTTGCTGGTATCATAAAAAAAGTGAAAGCCTTGCTGCAGAATCGTATCGGTTCCAGTATTTTCCAGGAATATTTCGATCTTTATAAATGGTGGCAGAAGCCTACAATACTTACGCCTTATACCAGTCTGGTTTTTATTATTGCGCCACTGGTATATTTTGCCAGTGTAGTAGTGGCAGCGGCGATGCTGCCCAACTTTTTTGGAACTCAATTCAGTTTTGGAGATGTCTTTGTTTTTATTGGCGTTCTAACGCTGGGGCGCTTTTTTATGACTTTATCGTCTCTGGATACGGCTACGGCGTTTGGCGGCATGGGCGGATCCCGTGAAATTTATATTTCTGTTTTAGCAGAACCTGTAATTTTGCTGGCTGTACTGGTGAATGCGCTGCGCAGTGGCAGCACAACTTTAGCGGGAATGGCGCTTGATTTTCAGGCGGTTTATTTAAGCGTAGCCAGCGTGCTGACATGTATTGCTTTCTTTTGCCTGCTGCTGGCTGAGAATGGAAGAATTCCTGTCGATAATCCTGATACGCATTTGGAACTGACAATGATTCACGAGTGTATGCTCCTTGAATATTCCGGACGGTTGCTGGCAGTGATCCATTGGGCAAGCATGCTGAAAACATTAGTATTTTTGGTCTTGTTTTCGTTGTTGTATCTGCCGCTTTCACTGCCGCTGGCAGTGAAAGTGCTCTTGGCAGCGACAGCGGTAAGTGTTATGGAAACTCTGAAGAATAAAATGCGTCTGTTCAAAGTTCGCGTATATCTGGCCGCAGCCGGTATTTTACTGCTGCTGGCAATTGTAGCGCAGTAAGGAGGGGTATGATGAATTTTTTGGTAATCGTCTTATTGTTCGTTGTCTTTTTGCAGACCCGTATTATGGACCTGCGCCGGGCAATCATCTGCCTTAGTGTTCAATCGGCTGTTATTGCTCTTGCCTGCTTTATTTCCGGTATTGCGCATGGCGAGGGTATTCATATTTATGCTCCGGGATTGCTGACAATTATCGTAAAAGTCCTTTTAGTGCCTTATGCAATGCTGCGGCTTGTCAGTAAGCTGACTGATGAGCGTGAGCTCATTTCAGAGATCAATGTTAATTATTCAACTGCCGCAAGTGCAGTTTTTCTGGTTCTGAGTTATCTTATTGTTGATAAAATGCTGCCCGGAGTGGAAGGTCGCGATATTCTGGCGCTTTCCATCGTAATGATTTTGACTGGTCTGACGTTGATCGTTATGCGCAGCCGAGCTATTATGCAGATGGTAGGCTTGATAACAATGGAAAATGGTATTTACCTTTTAGGGATGGCGATGACGGAAGGTCTGCCTCTGGTTATAGAAATGGGTATCTTTTTGGACGTGCTGATTGCTGTCATGGTACTGGTAATACTGACTAACCGGCTGCGTTTGTCGTTTATGACGACAGATACCAATGTGTTGAGAAAGCTGAAGGGGTGACGGGATGCTGGAGCTGATTTATATAATTTTTGCTTTGCCGGTGGTTTGTGCGGCTTTAGCTATCAGCGGCGTTTTAGGCAGCGGCAGTTTGCTGCACTGGCTTAATCGCTTGACTGCTGCTGCTGTAGGCGTTGCAGTTATTCTTTTAGCACAGAGTTTTACGCCAACACAGCCTTTTAACAGTGAATATGTTTATCTGGACGCGCTTAATGTCTGGGTAATACTGATCATTACAGCTTTATATGTAGCGGCAGCATGGGTTTCCAAGTCATATCTGCTGCGCGAGCACAGCCGTGGCTATCTTAGCCGTACGCCTGGTTTGATTGGCCGTTATTATGCTTTGTTCCAGATGTTTGTTTGGACTATGTTTCTGGTACTGATGGTAAAAAATCTGGGATTGATGTGGGTCGCTATCGAGGCGACAACGTTGGTGTCTGCTTTTCTGGTATCATTTAAATTTACCCGCAGTGCTCTGGAAGCGACCTGGAAATATGTGATGGTTTGTACTGTTGGTATTTGTCTGGCACTTTTGGGAACAATGATCCTGTATTATGCGCAGATTTCGGCACTTGGGGCTGAAAAGGCTTTGAGCTGGCTGTGGCTGACCGAACATGCAGAACTTCTTAACCCGTCGCTGACAAAGCTGGCTTTTTTATTTATTTTTATTGGTTATGGTACTAAAATCGGTATGGCTCCGATGCATACATGGCTGCCTGATGCTTATTCAGAAGCTCCGTCTCTGACCAGCGGCCTTTTATCCGGAGCTTTATGTACCTGCGCTATTTATGTATTGCTGCGTAACATAGTAGTTGTGATACCGACTGTAGGTGTAGAATTTATCAGTACGCTGTGCCTGGCATTTGCGGCACTGACCATTGCTGTAGCTGTACCGTTTGTAGTAGTGCAGCGCGACATCAAGCGTATGCTGGCTTATTCCTCAATGGAAAATATAGGTCTGATGATAGCGGGTATCGGTGTTTTCAGTCAGCTTTCTATTGGCGCGACCTTAGTGCATATGTTTAATCATGCACTGATCAAATTTGTATTGTTCTATATAGCTGGTACTATAGTGCAGGAATATCAGACTAAAAATATGATGCGTATTCATGGAATGATCGGTGATGTACCTCATACTGCGACGTTTTGGCTTCTGGGTATTATTGGAATTTTAGGTATGCCGCCGTTGGGTTTGTTTTTTAGTAAATTTTATATTTTATACAGTTTGTTTTTAAGCGGGCACTATCTGTTGGGTATAGTGATCATTGTTCTGCTTGCCGGGATACTGATCGGTATTTTGTACCATGCCTTACGAATGCTGTGTGATAAAGCTAAACGAAAGCCTGTCGGAGACTTGCTTGAGCATGCGGATACGCCGTTTCTGGCAGCGCTGCTTTTAGGCAGCGTCATCATAGGTGCCGGAATCGGTGAAATACCTTATTTGGAAAAACTGCTGGCTCAGGCGGTACGGATAGTAGGAGGCGGTCAATTTTGATGAAGGTTAAACCAGAAGGCCTGCGGGGGGCTGCTAATATTTGTTCACGCGGTGGCAGGCATCCGCTGACAGCAATGTTCGGGGCCGATGAAACCAGCTTCGGCGGCGGGTATGCTGTTTACTGTCTGTTTGAAAATAAAGAAAAGCATGATATAGATATCTTAAAGGCTGAATTTGATGCAGGCAGTGATCTTCATTATCCAGCATTAACACCTGTTTTACCGGCTGCTGCCTGGTATGAACGTGAACTGCATGATATGTTCGGGTTTATACCGGATGATCATCCGGATCTGCGGCCGTTGGTTTTGCATGAAACTTATCCTGAAGATTTTCATCCGCTGCGCAAATGTGTTGATATTGATGCTGATGTGCGTGGAGAGCGAAAGTATGAAATGGCTGTTTCGCACGGCGATGGGCTGTTCGAAGTACCTGTCGGTCCTATTCATGCAGGTATTATTGAACCGGGGCATTTTCGATTCAGCCAGGCCGGTGAAGCTATTCTGCAGTTAGATGCCAAGTTGTTTTTTACTCATCGGGGAATCGAAAAAGCAGTAGAAGGTAAAACTCCAGAGGAAGCACTGCTGATTGTAGAACGGATTTGCGGTGCCTGTTCTGTGGCCAATACCTTGTCGTATTGTCAGGCACTGGAAAAGCTGTCCGGTCAGAATGTACCCAGACGAGCCTGGCTTATCCGTACAATAGCTGCAGAGTTGGAACGTCTTTATAATCACATCGGCGATATAGGTAATATGTGTGCCGGAGTCGGATTTGCGCCTGTTATCAGTATGGGCAGCCGCTTGAAGGAAATACTGCTGCGCTGTAATGAGGCGATAGCCGGCAATCGTTTTCTGCGTGGCCTGATAGTTCCGGGCGGTGTAAAATATGATTTAACTGAGTCTTTATGCACTGAACTAACAGTTACTTTAAATAAAGTTGAAAATGAATACAACGATATTGTGCAGATCATTGCCGAGCAGGACGGATTTTTGAATCGTGCTAAAACTACTGGTATTATCAGTAAAAATGTAGCGCTTGACCTGGCGCTGGTCGGAGTTGGAGCCAGAGCTTCGGGTGTGGACTGTGATTGCCGCAGGGATCTGCCATATGGTTTATATGCCGAATTGCCTTTTAATGTAATTACGAAAACCGACGGCGATGTCTATGCCAGGCTGCAGGTACGGATGGGTGAGGTTGCCGAATCGATCACTTTGATTAGAAAAGCATTGAAGCTGTTGCAGCAAGACGATTCGCAGCTGCATTGCGGTGAACTGGCGTATAAAACTCTGACTGGCAGCTGGGGGATCAGCGAATCAGCACGTGGCAGTAATCTGCATTGGCTGATGCTGGATGCAGACGGATGTATCGAAAGATTATTTATCCGTTCAGCTTCCTATCCTAACTGGCCGGCGCTTACCATAGCTGTGCAGGGAGATATTATTCCGGATTTTCCGCTGATCAATAAAAGCTTTGAATTATGCTATGCCTGTCTGGATCGTTAGGGAGGAACAATAATGCTTAAATTGTTACAGGGGATTTTGGCGAATAAGATAACAACAGAAGATGTAACGACCAGCGGTGCTCCAAGAATGCGGGGACAACTGACTTGTGGAACTGACTGTAATGGCTGTGCAAAATGTGCGGCTGTTTGCCCGACTGGTGCTGTTGCGCTGTGTGATGGCAAACCAGTATTGGATTATAAACGCTGCCTTTTTTGCGGTAAATGTGTAGAAGCGTGTGCTGCAGGTGCGCTGCTGCATACTGATATTGATACTTTGCCGGAGATATTGACAGATGTACAGATGACCATAGAACGAGAGATCAGGGCCAAGCTGGGGCGTTCACTGCATGTACGGCATTTGGATGCCGGCAGCTGTAATGCCTGCGATTTTGAAATGGGTGCTTTGAGTAATCCGCTGTATGATCTGCATCGTTTTGGTATTGCTTTTGTGGCTTCACCGCGACATGCTGATATGATAATGGTTACAGGCGTGGTAACACGTAATTTGGCGCAGGCAGTGCAAATGACTTATGAAGCAATGGAAGAACCGAAGCTGGTAATGGCCTGTGGTGCCTGTGCTGCCAGCGGAGGAACGTATGGGTCTACCTATGCTATTGTCGGTGCATTGGATAAAGTATTGCCGGTAGACATAGCTGTGCCAGGCTGTCCGCCAAGACCGTCGGCTATGCTTATTGCTTTGACAGCGGCTGCCGACTTGCTAAAAAAACGTTTATAAAAATATATTGTGTTTACGGCTCAATAATGGTAATATTGAGAAAATACAAAATGAAAGGAGTGCGCCCATGGTTATTTATCGCTCTGCTACTTTTGATGATGTAGAGAAGCTTCATAAACTGCTCAATGATTATGCTGCCGAAGGCCTGATGCTGCCGCGTTCGCGTAATTCCATCTATGAAAATCTGCGCGATTACGTGGTGGCCGTTGAGAACAATCATGTGATTGGCTGCGGCGCACTGCACTTTGTTTGGGATCGTCTGGCTGAGATTCGTTCTTTAGCTGTTGATCCTGAACGTAAAACACAGGGAATTGGACGAAAAATGGTTGAACTGCTGGAAGCTGAAGGCATTGAACGCGGAGTGAAGATGTTCTTTACCCTTACTTATCAGCCGGGATTTTTTGCAAAATGTGATTATATCGAAACGGCGAAAGAAAAGCTCCCGCAGAAGGTTTGGAAAGAATGTGTATATTGCCCGCAATATCCGTATTGCAACGAATTGGCCTTTGTCAAAACGACCGTTGATTATGAACCCGGCGACATAATGTTCTAGATCAGGTATCGTTTGCTGCAAGCTGAAGGTGCTGCGGTGAACAGGAATGCAGAATTTTCCGGAGGAAGTCGACATAATTATAAAGGCTTTTTGGTGAATAAATACTGCTATTTGTGTTTGCATATTATAGGCTGCCGGAGCGGCAGAATTTGATATTGGTTAAATGATGAGAATGTCGTGATGGTAACTTCTGTCGCGGCATTTTTTATAATGTTAACTGATGTGCAGGGAGGAAACTATGGAAAAAGCAAGGTTTAAGTGGGTGCTGCGTGAGCGCAACCGGAAAATTGCAGCGAAAACGGAAGTTTTTACTGAGCAGCAGGCACGTCGAGTGCGGAGTTTTCACAGCAGTTTCAAAGAGTATAGTCCAACACCGCTGATAGAACTTACCAGTCTGGCGCAGCATTTGGGTATCAAAAACCTTTTTGTCAAAGATGAATCCTATCGCTTTGGACTCAATGCTTTTAAAGTTCTGGGCGGCAGTTTTGCTATTGGTAGTTATATCGCTAATGAATTAGGTGAAGATATAGATGATTTACCTTATATGCGTCTGGTCTCAGATGAGGTGCGCAGTTTGTTGGGGAGCAAAACATTTATTACAACTACTGACGGTAATCATGGGCGTGGTGTTGCCTGGACAGCCAACAGATTGAAGCAGCAGGCTATAGTTTATATGCCTCAGGGCTCTGCGGCAGAACGTCTGTCCAATATTCGTGCCGAAGGTGCGCAGGCCGAAATCACAGATATGAACTATGACGATACAGTACGATATACCAGTGAGCTGGCACAGAAAAACGGCTGGATCATTGTACAGGATACAGCTTGGGATGGGTATACAAGGATACCTCTGTGGATCATGCAGGGCTATATGACAATGGCTTTGGAAGCGTATGAGCAGCTGCCGGTCAAGCCTACGCATATCTTTTTGCAGGCCGGGGTCGGCTCTTTGGCAGGTTCTGTACAGGGATTTTTTGCTGATATTTATGGCAGTTCCTGCCCGCTGACTTTTATAGTTGAACCCAAAGGGGCCGATTGCCTTTATCAGACAGCCGCGGCAAATGACGGCAGCTTGCATAGTGTAACAGGCCGTCTTGAGACGATTATGGCTGGACTGGCCTGTGGAGAGCCAAACAGTATTGCTTGGGAAATACTTGGAAATTTGAGCGATGGTTTTATCAGCTGTCCTGATTATACCGCTGCTCAGGGAATGCGTATTTTGGGAAATCCGCTGGCGGGTGATACGAAAGTCAGTGCAGGTGAAAGCGGTGCGGCGACCGTGGGACTGGTGGCAGAAGCCATGCGCGACGAGCGCTTAAGTGATCTGAAACAGGCCTTGCAGCTGGACGAAAACTCGGTGGTGTTGTGCTTCAATACCGAAGGCGATACTGATAAAGAAAATTATCGTCGTATCGTTTGGGACGGAGCATGGGGGAGAGAATAAATAAAACATAAAGTTTTTTCTTTCTAATTTTATCAGCCTTTAGTATAATAAAAGCAGCCAGATTACTAAGCAGATAATCATTAATTTTGCATATCAAAAACTATTGATATGACAGCGTTAAAATATTGTTCTTATTACATTGTTTTGCAGAACTTGAGGAGGTTTTATGGAACGAACTCATAGTATCATGTTTGTTTGTCACGGTAATATCTGTCGTTCGCCAATGGCAGAATTTTTGCTGAAGGACATGATCAAAAAAGAAGGGCTTGCGGACAGGTTTGTGATTGCATCGGCAGGTACAAGCAGGGAAGAAATAGGTAATCCTGTGCATCAGGGAACACGTAAAAAACTGGCGCAGGATCATATCAGTGCGGCGGGTAAATATGCTGTGCAGCTTACCAAAGAAGATTATGAAAAATATGATCTTATTTTGGGTATGGATCGTGCCAATATCAGTAATATTCTGCGGATCATAGGCAGTGACCCGCAGGAAAAGGTGCATCGTCTGCTGGATTTTACCGAGTTGCCGCGTGACATTGCTGATCCCTGGTATACTGGTGATTTTGAAATTACGTATGCGGAGATCAAAGCGGGATGCGCAGCATTGCTGAAGCACTTGCGCCGATTTTAAAAAGTTAAAGGCTCCCGAATTTTCGGGAGCCTTTTGTTTTTTTAGTTAAACATTCTGGGGCAGACAGTCTTTGATAAAATCACTGACTGTTTGATTGAATTTTTCTGCTTCTTCATAAAAGAGCATATGACCGCTTTCTGTAAAAGCTACAAATTTACCATTGGGGATTAGAGACGTCAGGTAAGTGCCCTGCTTGATTCCCCAGGCAAAAACAGGTCCGTCGGCGTTGACGACCAGCGTGGGAACAGTTATTGTTGGCAGAACGTTAGTGAAATCTGTTGCAATATAGTCGCTGTAGATGGCTGCTGAGAGCCAGGGCGGCAGCTTGCGGAATTCTTCAATTACCCAGTCTGTGCCGGCTGGTCGTTTGCCGTCTTTAAAAATTGCGTTTGCAAAAAATTCAAAATATTCTTCCCGTTCGTTGACCAATCGGTTGACCTGTGCATTGAACCCTTCCATATTGTAGTTGCGCAAACCCTGACTGTTCCATTCTTCAGGACTGAAAGGGAATGGCGTCATATCTATCAGCCCCAGACCAATCAGATTGCTGTCGGTTTTATATTGCTGCCAATAGGAAAGCACTGTAGGTCCGCCTAAAGACCAGCCCATGAGGATAAAATTTTTCAGACCCAGAAATTCAGAAAGTTCGCGGATATCCTGTGCGTAACGGGCAACGATTTGGCCCTGCAGACCTTTGGAGGATTTGCCGTGCCCGCGGTTATCCATAACTATTACCTGAAAGTGCTTGGAAAGTTCTGGAATATTGTGCTGCCAAAATCTGGAAGAACACTGCCAGCCATGTACAAGAAAAAGTGGCTGACCTTTACCATGAACTTCATAATAAAGATGCGCCTGGTCTGAGGTAGTAAAAAAGCCGTTCGTCTGTGTCATAATATCACACTCCTTTTCTTTATTATAACTCTTTTCCTGCTTGATAGATGCTGTTTTATTTGTGAAATAAAAATGCGCAGTTAAAAAAACTGCGCATAAATTTGAAAATGGATTATTTAGTTTGTGCTGGAACCAGAAGTTTCCAAAGCAATCCTAATAAAGCGCCACAGACTGAAGGTACGATCCAGCCGAAGCCGTCGGCATAAAGGGGGATTGTGTTGCCAAGTATGGTTTCTAAGGCTGAAAGTTTGATACCTGCTGCCTTTAGTCCATCCAGCAGGGCAAAAATAGTTGTAAAGAACAGGCAGCAGCGATAAACTCGTTTATCGCCATGGAAAAGCTTAGAGGTTACTCCCAGCAGAACTAAAGCAATAATAATCGGATAAAGGGCGCAGAGAATAGGTATCGAAAAAGAGATGATATTAGTCAGACCAACGTTGGAAACAGCAAAGCTGAAAACACAGATCGCCACTACAAACCTCTGGTATTGGACCTGTTCGTGTGTTACTTTGGTAAAATAAGAGGCTGCAGAAGCTGTCAGGCCAATACTTGTGGTCAGACAGGCAAAAAAGATCATTAGACATAAAACAACATTGCCGGCCGCACCAAGATAATAGTTGGCGATATCAGCTAAAGCTACACCGCCGTTAGGAGAAATTCTAAGAATGCTGACGCTGGTAGCGCCGGTATAAGCCAATGCTACATAAATAAGAGCTAGGAAAAATGCTGCGATCAAACCGGAGTAGACACAGATTTTTGTCAGCAGACGGTCATCGGTGATACCCTTGAGTTTAATGGCATTGATGACGGTTGCGCCGAAGAGAAGCGTCGCCAGAAGATCCATTGTGTTATAACCATCCTGAAAGCCGCTGAGAAAAGGAAGGTTTATATAACTGCCTGTTGCCGGCTGCATAGGACCCATTGGAGCAAGCAGAACGTTGATGATAAGTACAGCCAGACTTAATAGCAGCATTGGCGTTAAAACTTTTCCAAGCCAGTCTACCAGTTTAGATGGATTTATAGATAAGACATAGGTTACGATGAAAAAGAAAAGCGAATAAATAGCCAAACCTGCGGTATAGTAGTCTTCAGGGACAAAAGGTCTGATACCGACGTCATAAGACACCGCACCTGTACGAGGAATCGCAAACAACGGGCCGATCGTCAGTACTGCCAGCATAACTATGATTTTGGCAAAGTTCGGATGAACAGGATCTGCCAGGGCATTGGGGTTATCGTTTTTAGTTAGTGCCATAGCAATAATACCCAAAAGCGGCATACCTACGCCGGTAACGCAGAAGCCAATCGCAGCTGACCAGAAATGGTCGCCTGCGGCTTGGCCTAATGCCGGTGGAAAGATTAGATTGCCGGCACCGAAAAAGGACGAAAAGAGCATCAACCCTACTGGTAAGATTTCCCAAAACGTCAGGTTCTGTTTCATAAAAAGTCTCCCATCGTGAATAGATATAAAATTCTGATAATTCTACTATTAAGTAAAGGCTGCCCTCAGGCAGCCTTTAAATTACTGGATGATGAGGCGGAAATACTTCTTTTTACCCTTACGGATAAGCAGGCTTTTTTCTGCATCAAACATTGAAGGCGCAAAGCTTGCCTCAGGATCGGACACTGTATTTTCGCCAATATAAAGTCCGCCTTGCTGGATCATTTGCCGGGCTTCACGTTTACTGCTGAATATTTTACCTGCGGTTAAAACATCAATTATTTTACCTTCTGCATCAGCAGCAGTGATTTCAATAGTCGGGACATCGGTAAGTGCGCCGCCTCCTCCAAACAGTGCTTCAGCAGCCTGTTGTGCTTTTTCAGCTTCAGCTTCTCCGTGTACCAGCTTTGTTACCTCATAAGCCAGAACTTTTTTTGCTTCGTTGATCTCAGCATCCTGCAGGGAGCTTAAGCGGCGTACTTCTTCCATAGGCAGGAAGGTAAGGAGTGACAGGCAGTTTTCAACGTCGCTGTCGTCGATATTACGCCAGTATTGGTAGAAATCATATGGTGAAGTCTTTTCTGGATCGAGCCACAGGGCTCCTTTTTCTGTTTTGCCCATTTTGCGTCCATCGCTGGTAGTAAGTAATTTACAGGTCATGCAGTATGCTGGTTTCTGTTCTTTGCGGCGAATCAGTTCAACGCCGGCCAGCATATTGGACCATTGGTCATCACCGCCGAGCTGCATGATACAGCCGTGTTTTTTAAACAGCTGCAGGAAGTCATAAGACTGCATGATCATATAGTTGAATTCGAAGAAAGACAGGCCTTTTTCCAAACGTTTTTTAAAGCATTCCGCTGTCAGCATACGGTTTACTGAGAAATGTACACCGACATCGCGCAGCAGTTCGATATAATTCAGTTCAAGCAGCCAGTCGGCGTTGTTGACCATAATAGCCTGGCCTTCAGAAAAATCGATAAAGCGTGCCATCTGTTTTTTAAAGCAGGCTATGTTATGAGAGATAAATTCAGGAGTCAGCATTTTACGCATATCGTCTTTGCCGCTGGGGTCGCCAACCATACCGGTCCCGCCTCCTAAAAGACAGATTGGACGATGTCCGGCACGCTGCATATGGCTCATAACCATCAAAGCAATAAAATGACCTACATGCAGGCTGTCGGCTGTGGGGTCGAAACCAATATAAAAAGTGATTTTTTCCTTTTCCAGCAGCTCTTTGATCTCATCTTCGTGGGAGAGTTGCTTTAAAAAACCACGTTCCTTTAATACGTCATAAACGGACATGAAATAACCTCCTAATATTACTGGAAACTTCCTCGTGATAAAGTGAAGAAGCAAATCTTCTAAACATTATACAACGAATGGGCTGGTTTCGCAAATAAGAAAAGACGCTTCCTGAAAGAAGCGCCTTTGATGCACAAAAATGAATTGTTTTTATAATTGCGAAGTACAGTGCGGGCAACGGGTCGCATCGTCAGCGATTGCAGTTTTGCAGAAGGGGCATAAACGCGGTTCTGGAGCCGGAGCTGGCGAAGGCGTAAGCCTGTTGATTTGTTTGATCAGTACAAAAATAGCAAAAGCAATGATCAGGAAATTAACGATAGTATTTATAAAAAGACCGTAGGCTAAAATAGGGGCATGTGCATCCTGAGCAGCCTTTAAAGTATCGTAATGCTGTCCGTTCAGGCTGATGAATAGTCCGGAAAAATCTACTTTGCCAAATAAGAGACTCAAAGGGGGCATAATAATATTATCTACTAAAGACGATGTTATTTTGCCGAAGGCGCCGCCGATAACAACGCCGACTGCCAGATCGATAACATTTCCGCGCATAGCAAATTTTTTAAACTCTTCAAAAAAAGACATATTAACAACTCCCATCATAAATTCAAAATATTTTATATATATTCGCTTTAAGTTATAATAATCCTGCCGGCTTGACTGCAAATCGTCAATAATTTATAATAATTCTGTAACAATTAGGCAGTGAAGGAGGGAAAACCATGAGAGATGACTTAGTAGTACCAGGCGAGCATGAGGAAAATTTTGTACTGGCTAAAGATGCGCGTGTAGTTACAGTGCCGTTTACTCCGCTGGAACAGCGTATGGCTAAAGAAAAGCCGTATCTGATGGAAGGCCTTGCCAAATTGAAAGAGATCTTGGGAGAAGACAGTTTCAAACGCTTGATCAGTAATGTGCATAATATCAATTTGAGCGGACCGAGAATCATGCTGGTCGCCGATAATGAGCTGCACCGTACTAATATCGAACGCGAATGTCTGCCTGCTATCGCAGAAGCATTCAACGTTACTAATATTCGTGTAGTTACACAAGGCTGATGTCTGAAAAGCTTCTCTGGCAGCAGGGAAGCTTTTTATTTTAAAAATATAAAAAATATCATTGACAAACTATTTGTTATTTTATATAATATTCACGTTGCAGTAAGTGATGTAACTTAAGTCGGGGCGTGGCGCAGTTTGGTAGCGCGCTTGTTTCGGGTACAAGAGGCCGTGAGTTCGAATCTCGCCGCCCCGACCACTTAAAAAGTTAGCCGCAGAGCGTATCTGCGGCTTTTTTATTTTGCTTGAAATATGTCTAAAAAGTGGTCTGTCAACAATTTTGTCAACAATAATAGTTAAGTGTACCTAAGTTAAGATAAAAATTGTTGTATATTTTCTCCGTATTTTTGCATAGCTTTGGCATGCGTGTCTTTAAGAGGTGTTGCGTAAGTTACTCTGGTAAATTCTGCATCAGAATGGCCAAGCAATTCTGATATGTCTGCCATACTTACACCCTGATCGCGCATATTGGCGCCGAGAGAATGACGGAAGTCGTGAATTCTCATACCGGCAAGGTATGGCTGATTCTTAAATAGCTCCTGCATTTTTTCGTTTTGTTCTTTAAATTTTCGCCAGCGGCGTTCTATAAAATCTTTGATGTGGGGACGACCATCTTCAGGGAAAACGTATAATAAATTAAGGGTATTCTGCCATGCTGGATCAGAATGAGTTGGATCAAGTTTTCCATCACGTATAAGCTCCATTCTTTGCCTAAGAGCATTTTTATGGCAAGATTTGATGAATTCCATGTACTTTGCTATTTCTCGCCATACAAAGGGCAGGAAAGGTACAAAACGTTCTGATGTTCTGGTTTTTAGAGGTGCAAGTGTTGGGATACCATCAATACGTAATAAGTTATGTTTTACCTGTACACCTGATTCAGAAATATATTGTAATTCAACACCGCAGATCTCTGATATTCGTAACCCACAAAAACCTGCAAGCAGACATGGAATATAAAGATCAGCATAAGCCTCTTTTTTTACGATGTCTAATATTTTTAATAGATAGGACAGCTCTGCGTGAATTCCTTTAGGCCCCGGTTTCGGTGGTAACTTTAATCGTCTGGCAGGTGATTTTACTATAATGTCATTATCCGCTGCCCAGGTAAAAGCTGAACGTAAAAAGGATAGCTCTTCACGGATAGTTTGCTGTGAAAGTTTAGTGTCTTTGTGCAGCCATTGACGATATGCTTCGACATCAAAGACATCAACTTTTTGAATTTCTTTTGAGCCTAAGGGTTGCTTGGATACACGGTTTTTAGCCGCGGTATATTGTGTCCGTGTAGCAGGCCTTATTTCTATTTTAGTATCAATGAATTTTTCTAAGAGAGCAGTTACAGTTATTTTTTCTGGTTTTATATAGGTTTGCTGCTTGATCGCTACTCGAGCTTCTGCTTCAGCGTCTAATGCTTCTTTTGATGTTAAATAACCGGTAGTAGACCATATTTTTTCGTACCTGCCATTTGGCAATTTCTGACCGGTACTGATTACATAGTAATAGGGCTTTTTTCGCCCAGCTTTTTTCACGATAGACATAAAAAAATCAGCTCCTTTACTGTAATTTGAGTATGCAGTAGCAGAGCTGATGTGCTATAATATTTATAGTAATCAGCTCGCTGTAGGGGTGGGCGTTACGTTGACCGTTCGGTGTTGGCGCACCGGCGGTCTTTTTTTATTTTATCTTTCGCAGAAATCATCTTTGGCTTCGGGGATAGCTTCTTTAGGGAGCTTCTTATTCGGATCTGGAAACGTGGATTTTAAACCGTCTATGTGCTCAAATAAATCAGGCTTTATGGGGGCCCACATTGGATCGAGAATAAAATCAATGCCTTCTCTTCGCGCCAATTTGGCAGCAGGAACAAAATCGCTATCCCCCGCAATAAGTACTATGCGTTCTACCTGTTGTTTATAGGCTAGAGAGGCAATGTCAATACCGATTCGCATATCTACGCCTTTTTGTTTGGTGATAAGCATAATATCATTTTCTTCTAAATCTTGTATCGAAATAGATCCGTTTACTAACTTATGTGTTAGCTTTGGATTAATACTCCAGTTTGTGTTGATTTCATCAACTTTTCCAAGTCTCATTGCAACTTTGCGTCTGCATGTCATTTCATGAATAAATTGCTGACGCCATATTGCACGTTCAGATTTACTAAAATCTATGGTTTTCCTGCTTATAGGATGCTGAAGTTTTTTATTTAAAGGTGGGCAATCATAATAAAAAATTCTATAGAGTTCATCCCTTAAAGACGGTGTTTTATCTTGATGATAATTATGGGCTTTCAAATGTTTACAGCTATAATAAAATAGTTTTTTAGCTAATTCTTCTGGTTCTTGGGGGCCAAAAATTTTTAGGGCACGTTTGAGAAAAAATGCACCATCTACTAAAATTGCTGTTTTTCCCATAAATAATCCTCCGCATTTTCTAAATTTAGTTTTTAAAATAAAAAGCCCTCGAGTTCGGCAATCTCCGGACAAATGGAGTGCTTACTGTCAAGGGCAAGACATCAATAATTAGCTTGTGACTACATTATACTGTTACAGGCCCTTGTTTGTCAATATGTATTTGTGTGAAAAAATGTAAACTTTTCAAATAATATCCCTCTGAAATGCAATAGCTTTACCTATAATTCGAAATTGTTCTATTTCAGTTTTGTTGAATCGTAAAGATTTATATGTAGGGTTCTCTGGTTTTAGTTCAACCTGTGACAATTTGTCACGGGTTCATTTTCTTCCAAAATCAAGCATTGTTTTAGCTTTATCCAATAGGCGGATGGATCAATACTGTCTGTAAGAGCACCAACTACGTCAACAACAGAAAAATACTACTATTGATGTTCTTCTTCGTTCCATACAGAACGTATTTGCTTAGATTGAAATAATTTAATATTACTCATGGGAAGTTCCTAAAATTTATTTATGCCTTTGTGCTTCTATTTCGTCAACACAAAGGTTCTTGCCACAATCTTTTTCGTAATGTTCTTGTTCGTGCAGGTAAGTTTTCATGTTAGATTCCCTCGTTAAGCGGGCATTCAAGATAAAAATTGCCTCTCCATCAATATCTTCTCTAACAAAGCCTCGAACGTCGTGAGGCAAGTCATATAAGATAGTTCTACTCATTGAGATCGCCTTCCTCTTTGGCTTTTTGGTAATCAATAAATTTCATAACTTCTTTAATGCTTTCGGGTTTTAGTTTTTTGGTAGCGTCAAATAACACTTTGTATTGAGGATTATCATAAATTTCCTGTGCCATTTTTGCTGCTTCAGGATTGAGGTAATAGGTTTGGTTTTCGTTATCATTTTCCCACCCCATTAGATAACCTGGAGTTACATTAAGAGCTTTCGCAATTATTTGAACTTGGTTTATAGGAACTTTTTTGATGAATCCTGTTTCATATCTTTGAAGAGTAGATTTGTTGATGCCTGTTAAATCCGAAAGTTCCTGATAAGATAGACCGAGTTCCAATCGCCGAAGTTTAATTTTTTTAATTAGTTCTGTTAATTCTTTTTCGCTCATTGTAAAAACCTCTCTTTACTGCTTAAACCAATAATAACATAAATGCAACGAAAAGTAAAACAAAAATATAAAATTCGTTGCATTTATGCTTGACTTTTGAATTATGTGCTGTTATCATAATCTTGTAGCATAAATGCAACGAAGAGAAGCAAAGGAAGTGATATTAGATGAACTTAGCAAAGCTACGCGGTGCTTTAACTGAAAAAGGCATAACGCAGAGGGAACTGGCTAAAAAACTTGGCCTGACGACCAAAAGTGTAAATGCAAAACTTAATGGCCGCTGTAAAATTTCAGTAGATGAAGCCGCCTCAATGAGTAAAATACTAGAGTTGAAAGAACCTAGCACAATTTTTTTTGACTGATTAGTTGCATAAATGCAACTAAAGAAAGGAGGGCGAATAAAGTGACAGTTTTGATGCCGGTAGCCACAGCGTTTCAACAAGTAGAATTAAGCAACCTTCTTTTTGCTACCTTTGTTCAAGTGCTCATAGCTGTGTTGGCCGTTATAGCAGTGGCTGCGTTGGCGGTTCTTGTTATTTATCTAGTGGGGACTTTTCTAGAATGGTTGAGGCGGTGAGTAGAGATGGAAAAGGAAAAAGCCCAACAACGGGACTTCCGAAAAAATAAAATCGTATGCCCGCATTGTGGACATACGATAAGCAGCGGCAATTTTTGCAGATATTGCAGCCAGAAGGTTGTTGTTGTTTGTAACTGCTGGGTATTGAAAAAACCTTTTAACTGCGGAATGGATAAGTGCCCGGGTATGAAATTGTTAACAAATGCAAAATTACTCGCGGCTAAGATTCATTAGCGTTAAGATTGTGGGCAAAACATTTTGTTCAAACCACTGAATAAGCACATAGCGGCCAAGGCCATGAACCTTTTCCATAATTTTAGCGGCAACCAAAGCTGATAATTGCGTTTTAGGAGATTCGACAATAAGGTCAGGAAAAGTTTCCTTTAATTGTTTTTTCTGAACATCGTCAAGCTCGTCCAACATATCAACAATTTTATCGGCTGTTTCTAATCGGGCTTGGGTCCACGGATATGGTTCACCGCAGTTATGGCAATAATAAGGTAAGGAAATATCGTTTTTGGCTATTTGATCGGTATAGCCGGTACATATCGTTTGATGATTTTGTTCTTCATTAAGAGGGTTATAACGATTTGCAAAACGATATTTAGGTACCTGAACATGTAATGCGCCGCGAATATGATTACCGCAATGTGGGCAAGCATGAATAACGGGCTCGCCACAGGTTGAACAGTACTGCTCGGACTGTTCCGGATGCGCATTAGAGTGGGCATTACGTATATGTCCGTTCTTACAAATTTGAGCATCCTGATAGTAGTATCTTTCTTGCATAACAACACATCCCTTCGTTACTAATTATATCAGCTGCGCAGGGAGATTGGGAATAATTTTAAGGAGTGACCACCAATGAATGAATTATTAAAAATCGAAATCAGTGAAAAGCAGGAACAGGTGATCAGCGGCAGAGCATTGCATATGTTTTTAGACATTGAAACACCATACACCATGTGGTTTGAGCGTATGCTGCAATACGGATTTTGTAACGGAAAGGACTTTTTAACAAAAATGTTAGAAAGTCACGGAGGCCGCCCCAGCACCGATCACATAATAAAGCTGGATATGGCCAAAGAGCTTTGTATGCTCGCTCGAAACGAAAAGGGTAAGCAGGCCCGGCAATATTTTTTAGAGGTCGAACGCGAATGGAATAGCCCTGAGAAGGTTATGGCCAGGGCATTGAAGTTAGCGGATCTAAAAATCAAAGAAATTACCGAATTTGCTGCGGAACAAACTAAGGCACTCGAAGCCGCTAAACCTAAGTGTATATTTGCGGACGCTGTGGCAACGGCAAAAACATCAATCCTAATCGGAGACCTTGCAAAGCTGATCAAGCAAAACGGTTATGATATCGGCCAAAAACGTTTATTTGTGTGGCTTAGAGAAAATGGCTATCTAATCAAAAACGGGTCCTCTAAAAATAACCCGACACAGCGCGCTATGGATATGGCGCTATTTGAGATAAAAGAAACCACCGTTGTTCTGCCAAACGAAAGCACGAAGATAACTAAGACAACGAAGGTCACTGGCAAAGGACAAATTTATTTTGTCAATCTATTTAAAAAAGCTGGCGGATTAGTAGGTTTGTAGTAAGGAAAGGAGTATAAAATATGGCCAGACCAACCAAAAAAGAGCAGAGGGAGCGAGCCTTAAAACAAGTACCGCGCCGCATGCTTTATCCAATCAATGAGGTACGAATATTGTTGTGTTGCGGAAATGAATTTTTACAGCAGCTTTTTAATGAAGGACGGTTACCTTATGTATTGCGCGGGAAATACCGCTATGTGACTCAAAATGCCATTGATAACTACTTGTTAAGTGAGGAGGCAAGGCTGTCATGAAAACACTAGGGATTTATATTTGGTACTTTTTTGCTGAGAGTGAAATTTTCCCTAAGATCCTGATAGCGGCATCACTGATTATTTTGGGAATGTTTTTAGAAAGGGCGTGGTGAGATGTGGAAAGAGTTAGGTTATCAAATTGCGGTAATTGCTATCGGGACTTGGGCCGGCGTATTTTTCGGGTTATGGCTCTGGTGCAAGGTTGCTGGAATGAATTAAAAAAAGAGCTATCAGCACGGCAATGCTGACAGCTCAGGGTTAATACATAGGTCGTGAATAACCTGTATTGGTTACATTATAGCATAAATAGAAGGAAGGAGCTATTTCAATGACAGTAAAAATTAACAGTCTTGAACTTGAAAATATTAAAAGAATTAAAGCAGTAAAATTAGTACCTTCAGCGAATGGCTTGACTATTCTCGGTGGTAAAAATGGTCAGGGCAAAACTAGCGTTCTGGATGCTATTGCCTGGGCGCTTGGTGGGGAAAGATATAAACCTTCTGAACCGCAGCGCCAAGGATCTGTTACTCCGCCAATTCTGCATATAGAGTTATCTAATGGTCTTATAGTTGAGCGGAAAGGCATCAACGGTAGCTTAAAGGTCATTGACCCGCAGGGGAATAAAGGCGGCCAGCAGATTTTAAATGAGTTTGTAGCGCAACTTGCCTTGGACCTGCCAAAATTTTTAAATGCAAATAATAAAGAAAAGGCCAATGCTCTTTTGCAGATAATCGGGATCGGTGAAAAACTTTACCAGTTGGATGCTGAAGAACAAAGAATTTATAACAGGCAATATGAAGTTGGACGCATTGCTGACCAAAAGAAAAAGTATGCAGCTGAGCTTGAAATGTATCCGGATGTTCCTAAAGAGCTCGTTTCCGCAGCTGATCTAATTAGGCAGCAGCAGGCGATACTTGCCAGGAACGGCGAAAACCAGCGCAAACGGCAAATGTGCCGGCAGCATGAAGAAGAATTAGCTAAAGCGCAGATTGCTTTTGACGAAGCGAAGAACCGGCTTGAAGAAGCTGAGTCTGCAGTTTCGGTTGCCCGTAAGTCGGCCGCAGATTTACAGGATGAAAGTACGGCAGAATTGGAAGCGAATATCTCTGACATAGATCGCCTGAATATTAAAATCAGGGCCAATATGGACAGGGAAAAGGCTGAAATCGAAGCTGAAGAATATAGCCAGCAATATGATGAACTGACAAAATCGATCGAAGATATTAGAGAGCAGCGCTTAAAGTTGTTGGAAAATGCAGACCTGCCGCTACCTGAATTGTCTGTTGAAAATGGTGAGCTGGTTTATCGTGGGAATAAGTGGGATAACATGAGCGGCAGTGAGCAGCTTAAAGTAGCTACTGCTATTGTCCGCAAATTGAATCCGAACTGTGGTTTTGTGCTCATGGATAAGCTGGAGCAGATGGACCAGGATACTTTAAATGAATTTGGTAAATGGTTAGAACAGGAACAGCTGCAGGTAATCGCTACACGTGTCAGCAGTGGTAAAGAGTGTTCGGTCATTATCGAAGATGGTTATGTTAAAGAAGATAACGGCCTTTCGGATGAAGGCGCAAAAACATGGAAGAAAGGTGAGTTTTGATGAAGTTTCAAATTACCAGAGGGCTGATTGTAAAGCCGCAAAAAGTTGTAGTTTATGGTCCTGAAGGTATTGGCAAAACTACTTTTGCCGCTGATTTTCCGGATCCGTTGTTTATCGATACAGAAGGCAGTACGAATGTCTATGATGTTGCCAGATTACCGGCGCCGACTTCTTGGACGATGTTGCTGGATGAGGTTAGAGAGGTTATCAAAAATCCAACCTGCTGTAAAACATTGGTTATTGATACGATTGACTGGGCAGAACAGCTTTGCGTGGGTCATGTATGTGCTAAAAATGGAAAAAATGGGATCGAGGATTTTGGTTATGGCAGTGGCTATATTTTTGTAAGGGAAGAATTTGGACGCTTTTTAAATCTGCTTTCTGATGTGATCGAAGTTGGGATCAATGTTGTTTTAACAGCACATATGCAGATGCGTAAGTTTGAATTGCCTAATGAAGGTGGAAGTTTTGATCGGTATGAGCTGAAGCTTGGCAAAAAGACTTCATCGCAGACTGCTCCGTTGGTCAAAGAGTGGGCTGATATGCTGCTGTTTGCCAACTATAAGACTATCGTGATCGCACAGGATAAGGACGGGAAGAAATGCAAGGCCGCCGGTGGTGAGCGGGTAATGTATACGACGCATCATCCTAACTGGGATGCAAAGAACAGACAGGATCTACCGGAAGAATTACCCTTTGATTTTAAAAGTATTCGTGGTTGTCTGGTTTATTCTAATACGGAAGCTTTGCAGCCTGTGTCGCAGCCAGTTGTAATGCAGTCGGAAACTGTTGTGGCGCCGGTTGCTAGTGCCACTGCAATTATAGATACGCCTTCGGGACTAATATCTGTAGATCCGGCGCTTATCCCTGTAACAGCATCAGATGATATAGTGACTGTACAAACGTCAAAAGTAATTCCAAGTTGTGTGCCAAAAGCATTGGCTGATTTAATGGCGCTGGAAGGGGTAACGCTTGCAGAAATTCAAAAGGTTGTTGCCCAGCGTGGCTATTATCCAGAGGGAACACCTTTTGAAAATTACGCAGAGGATTTTGTACAGGGCTGTTTGATCGGAGCCTGGCCCAATGTCTTTGCTTTGATCAAAGAGAACAGGGATATACCTTTTTAAGTTTAAGAAACTCAATGTAGTTTAAATAATATTTAACAGATAAAGGAGAATAAAACAATGGCATTTGAACAATTAGGACAAACAGTACCCGTAGAAGAAAGAGAATTAGGATGGGACGATACTATTGAAAAGGAGAGCGCCGGTTTTATCATTCTGCCGGAAGGCGATTATGAATTTAAGGTATTAGAGTTTCAACGTGCCCGTCATGAAGGCAGCGAAAAGTTGCCGCCCTGTAATAAAGCTGTAATCACTTTGGTAGTTGAAACACCGGAAGGCGAAGCCCGTATCAGGCATAACTTGTTCTTACATTCTCGGACGGAAGGCATGATTTCGGCTTTCTTTATCGGTATTGGGCTGAAAAAACACGGTGAACCTTTGAAAATGGATTGGCCACGGGTGGTTGGTCGAAAGGGCAGGGCTAAGATCGGTATCCGTATGCATGATGGTAAGCAGTATAACGAAATTAAACGTTTTTATGATCCTGAAAATACAGCGACAACAGCACCTACTACGGCAGCACCGCAACAACAAAACTTATATCAAGGACAACCGCAGGCCGTTCCTGCATTTCGGCCCGGAGCTTTCTAATGCAGCTGCGTCCATATCAGGAAGAAGCTAAACAGGCTATTTTGGGCGAATGGAATAAAGGAATAAACCGCACTCTGTTGGTATTGCCGACCGGGTGCGGTAAAACTATAGTCTTTGCAAAGGTTACAGAGGAACAGGTTAAGCAGGGTGACCGGGTACTGATCTTGGCGCACCGTTTTGAACTGTTGCAGCAGGCCTGTGACAAAATCGAGCAGGCTACAGGTTTAAAATCGGCTATGGAAAAAGCTGAATATACCTGTATGGGCAGTTGGTATCGTGTGGTAGTAGGTTCTGTCCAGACGTTGATGCGCGAGAAGCGGTTAAACGGATTTGCAAAGGATTTTTTCGATACGATTATCGTTGACGAAGCACATCATGTACTTTCAGATAGCTATCAGAAGGTGCTGGAACATTTTGACAGCGCTAAGGTGCTTGGTGTTACTGCAACGCCTGACAGAGGCGATATGCGTAATTTAGGGCAATGTTTTGAGAGCCTTGCTTATGAATATACGCTGCCTAAAGCTATTAAAGAAGGTTATTTGTCGCCAATCAAGGCTCAGACTATTCCTCTGAATTTAGATTTGACAGGTGTCGCTACTCAGGCTGGTGATTTTAAGAGCAGCGATCTGGGAACGGCTCTCGATCCATATCTGAATCAGATTGCTGAGGAAATGGCTAAAATTTGTATGGATAGAAAGACTGTAGTTTTTTTACCACTTGTCAAGACCAGCCAAAAGTTTAGGGATATTTTGAATGGTATCGGTTTCAGCGCTGCCGAAGTAAATGGTAACAGCGAGGATCGCGCAAAGGTGCTGAGTGATTTTGAAACCGGTAAATATAACGTACTTTGTAATTCAATGCTTTTGACAGAAGGGTGGGATTGCCCGGCTGTTGATTGCATTGTGGTATTAAGACCAACGAAGGTCAGGAGTTTGTATTGTCAAATGGTGGGTCGTGGTACGAGGCTGGCACCGGGCAAAGAAGAACTTTTGCTGCTTGATTTTCTGTGGCATACAGAACGCCATGAACTGTGCCGACCGGCGCATTTGATTGCGACAAATGAAGATGTGGCCAGAGCTATGACTGAAACATTACAGGACGCAGCTTGTCCGTTAGATTTGGAAGCAGTGGAAAAGCAGGCTTCTGAAGATGTTGTTGCCCAGCGGGAAGAAGCTTTGGCGAAACAGTTGGCAGCAATGAAACAGCGTAAGCGTAAACTGGTGGATCCACTGCAGTTTGAAATGAGTATCCAAGCAGAGGATCTGTCAAGCTATGTACCAGCATTCGGTTGGGAAATGAGCCCGGCCAGTGAAAAGCAACTTAAAACATTAGAGAAGTTTGGTATAAATCCGGATGAGATCGACAATGCCGGTAAAGCTGCGAAAATCCTTGATCGTTTGGATAAGCGCAGAAGTGAAGGACTTACAACACCGAAACAGATCCGTTTTTTAGAAGGTCGTGGGTTCCAGCACGTCGGGACCTGGTCTTTTGAACATGCCAAGAAATTAATAGACAGGATTGCTGCCGGTGGCTGGCGTATTCCGGCAGGCATTGATCCACGGATTTACAAGCCTGAATAAAGGAGAACATCATGGAGAATAAATTGGATTTGCTGCCGCTGCTTGATTATATCGATCCGAGCATTCTTGATTATCAGGAATGGGTCAATGTTGGCATGGCGTTGAAAGCAGAAGGGTACAGCGTGAGCGTGTGGGATGATTGGAGCCGGCGGGATGCTGGAAGATACCACGCAAATGAATGTCGAAAAAAATGGGAGACGTTCAGAGGTGATACCAGCGCACCAGTAACGGGTGGTACGATCGTAGCAATGGCTAAGGATAACGGCTGGACGCCACAGCAGCGTGAAGATCATGAACTTTCATGGGATGATATCATCGGACAAAAAGAAGATATGGTTTTGGTCGATAAGAACTGGATCGAAGGCCAGGAAATAGCGGACCCGGAAAACTGGGATCCGGTAAAAGAACTGGTAACTTATCTGGAAACTTTATTCGACAGTACGGAAAATGTTGGCTATGTAACGGAATCATGGCAAAAAGACGGTAAATATCTACCGTCAAAAGGTTGTTCTGATAGAACAGCTGGGCAGCTCATTGAGCTACTTAATAAATGTAAGGGTGATATCGGCGGGGTGCTTGGCGATTATAACCCTGAGTGCGGCGCCTGGATACGTTTTAATCCTCTTGATGGTAAAGGCGTGAAAAACGACAATGTGACAGAATTTCGGTATGCTCTGGTCGAATCGGACAAGATGGATATAGCCAAGCAGAATGAAATTATCCGGACACTGGAACTGCCGGTAGCCTGCCTGGTACATTCAGGGAAAAAGTCGCTGCATGCTATTGTTAGGATCGATGCAGCAGACTATGCGGAATATCGTAAACGTGTTGATTATCTTTACGCTGTTTGTAAGAAAAACGGCCTTGAAATCGATACCCAAAACCGTAATCCTTCGCGGCTCAGCAGAATGCCGGGCGTGATGCGTCAGGGACACAAGCAGTTTTTAGTTGATACCAACATCGGCAAAGCCAGCTTTGTAGAATGGCAGGAGTGGATTGAGGCGGTCAACGATGATCTTCCGGAACCGGAAAGCATTAGTGAGATTTGGGATAATTTACCGGAGCTGGCAAAACCGCTGATTGATAATGTATTGCGACAGGGGCATAAAATGCTCATTGCAGGGCCGTCTAAGGCAGGCAAAAGCTATGCTTTGATAGAGTTGTGCTGCGCGATTGCCGAGGGACGTCAGTGGCTTAATTTTAGCTGTACAAAGGGTAAAGTTTTATATGTGAACCTTGAACTTGACAGGGCAAGTTGTTTGCATCGTTTTAAGGATGTTTATACGGCAATGGGGTGGGAGCCGAGCAATTTGTCTAATATCGATGTATGGAATTTGCGTGGCAAGTCGATTCCGATGGATAAGCTGGCGCCGAAGCTGATCAGGCGTGCCGCAAAGAAGAATTATATTGCTATCGTTATCGATCCGATTTATAAAATCATCACCGGTGACGAAAACAGTGCTGACCAGATGGCGCATTTCTGTAATCAGTTCGATAAGGTTTGTACGGAACTGGGCTGCGCTGTGATCTACTGCCACCATCATTCAAAGGGTGGCCAAGGCAGTAAAAAATCTATGGACAGAGCTTCAGGGTCAGGAGTATTTGCCCGTGATCCTGACGCACTGCTTGATTTGATAGAGCTGGAACCAACAGAAGAATTACTGAAGCAGGAAGAAAATAAAGCAATTTGCGCCGAGTGCTTGGCGTATTTAAAACGATATTACCCTGCCTATATACAGGATTTATCGCAGGATGACGAGTGCAGCAGCGCTGTACTGTTGGAATACTGCCATAAGATGCTTGGCAATAATACTAATATTGAGCTTGTGAAAACGGCGATTCCGGCGGCCAAACGGCGGGTACGGCAACGTACAGCGTGGCGCATTGAAGGGACTCTACGTGAGTTTCCGAAGTTCCCGCCGATCAATCTTTGGTTTAATTATCCTGTGCATTACGTTGATGATATTGGAAGTCTAAAGGATATTGAACCTGACGGGCAGGGACCAGCCTGGCAGCGGAATTTCAAAAAGAAGAAGTCACCGGATGATTTGAAAAAAGAACGAATAGTAGCATTACAAAAAGCTTTTGAAGCAGAAAGTTTTGGTGGGACTCCGACAGTAAAAAGCCTGGCCAGTTATTTAGATGTGACGGAAAAAACGGTGAAGAATCATATTCGAGAAAGTGGAATGTTTGCAATAAGCAATAATGGAGAAGTCGTTCGGAAAACGGAAAAAGTCGAATGATTTTCCTTTTCCGAATTGGAAAAAGTCGAGTGTTTTTCCACGACGCCGTTTTCTGACAATTTGGAAAAACTCGAACATTATCGAGAATTTCCGAATCGGAAAAAGTCGAGCGATTATCGAGATTTTCCCTAAGTGAATGTTCACTAATATTATATACGCGATATACGCGCGCGCGATGTATCTATATATGATTAGTCATTGTAGGTTGTATTCCTATACAACAAAAGGATTTTCCGCCTTGGCTTGGCGGGAAAATTCCTTTCGGTTGTAGGAAGAGGTATACCGCGCGAAAGGAAAAAGGAGCGAATGAAAAATGAAAAATAGTAAATACTGGGAAACTGAAAAAGGAGAAGTTGTAAAATTCGGTAATAGCTTTATGCGTTGTTATGAGAAGGCTGGAAAATTACAATTTGGTTTTATGAAAACAGACGGAACTCTTATCGTAAAAAATACAATTGACCGAAAGGAATTGCTTGGAAGTAAAGAAGGCGCTGACTATTTGCTGGCTACGATTCAAGAATGGCGGGAAGCTTACGAAAGAGGAGCATATGATGATTGAGTTCTTTATTCAGATGAAACTGCCAACAGTTACGCATCAGCAGAAAAAGGTCCATGTTGTAAACGGTAAGCCACACTATTATGAACCTGACGCACTTAAAGATGCCAGGCAGAAGTTTAGTGCGCACCTGGCAGCTTATGTACCTGAAAAAAAGCTGACCGGTCCGATAAGGCTTTTGACTAAATGGTGCTATACAGCTACAGGGAACCATAAAAATGGCGAGTATAAAATTACAAAGCCGGATACTGATAATATGATCAAGCTGCTTAAGGATGTAATGACTGGGCTCGGCTATTGGACAGACGATGCACAGGTAGCAAGTGAGATTACAGAAAAGTTTTGGTCAGAGCAGCCAGGGATTTATGTACGAATTGAGCAATTGGAGTAAAGGAGCGTGATTAGAATGGCACATAAGTGTAAGGGCTGCGTGTGGAGCCGTCAGGTAAGCGAGAATAAAGTTTACTGCCGCAGGGTAAATTGTGTAAAAGAAAATCGATTCCGGAGCGTGATCGGTATGTTAGGGCAGGTGCAGCATGGCCATCAGCTGAGTGAAGCTGAAAGTGCTGCGATAGACGTTGCTGCAGATGTTTTACGGACAGAGGGGTGATGCGATGCCTATGACGGATGAAATAAAGCAAAGGTTAAAAAGTGCATGGGTCTGGCAAAAGCAGCTTGAAGCAGATTTACAAATGCTGCAGGATCTAAAAGATTTGGCAGAGAAAATTACGCCAGTCTACAGCTTGGCGCCTGGGGGCGGTGGCAGTAACGACAAATTGGGCGGTACGGTTGCGAAGATGGCTGACGTGAAGATTACCGTTCAAAACGATATTAAAATGCTTACAGAGGCATTGGCGGCGACGAAAGAGCTAATTAAAATGCTTGATGACGAGAAGCTGCAGCTGATATTATTCAAGAGATACTTGAATTACCAGCGTTGGGAGGTTATTGCTGCGGATTTGGGGTATAGCTGGCGTGGAATTCATAAATTACATTCTAAGGCACTGCAAGAATTAAAAGAGTGCATAGAAGTGCACATACTTGACGTGTTATAATGTATGTGTAGAAATTGACAAAAGCCGTTGATCTGGTTAAGGATCAGCGGCTTTTGTGGTATAATAGAAACATCTAAAATGGGGATGGTGAGAAGGTTGGAATGTGAAAATTGCAAAGGTACGAATTTTAGTTTGGAAAAATGGGCGCGGGGGTATAGTCGTGGCGGTTTACGATTAATAAGGTCTATGCTTGTATGCAACTGCTGCGGCACAAGGAGAGTTCGAGAGTATGCTAACGAAAGTAAGCTAAGTGAGGCTTTCCCCGATATAGATATAATGCAGTATATGGGGAAATAGTATTAAAAGCACTTACTTCGGTGAGTGCTTTTTTTATGTGTTGAAACAAACATAAATAACGAGGCGGTGGTGATCATGTGAGCGAGAAACACGAGCAGGTTTATGATTTAATAGTGTGATATAATATTGCTATAGTTAATAGGGATGTGATTAATTAATGGCTGATTTGTTGCAAATTAGATTAATAAATCAGATAATGGAGAAATTTAATTTTGATTTTATTGATTTAACTGTTTGCATTGTAATTTTATATGTCATTTACAAAATTTCAATGATGTTAATAAATAGTGCCATTGAAAAAAATAATGACATATTGATTGAAAAATATAGAAATGTTATACAGAAAGATATAAATAATTATATTAGTGTTTATGATAAGAAAACCAAATATTATCATGGAATGTATAAAAGGTTATCAGAAGTATATCTTTTTTTGGAATCTACAATAATAGATAAAAGAGAGTTGCCATATTATTGGAATGAAAAAGATTGGAGTATAGCGATTAATGATTTAGAAATAAGTAATTTTGAAAAAGAGGTTTTATACGGTTATACAGATGAGAAAAAAAATACGTTTGATAGATTAAATCAAACGTATTATAGTTTTTTTCAACAATCTAATTGTAAAAAATTAGAAAATAAAAAAAGAATGCTGCAGCTATATTTTGAGAAACATAGATTATATTTTGATAGAAATGTTGAAGAGAAACTCATCGATGTTATAGAAAAAATATTAAATGAAACAATAAACAAGAAGGGTGGATATATACATATAAAGTGGTGGTTAGAAGAGATACTTTTTGAGATGAAAAAAGATTTAAGAAAATGCGAATAAATCTTATTGATTAATAGATGAGGATATCATTTTTATATGAAGTGCATATAAAATCGGTTTTAATGGTTAAAGCGTTCACTAATGTGGACGCTTTTCTTATGTTCATTTATGGGAGAATTTTCATAGGTTCTTCCTGAGGGTGGCGAGCCTTGCGGGTCTTTCGAGCCCCGAAAAAGGTTTAGATTTAAAAATATTTTTTCCTATTTCCTTCTCTTTGTAGTAGACAGGCGGTGAAAATAGAAGTGGTTAAAATGCTGAAACGTGGCTCTGCAAGAGAGCTTGCCGAATTATTGGGCATCAGCGAACGACGTGTAAATCAGTTGGTAAATGAGGAAGTTTTGCATCGTGAAATAGAAGGAGACTTCGTTTTGACAATGGCAATAGCTTCGTTTTATGAAAATAAATATTCCAGTAAGGATGAAGATGATTATTGGTCTGAAAAAGCATTGCATGAAGCTGCAAAACGTAAATTAGCTGAACTTGAATTGGCAAGGCGACAAAATCTGTCGCATGATGCGGCAGATGTCGAAAGAGTTATGACAGATATGTTATCTAAATTACGGAGTCAGCTTTTAGGCATACCAGCCAAGATGGCTGCTAGACTGGAGAATCAGAGCAGAAGTGTTATTATGACGGAACTTTCTAAAGAAATTAAGTCAAGGTTAACTGAGCTTAGCGATTATAATCCGGAGATATTTAGTAATGAAGAAGACAGTTGATCTTTTCAAAAAAATAGTAAAACAGTCATTGATGCCGTTATCAGATCAAACTGTATCCGAATGGGCTGATAGCTATAGGATGATATCTGGCGAAGCTGCTGCAGAGCCTGGGCGGTGGCGAACAGATCGTGCTCCATATCAAAAAGCCATTATGGATGCTTTTACTGAACCAGGCATAACTAGGGTGGTTGCAAAGACCGCATCTCAGGTTGGAAAGTCCGATATCATGAATAATATTATTGGTCGGTTCGCGCATCTGGCGCCCGCACCGATAATGATGATCCAACCAACTATCGAAACATCACAGGACTATAGTAAATCACGTATAGCGCCGATGATCAGAGATACAAAGGTATTGAGAGATATTTTTAAAGACGTAAAAAGTCGTGATGCCGGCAATACTATCCTTTCTAAACAGTTCCCAGGCGGCAGACTTATCATGGCGGGTGCTAACAGTCCTGCCGGTCTTGCCAGTAAGCCGATAAAAATACTGCTGGCAGACGAAGTTGACCGCTTTCCAAAAAGCGCCGGCACAGAAGGCGACCCGGTCAGCTTGGCTGCAAAACGTATGACTACATTTTGGGATAGCGTAATGGGGCTATTCTCAACACCGACCAATGCTGGAGACAGTCGAATCGAAGATGAATATATAACAGGGACTCAGGAAGAGTGGCAGCATCAATGCCCAAAGTGCAAAGAGTGGCATTTAGTCACACATCGGGATATGCATACTGACTACGACTGTTCTGTTGATAAAAAGGGAACAAGGCAGATTATCGTTAAGTCAGTTATTTGGCGTTGTCCAGATTGCGGGTTTGGGTTTACAGAAACTGAAATGCGGCAGGCCGCACAAAAATATATTGCACAGAACGCTTCGGCTCTCACTAAGGGGGTACGGAGCTTTTTTGTTAACTGTTTTGCATCACCTTGGGTGAACTGGTCAGATGTAATGCAGGAATGGTTGGAAGCACAGGGCGATCCAGAGCGTGAAAAAGTAGTTGTTAATACTCGTTTTGGAGAAGCATATGAGCGCAAAGGAAATTTTGAAAGCCATGAGCAGTTTATGCGCAGGCGTGAAAACTATGGCGCCGAGCTGCCGGAAGGCGTACTGCTTTTAACAGCGGCCGTTGACGTACAAGACAACAGGCTCGAGTATGAGATTTGTGGCTGGGGAATGGCTGAAGAATGTTGGGGAATAAAAAAGGGTACTATTTTGGGCGTGCCGGATACACCTAAAGTGTGGGCTATGCTGGACGAACAGCTGGATAAGGAATATCGCTTTGCGTCAGGTAAGGGTCTTTTGGTAGCCAGGACCTTTATAGATTCCGGCGGTCACTACACGAAAGAAGTTTATGCGTACTGTAAAAAACGATTTATAAGGCAGCGTTTTGCTATAAAAGGTTCATCGACACCAGGAGTGCCGTTATTGCATAAGTACGCTAAGGTTAAAACCGTAAGGGGACATACGATACCGCTGGTAATGCTTGGCACAGATAGCGGCAAACAATATGTTATGGATCGGTTATCGATTGAAGAGCCTGGACCTAAATATTTTCATTTTCCGCTTGATAAGAGTGATAGCGTAACTGTACAGCTAACTCGCGGCTACGATGAATTTTATTTTAAAGGCCTCATATCTGAAACGAAAGAGCCTCGTCGGAAAAATGGAGTATTAGTATATCAGTGGGTAAATATAGCTAAAGATAAACGGAACGAGCCTTTGGATCTGCGGGTTTATAACCTCGCATGTATGTTAAGCGTAAATCCTGATTTCGAGGCTTTGGAAAAATTGATCAACAGCCCGAATGTAATCAAAGAACAATCGGTAAAGTCTAAACTGAAAAACAAGCCTAAAGGCGGCTACGGCTGCATTAGAAAAGGAATGAGGAGTGATTATTAGTGGCAAGTACGGTACTTAATGAACGATTAAAGCAGTATTTATCTGCAGAACAGTCTATTTTGGTAGCAGGGCAAAGCTACAGAATTGGCAATAGAACGCTGACAAGAGCTGATTTATCAGAAATAAGAAAAGAAATAAATGATCTTATTGCTGCAGGAGCGACTACGGATGAGGCAATGCATCCAAGAGGGTATCGAACAAAGCAAGTTATTATGCGGGATTAGGAGGATAGATGATGGTGAAACGTAAAAAAGCAATACCGGCTAAGGCCAGGCAGCCTACTGCTGAGAATACAAATGATAAAAAAATAATAGTAGTGAACAGCGGCTATTCAGAAGGCGGCGCCAGTAGGACACGAAGTACTTTACGTGGCTATAATCCCTTGAAATCCAGTACTAAAGCAGATGTCGATGTAAATTTGGTAACTTTACGAAACCGCAGTGCAGATTTAGTATGTAACTCTCCGCTTGGTTCAAGTGCTATTAATACTTCGCGCAGCAATGTTATAGGCGCTGGTCTTAAAGTTTCGCCTAAAATAGATTATAGGTTGCTGGGATTGACTGCAGAGGAAGCTAAAGAGTGGCAGCGTCAGGCGTTTCGTGAATTTAACCTTTGGGCAAACAGCACGGCCTGTGATTTGTATCGAAAAAATAACTTTTTTGATATGCAGGATATTGCATATATGAGCTATCTTGTAGATGGTGACGGGTGGGCGGCGATCAAGTATCGCAGGCCGGTACCTGATAATCCGTATTGTTTAAGAGTACAGCTTTTTGAGGCCAGTAGGGTCTGTAACCCAAACAGTAGTGGATCGTATGGTTCGCCGTCTTATTATGATGTTGAAATGACTAACAATAAAAATGGTAATCGTATTATTAACGGTATAGAAATAGATTCAGACGGAGCTGTTGTGGCCTATTGGATTGCGAACAGAGTACCTTTTGATTTAACTAACCCGTCTGCAGTTTTAAAGTGGCAGCGAGTGGAAGCATTTGGCAAGTTAAGTGGCCGGCCAAATATTTTGCAGATATCGCATGAAGAACGACCAGAGCAGTACAGAGGCGTACCAATATTGGCGCCGGTGATCGAGGTATTGAAGCAGGTCAGCCGCTATACTAATGCGGAGCTTACGGCTGCCATCATTAAATCGTTTTATACTTTGTTTTTTACGACTAATAACAATATTGATGATATGAATGATGTTCTAAGTTCAACTTATGGTCAAGCGGAAGCCGTAACACCAGAAGACCTAGCTCATGTTGAAGTTGGTCCAGGAACGCTTAATCTGCTGCCTCCTGGTGTCGATGTAAAGTCGATGGACGCAAGCCGTACAATGTCAACTTTTGAACCATTTACAAATATGATGATCAGTCAGATCGGTGCAGCTATTGGCACACCGGCAGAGGTGTTACTTAGTCGTTTTCAATCTTCATACTCTGCGGCACGTGGGGCATTATTACAAGCTGCCAGCAATTTTAAAACTAGACGTACCTGGTTTGCACGTGATTTTTGTCAGCCTGTTTATGAAGCTTGGCTGGCAGAGGCGGTTGCTATCGGTAGAATTAGTGCTCCTGGCTATGGTAGTGATCCAATCATAACTAAGGCATGGAGTAATGCTGATTGGTTTGGCCCTGTTATGGGGATGTTGGATCCAGTAAAAGAGGTAACTGGCGCAGCCTTACGCGTAAAATATGGTTTCTCTACCGGTGAACGTGAATCTGCGGAACTTACAGGGACTGATTACGATAGTAATATCGATCAGATAGCTATAGAACAGCAAACATGGCGAGCTAAAGGATTGGAACCGCCTAAGGCTGATAATACTGGTGGGAATGGAGGTGATAATGATGGGGAAATTTTGGCAGGTGAAGAATGATGTTAGTGGCGACGCTGAAATATTGATCTACGGTCCAATCGCAGCAGAGCGATCCTGGTTTGGTGATGAGGCAACGCCGCAGCAGTTTGCCCAGGATCTTAACGGGCTGGGTGGCAGAGATGTTACCGTACGCATTAACAGCGGCGGCGGTGATGTGTTTGCGGCACATGCTATTCACAATTTGCTCAAAAGCTATAAAGGGCGTGTCACGGCGGTAATTGACGGACTGGCTGCCAGCGCAGCAACGGTTGTAGCCGTGGCGGCAGATAAAATCATTATGCCGTCCAACTCGTTGATGATGATCCACGACCCGGCTATCGGCCTTAGCGGATATTACCCAGCGGGCGAGCTGACAAAGCTGGTTGATGCACTGGCTACTATCAAAACAAGTATTATCGCAGCATACCGTAAGCGTTGTAAGGCGACGGACGAGGAAATCGAAACTATGATGGCAAACGAAACTTGGATGGGTGCGGCAGAGTGCAAAGAAAAAGGTTTTGCTGACGAGATAGTTGGCGGAGTAGCCGCTGCTTTGAACGGTAATACTTTAGTGATCAATGCAATATCGCATGATTTGAGCCGTTTTGGTAATGCCGATGCGGTGAAAAATAAATTTAAACAAAGTGAGGTTAGAGATATGCCAAGTGGTAAATTAGAAAAAATTCTTAATGCTTTAGGTTTGCAGGAACTGTTGGAAGATACGCAGGCCGCAGCGTCCGGTGCAGTGCAGCCCCAGGCGAATAATGCGCTTCCGGCGACGGCGGTGGATAATGTCGCAGCGGTGGAAGCTGCGGTGGCCGCAGAGCGTCAGCGTGTACTCGATTTGGAGGCGCTGGACGATGGACAAAATGTCGCGATTACTGCGATCATCAACGAAGCCAAGAAAAGCGGCAAAACTGTTAACGAAGTAAAAAATTATGTGGAAGCAGTTAAAAATGCTGCTCCAGCAGGGGCTGTAACTAATGCCGCGCAGAATGTTGTAGCTGCTATGGTAGCCGACAATAAAAGCTCTGGTGTGGAAGGCGTTACTGCCAATCCAGCGACCGATGAAGCGGCTGTAAGTGCAGCGGCAGATGCGAAAGCACTGGATAAAATGGCTAAGGTAATGGATAGTAAATTTGGAGGTGCGAAATAATGGAAATGATTTCCAACATGAACGGAACTCATTATGATGAGCTTATTGGTGGTACAGCAGTACCGGTACTTACTAAAAACGTAACGCTGAAAGGAGTTACGGCCAGTTATAAGCGTGGTACGCTTCTGGCTTTGGTTAACGGTAAATATGAAATTGTTGACAGCACAGCTTCTACCGGTGCGGAAAAGGCGTCGGCAGTTTTGGCACATGATACGGACTTAACCGGGGCTGACGTTGTTGCTACCGTTTATATCAGTGGCCAATTTAATCGCGAAAAACTCATTGTTGCGCAAACAGCTGACAACGCTACTGCTCATGAAGAAGAACTGCGTGCGGTCAATATCTATTTGACCAGCGTGAAATAAGGAGGATGAAGATAATGCCTATTAATATTGATGATACCAGAACTTTGCTGCAGGCAATTGAGCGCACCAATCCGCCGACTACGACTTTGATTGATACCTTTTTCCCTGCGGTTAAAACCTTTTTGACGAATACCGTAGATATGGAATACCGCAAAGGCGGCCGCAAAATGGCTCCGTTTGTAGTACCGGGCAGCAAAGGCGTAAATATGAGCCGTCACGGTTCGCAGATCAGGTCCTATAAGGCCCCGCTGATGCGCCCGAAACGGACTATCGAGGCATCCGATATCGAACGTCGCGGATTTGGCGAAGATATCTACAGCACCCGCACTCCGGCAGAACGTGCACAAGAATTGCGTGCTTATGACATGGCGGAACTGATGGACGCCTGTGTCCGTCGTCAGGAGTGGATGGCTGCGCAGCTTTTGATCAACGGCGAGTACGAGTGCAAAGGCTATGCCGATGATGGCGAAACCGTTGTGGTCGACACAATTACATTTTCTGAATTTGACAATAAAACAACTTTGTCAGGCTCGGATACATGGGATAATGCAACCGCTAAAATCTATGATGTCATGGGCGACGCATCCCAAAAAATCCGCCGCAACGCCGGTATGATCCCGACGGTGGCCCTGTGCTCGCAGAATGTAGTATCTTATCTGCTCAATAACGAGCAGATTTATAAATATCTGTTGGTACCCAGCCGCGAAAATTTGGCGCTGATGAGCATTCAACCGAAGTTGGTTAGACCGGAATTACTGCGAGTGGGTTACATTGAATCCCTTAATCTGGAAATCTATGCTTATGACGGCGTGTATGAGAGCGACGATGGCAACCTTGCCCAGTATATCCCTGATGATCATATGATTATTGGTGTGCCCGGTCGTGGTAAACGTCTCTTTGGCGCAGTAACGCAGCTTGAAGACGACAAACAATTTCGTACTTATGAAGGCGCGTACATTCCGAAAGTCACCGGCAATACCGAAAGCGATACGACCACACTGGCTATGTCCAGCCGCTGCGTAGTATGTCCGGAGTTTTTGGATGATTGGGCGACCTTGAAAGTTAAATAAGGAGGTTTTTAAATGCAACAAGTATTGATAAAGAAATTTTCCTTGCGCCGCAATGGAGTTGTTTATAAAGCAGGTACTATTATTGAACTGCCGGATAGCGAAGCTGATGCATTAGTAAAAGAGGCTCCAAAAGAATTTGAAAAAGTTGCTGTTACCTTAATTTCCGATGCTGATGCAGGTAGTGATAATAACGAAGAAAAAGCCTTGAAGGATTATTCGAATGAAGAACTTAAGGCTATGTGCAAAGCCCGCGAGATTGAAATTCCGAAAAACGTTAACAAAGCAAAACTCGTTGAGTTGATTGAAGCAGTAAATGAGGCTGATGAGGAGATTCTGCCTCCGGTAAATACAGCAGCAACGGTCAAATGAAAAACTTTCGTGAGCAGATAGCCGCAGATAATACTGCGGCTTTTATAAATTCTTTGGAATTTGCTGAAGAACATAGTCTTAACGGTACTGTATGTAATGCTATATTGCAGGATATATCGGTTGCAGAAAGTTTATCGACGGGAGCGGGTAGTACTCAAACTTATCCTGAGATATACGGCAGCCGGCTGCAGGTAAATTGCTTGGCAGGGGATTTGCCGGAACTTCCTGTATATGGACAGCTTTTCGGCATCGATGATAAGCAGTATCTGGTTGAAAGCTGTGCTGATGATATGGGCGTTCTGACGATTCAATTGGTGGCGAATGACAGATGATATCTATTGATGCAAAGGAAATAGAAAAAGCAAAGATTTTGCTTGAAAATTATCCTCAGCAAGTAAAAGCGGCAGCAGCGAGTGCAATAAATCGTACGTCTGCAATGGTAAAGACCGAAGTATCTAAAACAATCAGAAAAAACTATCTGATATCAGCAAAAGATATAAAGTCTACTTTAAGCATTAAACGAGCTTCCCGATCAAAGCTTACAGGGATGATTAGTTCTATAGGGCAGGCACCATTAATTACTGCTTTTAGAGTAAGGGCGTATAAAAAAGGACCGGTGAGGGTTCAAGTAATGAAAAAAAATAAATCCAAACCGATTCCTGGGTTATTTATTGGTGTTTCTTCTAAGGGCTATGTTGGTGCTATGCAGCGTAAAAATTTAAATATGCGATATCCTTTGCGTATACCTCATGGCCCCAGCGTTCCGCAGATGTTTTCCGCTGACCGTTCAATGAGTGTGATCGCACCGTTTGCAGAAAAAACATTAAATCAAAGGTTTTTACATGAAATTTCATATCGTTATGGAAAATTTGGAGGGCGGTAATGACACAAGTCGAATTGATGGAAAATCTGGCAGCGTTTCTAAAAAATGTTGTCCGAGAATATGAATCGCAGCAATCTGACGGTTCTTATACTCCGATAACTGTTTATTCTGGATACCTGCCGGTGAAAACGAATGCCAAAGAAAGTGAATCATGTATTTATGTGCTGGTTCTTGAATGTGAAGATGGTGATGAGCAGAGTGCAGCAAAGGTTGAAATAGGATTTAGTATCATTGACGGTGATACTTCTGAGGGGTGGCGCAGCTTGTTTAATCTTATGGAACATGTACGTCAGGCATTGCTTAAAAAGCGTACTGTAGCAAATAAGCATCGGCTTATCTTGCCTATCAAATCTAAGGTGGCAGATGAGCAGCCTTTCCCGCAGTGGCAGGGCTTAATGACAGTTAGTTACACACTGGGCAAGCCAGTAGAGGAGGAAATAAATTATGGCTATTAACAAAAAAAGCAGTCAGACCACTAAGCCTGAACGCTTGATTTATGTAGGCCCGTCTTACAAAAACGGAAAGTTATTGAAATATCAGGTATTCATTGGCGGGTTACCAACTCATATTGATGATGTATTTGAAAAGTGTCCGCAAATTAAAAAACTGTTTGTAGCTGTTTCAGAATTGCCAGAAGCTGAAAGGGCTATTGCAAAAGCGGGAACACCTATGAATAAATATTACCAAGCTGCTGTTTTGGCAGAAAAGGAGGAATAACATATGGCATATAAGCATGGCGTATATACATCTGAGGTGCCAACATCTATTGTTCCGGCAGTAAATTCTACTGCTGGGTTACCAGTTGTTTTTGGTACGGCTCCAATTCATTTGGCAAGTAACAGAGCAGAGGTTAATAAACCTATTTTGTGCTATACATATGCAGAAGCGGTAGCGGCTATGGGATACAGTGAAGATTGGGAGAAATACACTCTTTGTGAAACTATTTATAGCCAATATTCGCTTTATGCAGTTTCACCGACAGTTTTTGTTAATGTTTTAGATCCCAAAAAACATAAAGCGCCGGTCAGTGATAAAGAGGTTCAGTTCAACAGTGAAAAAACTGTGATTGTAAATGATCCAGTGTTACTTGAAACATTGAAAGTAAAAAAAGCATCTGCCGGACAACCGTTGACGGAAGGCGTTGACTATGAAGCTGCTTTTGACAGTGATGGGAATTTAGTAATTACTGCATTAAGTGGCGGACAGCTTACAGACAGTGCTTTTTTGGACTATGAAAAAATTGATCCCTCAGCCGTGGATAAGGATGACATTATTGGTGGTATTGATATCAGTACGGGCGCATACACAGGTCTTGAGAATCTTTCAAAAGTATTTCCTCTGTATCGTTTAGTACCTGGTATGGTGCTTGCTCCTGGTTGGACACATGATCCGGAAGTGGCAGCTGTTATGACTGCCAAAGCAAGTACTATTAACGGTTTGTTTAAAGCTTCTGTTTTGGTAGATGTTCCGGCTGACACAGTAAGAAAATATACCGATGTTCCGGCTTGGAAAAATAATAACAATTATGTTGGAGTGGATCAAATAGTCTGCTGGCCTATGGTAAAACTTGGCGAAAAGAAATATCATCTTTCTACTGCGGTAATGGGTGCGATGGGCGTTTTGGATGCAAAAAATGATGATATTCCCTATGAAAGTCCTTCAAATAAAAATATACAAATGGATAGTTTATGTTTGTCTGATGGAACTGAAGTAGTTTTGGATCTGGAACAAGCTAATTATCTTAATGGGCAGGGTGTAGTTACTGCTCTGAACTTTATCGGTGGATGGAAGTTGTGGGGGAATCGTACTGGTTGTTATCCTGCAAATACAGATGTAAAAGATAATTTTATTTGTTTACGGCGTATGTTTAATTGGCATGCACAGACCTTTATTCAAAGTTATTGGTCTAAAGTAGATAACCCGATGAACAAACGACTTATTGATCTTGTCGTGGATAGCGAAAATATTCGCATTAATGGATTTGTTTCAAGAGGGTTCTTGCTTGGTGGAAGAATTGAATATTTGAAAGAGGAGAATCCAACAACAGATCAGATGGACGGTATTGTAAGATTCCATACTTATTTTACGCCGCCGGTGCCGGCACGTGTAATTGAAAATACGATCGAGTTTGATACGTCTTATCTTGAGACGTTGTTTGGTTAATGAGGAGGATGAAAGATGAGTAATAATGTTGTTCCGGAAAAGCTAATTAACTTTAGAGCCTATAATGACGGAAATGATCTTCTTGGCGTAACTGATGTCCAGCTACCGTCTTTGGATGCAATGACCGAAACAGTAAAGGGTGCTGGTATTGCCGGTGAGGTAGACAGTCCTGTTTTAGGGCACTTTGGGAGTATGGAAACTGTACTTAACTGGCGTACTATTTCTAAACCTGGAATGAACCTAGCATCTCAAAAGGGGGTTAGCTTAGACCTGCGCGGCGCGCAGCAGTTTTACGACCCTGAAAAAAGTGAGTACGTCGTAAAGGCTGTAAAATGCGTGATCCGCGGCGTGCCGAAAAAAACCGAACTCGGCAAATTAGACGTTGGAACGACTACCGGCTCCAGCAACACCATTGAAACTAATTATATTAAAGTGATTATTGCTGGCGAAACCGTGCTGGAAGTTGATAAATATAATTATATTTCTAATATTGGCGGCACTGACTATCTTGCCGATGTCCGTGAGGCGTTGGGTCTGAATTAAAAATAAATAAAGGGGGCGGCCCGCAGAGTGGTGCCCCTTTTAAAATTTGGAGGTAAATGATGAAAGTAGATTATAAAAAACTTAAACAAGGATTGGGAGAACTAACGGGATATGATTTTGCGGCCGCAGAGCAGCAGGCAAGGATTCTTGGAGATGGTACCCCTGAAATTGTGTACTCTAAAACATTCCATGCTGTTATTGCGGCGAAGGTTTTAGGTGTCACAATTGATGATATTAAGGGTTTGCCAATTAGGGAATATGTTGCAGTGACTTCTAATGTATCAGTTTTTTTAGTAGGCACTTTGACCGATCAAGCCCTGCAGGAGTTATCCGGGAAATAGCAGTATGCTTATTTGAATATGGTAATGTTCATTTTTGGTTTAATCAACCAGTGAACGAATTAGAGAAATGGCTTGAAACAATAAGTGCCGTAAATAAAAAAAGAAAGCCCACTGCATGAATAATGCTGTGGGCTTTTAACGTAAATATTCTTTTTTTATTGGGGAACGCGAACAAACTTCGTCACAATCTTTTAATACTGCTATCACTTCTGGATCGTGAATGCCATCATATGTGCCAGGATCATAGAGGGGCTTGTAGACGCCATCATATTTAGCAGAAGAATCATATTGTAATGCTTTTTCTTCCCGTCTATTTTTAATCATTGCATGAAAGAACCCGACTATACACATCAATATAAAACCAATACAAAACAAAATTGCAAGAATAATCATAAAGCTCACCTCTTTATAGTTATTATACTATAAATTTTTAATGGAGGCAAAAAATGGCGAATATATTTACGACAGCATTTGTTATAAATGGAATGCTATCTAATAGTTTTACATCATCGACCAAGATGGCAAATTCGCAATTGACAGAATTACAACAGACTGTTAAAAGAATAGATCTTGCTCAAAAAAAATTAAATGCTGAGTTTACTAATGGAGCTATGAGCGTAGAGCAATATGAAAGAAAAATGGGTAGATATCAAGATACGCTTAATAAAACTCAGCAACAACAGAAGTTGTTACAGGATAGATTGAATAAAAAAAATATTGCAAATTCTCAGTTTGTAGAGAGACGCCAAAGTTTCTTAACTACCGCAGCTGCTATTGGCACTATTGCTCAGCCGTTCATCTCTGCAGCTCAGACTGCAATGAAATTTGAATTTGCTATGTCGAAAGTTGGTGCTATTGCAAATGCTACAGGGCCTGAATTATCTTTGTTGACGCAAACAGCAAGGTCATTGGGCGAACAAACAAAGTTTACTGCGACGCAATCCGCTGAAGCAATGAGTTATCTGGGGATGGCCGGTTGGAAGACAAATGAGATTGTTGCAGGTATGCCAGGATTATTAAATTTAGCTGCTGCCGGCAATACTGATTTAGCACGTACTGCAGATATTGTTTCTGATAATCTGACTGCTTTTGGTTTAAGTGCTGATAAAGCGCAACATATGGCTGATGTTTATGCTGTTACTATAACATCCACAAATACTAATGTGGAAATGTTGGGAGAAACGATGAAATATGCTGCTCCTGTAGCACACGCATTTGGGGCATCGATGGAGGAGACAGCCGCTTTAGCAGGTATTATGGCTAATAGTGGCATTAAAGCGAGTAATGCAGGTACAGCGCTGAGAGCTGGTTTAATTAGATTGGCCGGACCGCCTAAAATGGCAAGTAAAGCGCTAGAGCAGCTGGGGCTGTCAATGGAAGATTTGACAAATGAACAAAAAGAAGCTGCAATGGCTTTAAAAACTTTGGGTATTGAAACTGGCAATGCAGAAGGACCTCAAAAGATGGCTATCATAGTAGGCCAATTGCAAGAACGAATGAAAGGATTAAGTAAAGAAGAACAGCTGGCTATGTCGAAAGCTATTTTCGGGCAGCAGGCAGCAGCGGGGTGGCTGGCAGTACTACAGGCAGGACCTAAAGTGCTTGGTGATTTGACAAATTCTTTAGTTAACAGTGATGGTGCGTCTGAAAAAATGGCAAAGCAGATGAATGCTAATGCAGAAGGTGCAATTATACGTCTTTCTTCGGCATTTGAGTCGTTGCAAATATCATTAGCAAATGGATTTTTACCTGTCATAGCTAATGTAGGTGATTCTTTAGCTGTATGGACGGGGAAGTTATCGGCTTTATCTACAGCACACCCAATAGTAGCACAGGGGATCATATACACTATTGGAACTTTTGGGTTATTATGGCTTACATTTAAAACGGGTAGAGCTATTATCTCCGGCTATAATGCGTTTATGGCTACCTGTGCTTTATGGCAGACGACTTTGGGAAATTGTACGGCAGTATTAAGATCAAAAACAATGCTTCTTGCCGGCACACAAAGGACTGTGGCTTTGGCAACGAAGCTGTGGAGTGGTGGAATGATGTTGGTAAATGCGGCTATGGCAGCTTGCCCTATTGGTTGGTTATTGATTGGAATCAGTTTATTAGTCGTTGCCGGAACTATTTTATACAGGCATTGGGATACAGTCAAACAGTTCTTTACAACTTTGTGGGACAGTCCAATAGCTAGAATAGCCTTTTTTGTCACTGGGCCTGTAGGTTGGATCATTGGCGCGGTTACTGCAATAATTGCTAACTGGGATACATTAGCGGCATATTGGGATTATTTTTGGGATAATCCATCTGCTGCAATATTTAGATTCACAAGTTATATTCAGGAACAATTTACAAGTGCCGAAACCTGGCTTCGCGAAAAATGGCAATCCATTAGTAATTTTTTATCTACACCTATTTTTGGCAAAGTTAATATTACGGCATCCGGTAATGGTGCAGAGGTTGCAGAAAATGCGTATGGCGGTATTTATGGCAGGGGGACATTTCTTACTACTTTTGCGGAAAACTCTGGTGAAAGCGCGATACCGCATACTCCCAATAGACGTAATATAGGATTGTTGGCCAAAACTAATGAAATCATGGGGAATCCATTGGGAACTGGTGGCGGAATAACGGCTACCTTTGCGCCGCAGATCACCGTACAAGGGAATGCCGATACTGCTGAAATTTCAACTTTGTTAGATCAAAAAATGCGTGAGTTTAAAGCAATGTTGGCAGAAGTGCAGAATCAGAACAGGAGGCTTTCGTATGGCTAAAACATATTACACAATTCAGGGCGATATGTGGGATGGTATAGCAAAAAAGTTATATGACGATGAAAGTGGCGTAAACGCGCTGCTGGAAGCAAATCAGCAATATGCTGACATAGTTGTTTTTCCAGCAGGTATTATTTTGGATGTGCCGGATTATGAAAAGCCTACCCCAACTAGTTTGTTACCACCATGGAGGCGTTAAATGGAAGCACGTAGAATATCGGCGATCATAAAATATAATAATAAAGATATCTCAGTTGATATCAGTAAATATCTAAAAAGCATCAGCTATACCGATAATCTATCGGGAGAAGCCGATGATTTGCAGATAACACTGGAAGACAAGGCGGGGATTTGGCAATCGACATGGATACCGGAAAAAGGAGCACTTCTAGATGTAATGCTGCAGCAAAAATATTGGCAAACTTTGTCGGAGTTACCACAAAGTTTGTGTTTGGGATTGTTTGAAATAGATGAAATAACAAGCAGTGGCTATCCGTCAGAAGTACGAATAAAAGCAGTTTCTGTGCCTGATAATAATACTCTTAGAGGTACTGAACGTAGTCGGAGTTGGGAAAAGGCAAAGCTGCAGGTAATCGCTAATGATATAGCTTCAGCTGCAGGAATGTCATTGTTTTGGGACACAGAAGAAAATCCGGTGCTGGATAGGGCAGAACAGACAGAACAGTCTGATCTGTCTTTTTTATATGCAATTTGTAAGGATAAAGGCCTGGCATTGAAAATAAGTGATAAAAAAATCATTATTTTTGATGAAGCAAAATATGAAGCGGAAAAAGCAAAGATAACAATAGTAAAACCAGGTACCGTTTATAAAAAAGAGTCTGGAATGAAATATTTGTTTGTTGGTACTGGCTACAGTCTGCGTACTAAAATTAGAGATATTTATGCTGCCTGCAGAGTTAGTTATCAGCAGGGCAGTTCAAAATCTAATATTGAGGCAACTTATACTGTTGCTGGTAAAAAGGGAAAAACATTGCAAGTAAATGAACAAGTTGAAAGTGTTGCTGAAGCATTAAATTTAGCAAAAAAACGGTTGCGCGAAAAAAATAAAGACGAAGTTACTGGATCTTTAAATATGTTGGGAAACTTTGTCTTATTATCTGGGGTTACAGTTAATTTATTAGGATTTGGAGCTTTTGATGATAAGTACTTGATAACCAGAGCATCACATGATATTGGCAGCGGTTATACGACAAATATCGATGTAAGAAGGTGTTTAAATGGATACTAATTTTATAAAAAACATAATTCGTATCGGGAGGGTATCTTCTATTGACGTCAATACAAATACTGCAAGAGTAGCTTTTTCTGATAAAGACGATTTGGTATCTGGTAATTTGATGATTGTAAATCGCGGAAGCATGGTTGATAAGGATTACTGGATACCTGATATTGATGAACAGGTTCTGTGCTTAATGCAGCCTAATGCCAGTGGCAAAGGGTTAAATGACGGTTTTATTCTGGGGTCTTTCTTTTCTGCTGAGGATCCTCAGCAGGAAAGTAGCGCAGATGTGCGTGCTGTAAAGTTTAGTGATGGAACTGTTGTAAAGCATGATCGTAAAACTGGTAACTTAACTATAAATGCAACTGGTGACATCAGTATTATTGCTGGCGGCGCAGTGACGATTAAGGGTGCGGTGGTTAAGATAAATTAATTAGCTAAAAATTGAGGTATTATTGAAGTAGGTATGAAAAATGTGGTACAATATGTATACACGAAAAGGAGGTGCTATTGCTATGGAAAGATTGAATAGAATAGTTTCTCAAATACAAGAAGCAAATATTGGTGATGAGTATCGTAATAGCAATGAGAGTATTGAAACATTAGGAGAATCAGTGAGGTCGAAGTTAATGAATCAGGCTAAGAATGCTGCAGATAGTATTGCAGATTATTTTTGGACTGATGAAGGTGCTGCTTTTAAGATAGGGAGTTTGATGGAAGCGTTAAATTTCAAAGTATATAGTAATGATGAATTTGGTGATGATACGTTATCTGGAATATTAGCACTTAATGCAAATAAAGTAGATTCTGAATATGGAGATAAGTTAATTGTAGTTAATGGAAATGATAATGTAGGGCATCAAAGATTTACAATAGCTCATGAATTGGCACATTTTCTTTTTGATGCAAAACCTGGGGAAGAGTACTATGAAGCTTTTTATAGAACTAGCGTAAATGATGATGTTCTGCAAGAATTTAGAGCGAATCAATTTGCAGCGAATCTTTTGATGCCAGAAAAGCGATTTAAAGAACGCTATATGTTTATAGCCAGTAAAATTGACGATCCCAATAACAGAGAGAAAATTTTAAGTATAGATTTTGGCGTATCACCTACTGCAGTTCGTCGTCGCATTAAAGAGCTCAATCTTGCAAAAGAGGTTGGTGCTTTGTGTGGATGAAAATGATAAAAGCAAAGTAAAAGTATTAGATTTATTAAGAAGTTTAGATACAACTCAACCAGAGAATCATTTTGAAGATGCAAGTAATTCATTTGTAGGTAATGATGAATTAAGCATGAGAAGCCATAACGAAAGCTATACTAAAATTTTAGCAGGGTATAGTAATACTTTAGAAGAGAATTTGACGGCAAAATGTGATTATAAAAAATGGTTTTTCTGGTGCTGTATTGGAATCTTGTTTTCAGTGGCTATGACATTGATTGGAAGTGTATGGGTTATCATACAAATGACATATCAATATCAGCATTTAACTTTTGCAATACAGAATGTAATTTCTATCGTGAGCGCGATATCAGTAGCGTTCATAGCTTCATTTATGATTATTCCTAAGATAATTACAAATTATTTATTTAATCTTAATGAAGAGAAGAATATGATGGAGATTATACAAAATATTCAAAAACATGATCTAGCAATTAGGAAAGACATAAAAGAATATAAAAACGGAAATAACACAAAATAGTCAAAAAAGCACTCCTTAAGGAGTGCTTTTTTAATGGGATCGAATTAATCTTAAAAATTTTTCGCAGATTTTGTTTTTTAGAATATCAGTTTTTATTTTGTCAGATTCATTATTTATTTTTTCTATCATATTATTAAAAATATAGCGATCCATGGTAACAGAAAAATCAGGGCTGCTTTTATAAACTAGAGTAATTGTTTTGTTTTCTTTATTTTCTGAGGCATCGAAACCAGATCTTTTAATAATTTTTACAGGATCATCGGGCGGGATGGCTTTAACAGATAGTGTAAATTCAAAAAGAAATTCTTCTAATGTCAAGCCCAGCGCGTTTGCTATTTTTTGAATAGTTAAGATAGTGAAATTTATTTCTCCACGTTCATATTTTCCAAATTGAGATGGAGACATATTACATTTTTTACTTATATATTCTTGAGTCATATTATTTTTTATACGTAAATATTTTATTAGGTTTCCAATAGTTAAAAGAGTACTATCTTTATGTGATTCGTCTTTTTTCATTTTAAACTCCTTGAAAAAGTATATATTTGTCTTGTACTAAAATTTTATTTTAACTTGTTTCCGTATCTTAATATTGGTATTATAACAAGTAAATAGAAGTTTTTAAAGGTAATATAAATACATTTTTGTCGCAACTGGCATTTGACAGAGAATGTTTGAAAATATATTATTAATGCAAAAGTCAATATATTATTTTTTACTTAGAAATAATGCTTGACTTCTGTACGTACAATAAATATAATAAATGTACGGGCAAAAAGTGAGGTGATGTTATGAGCCCACGAATAGGTAGACCAAAAACTGATAATCCTAAAAATATTAGGCTGGAAATACGTTTAGATAAGAAAACTAGCGAGATTTTAGAAAAGTGCTCGTCAGTTTTAAATTTAACAAAAACGGATGTAATAAAACAGGGGATTAGTTTGGTTGAGAAAAGTATAAAAAAATAAGGTATTGCTCCGACGGCTAAATCAGGAAACAATACCTTATCCTGAAGGTTTCCCTTCATGGAATATTGTAACATGGAGGGGAACATCTTTCAAGTTAAAATGAAAGGGTGTTCCGAATGAACAAATTACAAGTATTCGAAAATGAACAATTCGGAGAAATCAGAACCATACAACAAAATGAGGAAATACTGTTTATTGCAGTGGATGTTTGTAGGGCGTTAGAAATTGGACAAGTAACAAATACTATTCGAAGATTAGATGATGATGAAAAAGCCCTTATTTCAATTAAGGGCTTAAATAAGGGCAATGATAAGATAAATGTCGTCAACGAATACGGCTTATATAATTTAGTACTAGCCAGCCGTAAGCCACAGGCCAAAGCATTTAAGCGCTGGATAACTCACGAAGTTATTCCTGCTATACGCAAAACCGGTAAGTATGAAATTGAGCAACAAATATTAATCGAAGAACCCTACAAGCCGTGGCTAAAATATTACAGAGGAATACCAGTAATAACTAAACGTGATTTAGCGGTAGTATTAAAGACAGGAGTTTTTAACCTTGTTCCGTATTGGTCGAAAAAAGGGTTACTGATAAAAAGCCGTGATTATTTTTTGCTGGCAGGTGAAGACCTGGAATTGTTTAAAAAGGATAATCCGGGTTGTACATCAGTAATGACGGCGTCACTTATAGTTATAACTGCTTCGGGAGCGAGAAAAATTTGCAAAGTAAGAAATCGCGAAGAAAGTTGTAAGTCGATATTTATTACTAAAAAGCCCAAACCAATTCCAGTTGAGCCTGAAAAATCGATATGGGCAAAGAAAATGGTAGTAGATGCGCCTAAAAATGAGCAGGTTAAGAAAGCTATTGAAAAAATCAGAAAGCAAATGACTGCTTTAGATGTACTGCTTACCGAATATTACGCATATAATACTGAAGCATTGCATAACGGTTTAAAAGAAACCTTGGAGCGGGTAGGTATGAATGTTAATCATGAAGTTTTTGGGCTTACGAGAATAAAACTTAATATTATCGAGAGTAAATGGTAGATAATCGCTAACTAAAGCGTCCTTATTTTAAGGGCGCTTTTTCTATATACAAAAATACTTAAAGGAGGTGGTTAAATTGCAGACGACAAGATTAGGCGATACTGATACAGGACATGATGCTTGCCCGGGAACTGTACTTGTGAGTGCAAGTACGAATGTAATAATTAACGGTAAAGGTGCAGGACGTGTCGGCGATAGTTATGTTCCGCATGGATGTATCGTGCATCCAGCACATACAGCGCATATCGCCAGCGGCAGTAGCACAGTTCTTATTAATGGACTGCAGGCAGCAAGGGTAGGTGATCTGATAGACTGTGGAGGCAGTGTCGCTTCTGGTAGTCCGGATGTTATCGTAGGAGGTTAATATGCAAGTTGGATCTATGGGAGATATCCCTTTTGTTGTGTCATATGGTAAAATTCGTACTTTTAGTGATTACGGGCGTAGTGGTTCCGGCCGCTGGGCAAAGCACGATTTGATTGGTCGTAAACCTGTAATGGAGTTTTTAGGGCCTGACGTTGAAAAAGTTAGCATGAAGATCCAGCTGCGCACTGATCACGGCATAAATCCCGAAAGCGAGCTGGGGAGGCTGAGGAAAATGAGGGACACAGGCGCAGTTTTTCCGTTTATTTTAGGTGGCGCGCCGGTATCTGATAATTATTGGTTGCTGGAGGATATAGGGGAAAACGTAAGCTATTGGCGGGCAGGCGGTAAAATACTTTCCGTTAGCGTCGATATTACATTGACTGAATATTCTACAGAGGAGGTGCGCTGATGGATTTTGAACTTACTGCGGGAGAAATAGTTGACGTAGATTTTGCCCCACAAAATGTGCAAATGGAAATTTTACAAAATTGCAGTACAATACTTAGTACGTCTAAGTTTAGCGTACCGTTAGACCGTGACTTTGGCGTTGACGCAAACTATGTAGATGCGCCGCTGCTATCAGCTAAAGCGAAAGCAGAAAGTGAAATATTTGCTGCATTAAAAAAATATGAGCCGCGAGTTACGGTAAAACAAATTACATGGCGCTCTGATGTGGAGGGCGTTTTAAGAGCGAAAGTGAAGGTGGTCATAAATGAAACTTAGTGATCTGCCGGACATTGAATTTGTTAGTGCAGACGAACAAGAAATATTATCGGATATCATAAAGCTTTATACGGAAATAACCGGAAGGACCCTTGCACAAGGTGATCCTGTCCGGTTATTTTTATGCGTGATTGCGGCCATTATCCTGATGCTGTGCAATAAGATCAACTACACCGGCAAACAAAATCTATTGCGATATTCGGCAGGTGCTAACCTGGATCACTTGGGCGTACTTGTCGGGGCAGAACGTATTGGCGCCAAGGCCTCTGTCACGACAATTAAAATAACCCTGTCGGAGGTGCGGTCCGTTGCGACAAACATTCCCGCAGGTACGCGGGCGACAGCTGGAGATAATGTGTTTTTTGCTATTGATCAGGATGCAACGGTCATAGCTGGACAGTTGGACGTTTCTGTAGCGGCTACCTGTACTGTGGCTGGTGTTCTCGGTAATGGCTATCTGCCGGGAGAAATCAATAAGATTGTTGATCCAATTCCGTACGTCGCTGGAATGGTCAATACCACAACGTCGGAGGGAGGTTCAGATGTCGAGAGTGACGATTCTTTACGTGAGGCTATTCGCGAGGCTCCGGAGGGATTTTCGGTAGCTGGACCAATGGGCGAATACATTAAAATTGCCAAACGAGCTTCGTCTTTGATTGTTGATGTATCGGTAATATCACCGGAGCCTGGGCAAGTACTGATAACACCGCTACTTGTAGGCGGTGGAATACCGGGAAAAGAAATGCTGGATATCGTAGAGGCAGCGTGCAGTGATAAATCTGTAAGGCCGCTCACTGACCATGTGCGTGTGGCTGCTCCGGAGGTTGTCAATTATGATCTTACACTCACGTATTACCTTGACCGGGCAAATGAAGCTAAATCTGTTGCCGTTCAAAGCGCGGTAGCGAAAGCGGTAGAGGATTATATCGATTGGCAAAAATCTAAGCTTGGCCGTGATATCAATCCGGACGAGTTAATCTGTCTTATTAAAAATGCTGGCGCCAAGCGAGCGGTTATATCTTCGCCTACTTTTCGGATCGTTGCTGATAACCATGTAGCGATAGCTGAAAATGTTAATGTTACATTTGGGGGGCTAGAAAATGAATGATCTGCAAAATCTGAATTTAATCGAGTTGCTACCCACTAGCATTGCAAGCGACGAAACGATAAGAAATATCTGTAATGCCATTGCAGAAAAATTACAAACGATTAATGAAAAAGCTGAATTAGTTTTGTTGCTGCCACGATTGGATCAGTTGCCGGAAACATTGGTGGATGAACTAGCTTGGCAATATCATGTTGATTTTTATGATTATGCGGCAGATATCAATAAAAAAAGGGCATTAGTGCGCAAGGCCATTGACTGGCATCGGAGAAAAGGCACTCCTGCTGCAGTAGAGGAAGTATGTACAGCTGTTTTTAAATCAGCAAAAGTTTATGAGAATTGGGAATATGGTGGGAAACCATATCATTTTCAGGTAAGAATGATTTCAGAAGGCATTCCAGATAAATCTGTTTTGGACAATTTGTATAGGGCAATTAAAGAAAGTAAGAATGTTAGGAGTTGGCTTGACGCTTTAAGTTTTGACCGTCAAATAGCTGGCTCCTTATTTGTTGGAGGGGTCTATTCTTCAATGAGAAAAGTGGAGATTTTCCCATCACAGATAAAACCACAGATTTTAAATATCAATAATTATTTTGGAGCTGCAATCTATGTACACAAAGGAGTTGAAGTAACATGCCAAACTGGGCAAATTTAATGTTGACTAAACAAGGAAAGGTATTACAGGCAAAAGCTATTGCTGGTAGTACATTAACGATCACTAAGATGAAATTGGGTTCTGGTATTATTCCAGATGGAGTATCGCCAGAAGATCTTACTGATTTGATTCAACCCAAACAAGCTTTAGGATTAACGGCAATCAGTGTTAATGGTGGATTAGCTAAAATTCAGAGTATTGTTACTAATGCTGAACTTTCAGAAGGATATTATATTCGTGAATGTGGTGTATTTGCAAATGATCCTGATGTTGGGGAAATAATGTATGCGATAATGACAGATACATCTCCTGATTTTCTGCCTTCCGCATCAAGCTCTGTTGTGATTTCAGAAGAATTTAGTATTAATGTGGTAACGGAAAACATGGCGAATATAACAGCGATTATTGATCCTGAAGGTATAGTAACAGTGGCTAATGCAAGAAAAATTGCAGAGGATAAAGTTACTGAGCATAATGAAGACACAGAAGCTCATCCAAATGACTTTAATTTAAAAGGCATTACTATTGGCAAAGATAATGTTATTGCAACTAAAAAGGGAGATTTACTAACTCTTTTGGCAGGGAAAGGAATTAATTTACTTAGTGATATTAAAAATAAGATAATCACGATCGTTGGAAAAAGTAAGAATGCATGGAATCCGAATGAGGTAATTATAGCCGGTGATATAAGATATACCGAGGACGGTAACGGTCCAAGCTGGGCTTATTTGTTATGTAAAACTGCAGGAACTACAGGTACCGTTGAACCGATTTTAGAAGCTAATGCTGTTGTAGGACAGGAGATAAATGACGGCAGTGTTGTATGGACGGTACAAAATATTAGGCCTACTGCTTTAGATTCATATCCTGTAGGCAGTATATATATGTCTGTAAATTCGACATCACCTGCAGATCTTTTTGGCGGTACGTGGGAGGCAATGCCGGCAGGACGTGTTTTGCTGGCACAGGGCACATCAGAATGGGGCGTAGAATACCAAGCTGGCAGTACCGGTGGCGAACACGAACATCAGTTATCTGTCGGAGAACTTCCTGCACATAACCACAATGTAACGGTTAGTACAAGCGGGGATCACGCGCATACTTTTACTTTTGTAAAAGAATACGACGCAGGTGGTACAGAACCGGGATCGGCTTCATGGCGTTCTAATCAAGGCACAAAAACAACCGAACAAGCTGGTACACATACTCATACCGTAACTATTAGTAACACTGGCTCTAATTATCCGCACAATAACCTGCAGCCTTATATATCTGTTTATTGTTGGCGTAGAACAGTATAGTAGCCTGTCGGGGAACTGCCTGAACACGATCATACAGCTACTTGTAATACAGCTGGTGAACATAATCACAGCCTCACTGTTGGTTATGATGTATCAGACGGCACCGGTTGGGGGAAGTATATGCCTGGAACTAATAGAAACCTGCCTACCAGTTCATCAGGAAGTCATGTTCACGCTATTGATATTTCCAACACAGGCAGCAACATTTCGCACAACAATATGCAGCCGTTTTTATCGGTTTACATGTGGTATCGGATTGACTAAAGCGCTGTCGGGGAACTGCCGAGTCATTTTCATGAAATAGTATCAAACACAGTTAATTT
>ERZ772867.260-NODE-260-length-76295-cov-6.339258_pt1 | contig 76295 bp, 74 predicted proteins | sample MGYA00511341_ERZ772867 | MGnify/ENA primary metagenome ERZ772867 (study PRJEB29015, sample SAMEA2737707) | human gut metagenome | biome: human gut; feature: human-associated habitat; material: faeces | place: China | collected 2012 ... | reverse complement strand
TTCTTATATGCTTGTAAGTACATAATTTTTGCAGTCATGACACAAGAAAAGCTCCCTCACAGGAAGGAGCTTTGTCTACAGTCTGAAGCCACCTCTAAACGAGGTGGCTGATCTCTGCCAGAGTCGGGACACAGGCATATAAACACTTTTTGAGTTCTGCATCCGGCTGCGTCTGATCCGGTACCATAACAACCTTGCAGCCTGCACGGTATGCACTTAAGACACCGTTAGGAGAATCCTCCACCGCCATGCACTCCTCCGGGGCGAGTCCCAGCTGCCCGCAGGCGTAGAGATAAATGTCCGGAGACGGCTTACCTTCCGCTACCATGGTAGCGGAGATCAATTTTTCAAAGTAAGGTCTGATCCCTGTAAGCGTCAGATATTTTTCGGTCCGCTCCAGATCCGTTGCTGTGGCAACCGCTGCGGTGATATGCCTTTTTTTCAGATCTTCCAGAAGCTCCACGGCACCGGGCTTGCATTTGATGCCATCCCGGTCCAGTGTTTCTTCCATCATCTCTTTTCGTTTGTCACGCACCACATAATAGTCAAAATCTTCACCGTACCAGTCCTTGAGCTGTCTGGGGGCAAAAGGCCTTCCAAGACTGCGCATCGTCAGTGCCTGCTCATCCGTCATCGTGTAGCCGTAAGCCTCCAATGCCTTCGGCCAGAAAATACGGTAATATTTTTCGGTATCGATCAATGTACCGTCCATGTCAAAAATTACTGCCCGGATCATAACTGTCCCTCTGTATCATCCGCCTGCCCGGCGTGCTCCGCTTTTTCCTGTCTACGCTTTTTCCTGCGTTTTGCCACCTTTTTCACAAGTAATACGATCAACAGTATCCCTACTGCTACTCCGATGATGCACATTACGATCATCCGGGTATGGCTGCCTTCTGCCTCCGCGATACGGAAGCTGCCGGGTACCTCCATGGTGAACTGTCTGTAGCTGCCGATCACCGTGGATTCCACTTCTCTGTATTCGCCGTCCTGTTCTACCCAGACCACAGTATTGTCGGCATCCTCACAGTAGACACGTAAGGTTGCTTCTCCGGTATAGTCCGGTGCGTCCTCTTTCATGGAGTTGGTCATGGAGACCTTATATGTGTCCCCCTCTATCTGCAGATGCAATGCCGCATTCGGATAGAAGTTACCCTCTGCCATGACCAGAGGTTTGTTGGCATCATTTTTCTCTGCGGAAGCAATGGATGCGGTCCACTCCTGATACTCCGCTTCCAGTACACGATTACCGGTAATATAACTGAAATCATAATCCGGCCATACACCGTAATAGCCTTCCTTCTCCGGCACCTCCGGAATCTGATCTGCAGACAGATAGTCTCCGTAATTACATTTATAGGAAGCCACTTCCTCGCCATCTGCCAGGAAAGTGATCGTAAACTGCGAAAAAGCTTCCGGAACTCCATCCTTTGCGCAAAGTTCCTGATAGGACAACGGGGTCGCTCCGCCCTGGTAACCGATGCCGTCTACACCGCCGACACCGCCTTCTACATAATAATTGCCGTACAGGCTGCCGTCATCACTGACTTTACCTGCAATGCTGCCCTGATTTTCTCCGGACATATCCAGATCATTGTATGCATAACTGTAAAAAATATCGCAGCCTTCTCCGGCGATACCGCCGATATTATTTTTACCGGTGATCCTGCCCATGCTATAGCAGCTGCGGATCGCATAGCTGGCAGATCCGGCAATACCACCCACATCACTGCCTCCGGTACTTTCAATGGGCGCATAGGATTCACAGGAGATAATTGCTCCGTATTCCGCCTTGCCGACGATACCTCCCACGTTATCTTTTTTACCGGTGATATCACCGAAATTGCGACTGTCTCTTACGACTGCCTTGATGGTCTGCTCCACATCAAAGCTCTCCGTTCCGGTCAAGGTGATGTCATCCTCCGGGTCAAAATCATATTCCGTTGCCACCTGTCCGACGATACCGCCGACATTGGTATCCGCCTCTACCGTACCACGATTTACACACAGTGTGACTTTACCTTTTTGGAAGCTGGAGGTGTCATATAATGCTTCTTCGGTTCTCTCAGGTTCTGCCTCACCAGCCTCAGCATCAGGATCTCCTGGGTTCACTTCCCCCTTGCTCGCGGATTCATCCGAAGTATCCTCCACAGAAATCCCCTCGTATCGGAAGAGATCATCGCGGATCTCGCTGACCAGTCTGCGCAATACCCTCGCCTGATCCATCAGCTCATCCATATGTGCGCTGGTATTGTCTGACCCTGCCTGTAATACATCTCCCAACTGACCCAGCTGGTCAAATGCTTTATCCAGGCTCTGCTTCAGTGTATCCAGATTATTCTTAATACCACCACTGCGGTCCGTGGATGCACTAACCATATTATCCAGATGCTTCGTGGCATTTTCACCAAACTTTTTCAGCGCCGCTTTATAACTCTCTGTATCATCCGGTACAGAGAGCGTAATATCACCTCCGCTCAGATCATTGCCGCTCAGCGTGATATCGTGTCTGTTGCCGTTATTTTTATCGTCCTCTGCCTGTTTGTTCAGGTCATTATTCAAAACCTTCAGGTCATTGCTGACACCGTTCAGTTCCTGATTATAAATATACCACAAGTCATTCGTGGTTCCGGTAAGGGAATTTCCCGCGCTATTGGCATCCTTCAGATTCGTACTGATACTTTTGGTCAGCGCAGATGCCTGTCTGCTGTAGCTGCTGACATCCTTCTGGGTTGCATCCAGCATATCCAGAAATTTATCGGTCTCGGTATCCAGCTCCTTTAATTTGTCACTGAGATACTGGATCTCCAGAAAAGGCTCCATCTGGCCTACGATACCGCCCACATCTTTTCTGCCCTGCACATAACCTGTATTGGTGCAATTCTGCAGATAACCCTGATGCAGTCTGCCTACAATACCTCCGGTATTGTAACCCACATGCTGATAGCCAATGGCTCCGGAATTGGAGCAGTAATAGATCTTACCATCAGAGATGCCTGCGATACCGCCGGTATCCGTATGCGCAGTCACATTGGAAGTACTGTTGATCTGCTCCAGATTGTCCATGGTAATATCATCCAGATCATAGGTCACTTCCGTGCTATAGGTATTGATGCTGCCACTGTTGCTGCAGTTATTTAAGATACCGTGATTGTTCCCGACAATACCACCTGCGGAATGATTGCCAATGACATTTGCATCCGATTCACATCTGCGGATCTCGCCGGTCTCTTCATTCACACCCGCAATGCCACCGACTTCATTATCGCCGATCACATTACCGGAAAACTTACAATTCTCAATGCTGCCGTAATTCACCCCTACGATACCGCCGACCTGATTCTGGCTTCCGGAGGGAGATATTTCTCCGCTCACCGTGAGATTACGTACTTTGGCACCTTCCTGCACATAACGGAAAAAACCTGCCGCAGAACCATTCCCCGTAAGCTTTACATTGGAGATCGTAAAATTATTACCATCGAAAATTCCCGCAAATGTTGGGATACTGAATTCACTTTCCATGCTCAGAACGATGTCGTTGCGCAGCACTACTTTGATACCTCTGGACCAGCTGTCCAGCACACAGTTCTCCGCAAGCCTGCGCAGATCCTCCTCCGTGCTGATCTCTACAATTGCATAATCCTGCTCCTGCGTGGTGCTGCTATAACCGCTGCCGCCCTTATATTGTTCATAGGTTAACGTCTCTTCCGCATAAGCGGTTGCCGGTGTCTGCAGCAGTAATGCCGCTCCCAGCAGGAAACATAATAATCTCTTACTGTTCATCTTCTGTTCCCTCGCTTTCTGCTGTATTATTCGAAAGCTCCTGTGCTTCCAACCTGGGGGACGCATTCTCCGCTGCATCCTCCCGCTCCATGGTCACGGTATCCTTGGGACGCACCACCGCTCCCATCTCACCGTCGATGACACCGATGAAATCACCTTCCAGCACACCGTTGACATAACCCTTGATATGACCGTTCATTCGGATCCTACCGGCAGAAGGCAGCGGCTTCGCCAGATCACGCTTTAAGGTAAATGCCGTCTTCTGAATAATGATATCTCCGATCAGCAGTGTCTGGGGCAATGCCAGCAGCACCAATAAAATAGAGGTCAGGGTACCACGTCCCAGCGCCAGTCCGATCGCTGCTACCGCTGCATTAGAAGATACATAACTGATAATGAATCCAGCAGCCACCAGCATGGAACCACTGGTAACAATCGTGGGGAACGCCTGGTTCAGCGCCTCGATGGCAGCTTCTTTGATCGGCATGTACGTCTTCAGATCCATATAACGGCTGGTGATAACGATAGCGTAGTCGATCGTCGCACCCATCTGGATGGCGGACACTACCAGATATCCCAGGAAGTATACATTTTCACTCAGCAGATACGGCAGTGAGAAGTTCATCCAGATACTACCCTGAATCGTTACTACCAATAGTACCGGCAAGCCGGCAGACTGGAAAGTGAACAACAGGATGATCATAACGAACAATGCCGTCAGTACAGTGATGATCGTGTTATCTGTTGCGAAAGAATCTCCCAGATCCTTATCACTGGTGGCATTTCCGACTAACAGGATATCATCTATATTATAGAACTTCGCCACGGTATTGCGTATCTGATCCAGCGCTGCGATGGTCTCTTCTCCTTCATAAGGTACATTCAGTTCCAGAACGAAACGGGAATTATCTTCTCCCAACAACTGATCCTTTGCAATCATGATCTTGGAATGTGCGTCCGATAAAGTCTCCTCCAGATCATCATCCAGCGTGATGTTGCCGCTTTCTTTCTGATCATAAATGAACAGGAACATATCGATAAAAGGTACTTCGTAATCATTGACACCGCTGACCAGAGCACCGTAATCACTCTGATCCAGGGCATATGCCGAATACAGCATATCCGCCACTTCCACATCCAGATCGATCAGCTCTGCAAATTGTCTGGGATTCAGTTTGTCGGTCAGCATGTAACCATCCATAGCTTCAATATTGCCAAGTCCCTGAACGGATTTTACCACATCCAACTTTTCCAGTGCCTTCAGGGTCTGTGCCTCTTTTTCATAATCACCGTTGGGCACAATGACCGCCAGCTGATTCACCATGCCAAATTCCTTATTGACCATGCTGACTGAGAATTTATTCTCACTCATACTGCTGGATTCCAGTGTATTTACATCATATACATAATTCGCCTTGTTGGACAGAAAAAATGCTGCAATAACACCCACGATCAGTACCGGAGGTACAATGTAACGGGTAGCCACACAGAATTTTCCCACTGCCGTGATCTTCGGTACAAAACTCTTATGATGCGTATTGTCGATTGCCTTGGAAAAGGTAAGCAGCAGTCCCGGCATCAGGAAAAATACTGCTACCATACTGAAAATAATGGATTTCGCCAGGATAATACCCATATCGTAACCAATTCTGAACTGCATGAACATCATGGCTACCATACCTGAGATCGTGGTCAGGGAGCTGGAAGAAATCTCCGGGATTGCCTTACTCAAAGCCACGATTACAGCCTCTCTGGCATCCTTGTCCTCATGCTCCTCCATAAAACGGTGTGCCAAAATGATGGCATAGTCTACTGCCAGACCTAACTGCAGCACCACTGCGATAGAGTTCGTCACAAAGCTGATAGTACCGAACCAGTAGTTCGTTCCTTTATTCAAAATAGCTGCCACGATAAATGTGGTCAGATATACCGGGATCTCCGCGTAAGTTGTGGAAGTAAATAGCAGCACGGCTACGATAACCACAGCTGCCAACAGCAGAATGACGATCATATCATTATTCAGGTCATCCGCATCACGCTCTTCCTGACCGATATCCGAAGAATAATAAACATCATAATCAGACAGGGCATCCAGTACCTCAGTCAGATGCTGCTGTGTGGCTTCCGTATCCGCTTCCTCATCAAAAGTGACAGACAATAAAGCCTCCATGTCATGATAATGGTCCTCAGTGTCATCGAAATCCAGCATACTGACACCATCCATTTTTTCCACCTGATCCGCCAGCTTCTGTGCCTCATCAAAAGTCACATTACAGATCAGAATCCGGGCGGAACCGTAGGTCGTAAACTCCGAATCCATCAGATCCAGTCCCCTTCTGGTCTCTGTCGTATCCGGCAGATATGTGGTCAGGTCATTATTTACTTTGACCTTATTCATGGATAATACGCAAAATATGCATAAAACAATAAAGATCAGATAGAATCCTTTTCGTTTATCTACGATAAGCGTGGCAAGTTTCATCATAAAGGAGTTATCTTTTTTGTCTTTTTCTGTGTTGTCTGCTGCCATAGTTTCCTCCTGCTGTGTCTCTTTTTGTACCCTTATTTTATGTATCTGTTTTGTATGTTTCTAGTTTAAAATGTTTTTCCTGGTCTGTAAAGCATTACTACAAAAATGAGAAAATGTATTACTGTCATTTAATGAACTCGTGTTGATTTTCTAACACAAGCAAAATATAATAATGAGAAAGAAAAAGCAAGCCACAAATTGTGTTTATCTGTCTGTTTTTGAACATTGTATTGATTTGTGTTCATTGTTTTAGAAAAAATTCAGATTTGCATTAGATACGTATTATATATTATGATCATTTCCCGGAAAGGATGGAGAATTGCCGTATGGAAAAAATGGATCGCCGCGTGCGCAAAACCCGCGCCCTGTTGCTGCAGGGATTAGTCAAAATGATGGAAAACCACGATATTCAGGATATTTCCGTCAAAGAACTCACAGAACTGGTAGATATCAATCGCGGAACCTTCTATCTGCATTATGATGATATCTACGATATGCTCCATAAAGTGGAAGATGAAATGTTCCGGGAGTTCAACGAGATCATGGAACAGGAACCGGTAGGTACTTCCACATTGTCCTCTGACGGTCTCCTGTTAGAGTTCTTCCGCTTCTTAGACCGCCACAGAGATCTCGCCAGAGTCATGATCGGCCCCCATGGAGATCTCACCTTCGTTAACCGCCTGAAGGACCAGATCAAAAAGCGCACTCTCCGCTTTCTGGAAAGTGCGCAATCCGATGCTAACTATGAATATCTCTGTTCCTTCATCATTACCGGTTGTGTCGGTGTCGTAGAGACCTGGCTGAAAGAGACCACTCCCCAGTCTCCGGAAGAAATGGCAGGGATTCTGGGCACCATGCTTATGCGGCAACTTACTTTTGTTCCGGATCCTGCATAGACCGTCCCGGCTGTGTCGGCTCCGGCATGCCTACACTTAAAGAAGTCACAACCTCACCATCCAGGAAGAAAGATACGGTATCACCTACCTGGAGGTCATCCGGCGTGGCATCCGTTCCGTCAATCGTGATGATCGTATCATCATTGACCGTGATAGTCATAGTGTCACCGCTAAGGGTTAAGGTCATCTCATCTAACATATCTTTCTCGGGTTTCTGACCATCCGGATCCTCTCCGCTGGGGACTTCTCCTGTAGGTTTTTCGCCGTCAGGTGCCGGGCCATCGGGTTTATCGCCTGTAGGTGCTTCCTCATCCGGAGCCTCCGGCTTCTCTGCCAGCGAAATGGAGATCACATTGCCGTCAATGGCTGTGATCTGACCAAGATAAGATTCCACCTTCTCTTCACCTGATTCTGTTGCCGCATTTTGCTCCACCGTGCTCTGTTCCGTCGTGCCCTCCGGTGCGATCGTCTCCTTCTGTTCTGCTGATTCACTTGCTGCGCTCTCCGTGCCCGCAGATGTTGTTCCTCCGCATGCTGTAAATCCGGTCATCACCATGGCAGCAGTCAACACTGCGCACATTACTTTTGTGTTCACCTGGGGTAAATTCCATCTTCTCATCTTCTCATTCCTCCTGTTCCATTCATTCCTTAAAAAACTTGTGAATATTTACTTCCCCTTATCTACCTCTTATGATAAAGTTCATCTGCGAAGGAATTGTGAGAAAAATGTGGTGATTCTGTGAATTTTTCAGGCATGACATTTCTGTCATGTGTACTATGTTGGAAGTGTCAGCTTACGTGTCGATTCTTCCGTTTTGTTGTAAATATCGAAGAAATGCGGTACAGCCTTCCAGGACATCATTGTAGGTCGTCCCAAACTCTCCCGTGTACCATGGATCCGATATATCCCGTTCCGAGCCGGCATAAGATAAAAGCCTGACTACTTTCCCATCCGGATCTCCGCCGAATATCCGCAGCATGTTGCGGATATTCGCACTGTCCATACCGATCAGATAATCATATTCCGCATAATCCGCCTTCGTCACCTGCCTGGCCCGCTTCCCCTCACAGGAGATCCCGTGCCTGGCAAGCTCCGCCTTCGCCGGCGGATAGACCGGGTTCCCGATGCCGTTCCAGATCTCCTCCGTGCTGGTGGCAGCGGAAGCAATCTGGAAGTGATCGGCGAGATTCGCGTCGGATACCAATTTTTTCATAACAAATTCTGCCATGGGGGAACGACAGATGTTGCCGTGGCAGATGAAGAGCACTTTTATTTTATCTTGCATAACTTCGTTTTTCCTTGTATATCCTTATTTTTCCTAGGTTTTATCGCACTTTCACAACATCTAACCTAATGTACCTATCCTAGCATAAAATCGCATATTTTACCATATCTCGGTAAGTAAAATGAGTACAAATCTAGGTACAAACCCGATTCGTACTCATCAGTACTTTTTCCCTATGCCCTTTATTTCCTTACTTGGCACACTTTTTCATTTCTTTTTCTATCCTTTCAAGCCTCTCCATTTCTCTCTGCGCATCCTCCAACTTAAGGTGTGTATACACATTTGAGGTAACACTTATATCTGTATGTCCCATTAAATATTTCAATGTTTCTACAGATATTCCTCGCTTTGCCGCATTCGTACAAAATGTATGACGGCACACATGTGGTGTTATCTTTGGAAGTTGCACTCGATAAATTCTATTGTACTTCTCAACCACATGCTGAAAGCGTTTTTCCCATTGATAGGGCATCATTGGTTTTCCACGCTTATCCAAGAACAGAAAACCTGTATAACCATCTATCATTTCCTCGACTTTAGGTTTCTTTCTATTCTGTACTACCCTCTTGAATGCTGCATAAACTTCATCCGACATTGGCAATACTCGTGTCCCAGCTTCAGTTTTTGTTTTTTCTATGTACTTTCCCCTATTGCCAACATACTGTAATTGATGATTCACGTTGATTGTTCTTTTCTCCAAGTCTATATCCTTTAACGTAAGTCCGCAAAACTCGCCTATTCTCAAGCCTGTTCTAAATAATATAAACATCCCATCGTAGCACTCACTGAAATGTTCATCCTGTTGAACAAACCTTAAAAACTCCTTTTCTTGTTTTGATGTTACTGCATCTCTTTTTACTGAATCATCAATTAGAAAATTATGCAGTTCAAAATCAAAAGGATTTTTTCTGATTAGGTCTGCCTCATAAGCCATCTGAAAAGCTGGTCTTACTACTCCACGTATTGTATGGACACTGCTATAGCTCTTTCCATCCTCTGACTGTAATTTTATTAACCAAGCCTTTGCATCTATTGTGTTGATATGATTAATCTTCTGACTTCCAAAGCTGTCACGTTTTAATACATTAACCACTGTTTTATATCCTGCGGATGTGGTTGGTCTGACATTGCGCTTTTGCTCTAAATATTTCTCTACCAGTTCTAATACTGTCATATCTCCACCTGATAGAGAAATACCATTTGCCAAGTCACGCTCCAGTAATTTTTCCTTTTCTCTAAGCGATAAGTCTGGCTTTTTTCCTTCTGGCATCTTATCGTGCCTTTCCAATTTCCAACTGTATACAAACTTTCTCTTTTTGGTTATTGGATCTATTGTACTGAATAAATATCTCCCATCGGCTCGCTGTTGCTCCCCCATTCGTAATATACGATTCTTATTGTCTCTTCTTTTTTCACTCATGGTTTATCCTCCAAACTATAATACAATCCCCACCATTGGGATGGGGATTGTATCGGAACTACATATATTTTGCAAGGTATTTTTTGCTTTTATATAGAGCCTGTCCCATCAATAAACTGCTCGAATAACTTACGTTTAATAAGTATCTTATTTCCTACCATAAGTATGTAATCTGCTGTCGGATTGTTCGCCACCAGTTTACGAAGATTTTTCTCTCCAATGTTGAAGTACTGAACTGCCTCTTTGATTGTGAGATTATACTTCTCACTTGTCATTAAATATTCTTTTTCTGTTTTCATAATGATTCAAAATCCTTTCTATCGGATTTTACTGAATCATGTTGCACCTCATTTTTTGCAGTCCAACACACAGGGCATCGGACTGCCATTTGCTTTTTACTAAGATTACAGTAGTTTTGTCATTATTTCCTGCTGTGTCAAATCGGGGACTCTTTCACATACAATTTGTGTCATTTCATCCCTTTCTTTCTTCATTTTTGCAAGTTCAGATTTTAACTCTTCAATTTCAGCACTTTCTTGCGTACGAGGAATGGTTTCTTCATACGCAACATTATTTATTGTTTTGCACTCGCTGACTTTATCGCCTTGCAGTTCGGTTCTTAGTGCATAAAACCGGCGATTTTGATTGTTAATTTTTCTTGTCTTCTGGTAACCGCCAGAATTTTTGTCGGTTATCCACAAACCACGAAGTGCGAATTCTGTACGCACTTCGTGTAAAGAGTACCCCATTCCTGTGACAATCTCCTCTACTTCGCTTTTGGTCAATAATATATAGCCACTGCCAATCCTTGCAACATCACGCTGAATAATAGCGTCTCCCTGCTCAATCAAAGCTTCATACACTTCCTGTAAAGAACTTTTGATTGTCAGTTCCATTATTGGAATCTCTGCATAATTCTCTACAATACGTTTCCACAGCACCCTCATCGGAATAGGCATATCCGGGCGCTCGTATGCACGCATTATGTCATAAAATCCACTGCGCATACTGTCTGTAATCTGTGGCTTGTAAACCTTTTTCTCGCCCCTATATGAACGCTCGTAAGAAATGCCTTCCACTTCTCCCAATCCATCCTCTTCATACCCGCTAACTTTGCAGACATTTTTGCACAGCAGTTGTGTCTGCATCATTCCTGTGGGATATTGGATTATCAACTGTAACCACCCACAGCCTCTGCCGATGTCACAAATGTAGCGCACGTAAAATGCGCCACCATACTTCCCATCCATAAGCTTTAACGCATTATTCAATACCCCTGTTTGCACTCCTAACACGTTAACAGCCTCGTCCGTTGTTCCTGTCATTTCACTATCTGACAGGCTTTTGTTCTTTTCTTCTTCATCCATCTATTTTCCTCCGCATAGCTGTCACTTGCGCACCGTGACAACTACCTAAACTTAATCTCGCTTTGTACAAAGCTAGCTACTATGCAAGTTTTCGCCCTTGCACAAAGTATTTCGGTTGCACTTTGTATAGCTTTCTGAATTTGCGGAATTGTCACCTTTTTTACGGAATGTTTATGACAGAAAAAGAGTGTGCCGATTGACACACTCCCATGTTATACATCCTTATTGCTCTTTCATTTCTTTCATCTGTTTAAGTAAACCATATAATAATCTATATATTTCATTAAACTTGCTTTTATCAGTTTTCCATAGTCCTTCTAATTCACTTTTGTTTATTTCTTTTATAAATTTAGTCCATTCTTCCCCTTTTGCTCGGTACAGTTTTGATAATTCATCCTCAAATAGATATTCTGACAATTTTCTATATAGAGAACAAGTCTCCACGCTCATTTCCATGTTATCAATTTTTCTGAAAATAAGATTTTGAAACTGCTCCTTTTGTTTCCTTGCTTTATTTATATATTTTTTATCAACCCCTGCTTTTCTCAACGCAGTATATTTTTTACATATCCAAAAATACTGTTTCCATTGCTTGGTTGACACTCCAGTTATTTCAAGTCGCATACTGCCATTAATCAGTTCATTAACTTTTACAAATCTATAACATCTGTCCTGCTTAATTTTATCAATTTTCTTTCCGTTTCTAAGAGCTTCGTAATATTTTTCTCTGACCGACAAGAAATCATATAACTTGTCGTAGTAATCTGTTTTATTTGCATTATTTTTTCTAATCAAGCTTAAATATATAAAATCAATGATATTGAAATTTATTCGGCAGCTAACACTATTAGTGTCGTCCTTTATTGTAATCGGATACATAGTATTCAGCTTTGGTTCGTTTCTGCTCAAATTTACCGACACGTTTTATACCTCCCGACTGTGATATACCTTTTCTTCATTATACATACCCTGTTGCTGAAAATCATCTATTATTCGGTCTAAAATAAACATTTTCAATCCCATTAATACATCTGACAGCAATGCTTTTTATAATAAATGCAGATAATGCCAAAATAAGAGTTTGTCATACTGCTCCGACAAACCCTTATCCGTTATTACTTTTCATATAATTTCTTAAGCCATGTCTGCCTTATTCTGCAATGCACTCTCTTTCACTTTCTCAAAAACTTCAACACCCTCACATACTGTAATCCGGTTTTTATCCAATTTAACACCTGCAACTGGTATGCCGAGTTCAATCATCATTTTCAGTTTGCTTTCATCATATTCCACTCTTGCGTGTCGGGCATTGACTGTTTCATAAACCTTTTTACCATTTTCAACTGATACAGATACCACAACTAATGCAATATTCATATCACAGTCAGAATTTTCATTCAGCCATGACAGATTGTTCACTCCACTTTTTAACTGTAAATTTGTCATGTTAAAGCCGTCAACATCTAACATCAATGTTTCCTTTTCATCCACGTTGCCTAATACAAAGCCATAAACTCTCTCGCCTCGTTTCAGCTTATCAATAATCTGTTTTTCGCTCATACCGATAAAACCTTTGCTCTTACTGTCAAAGCATTCATAACCCACCAGACGCTGACCTAAATAGTTCCCATTTGTTAAATACATACACATATTGAATACCTCTGCTTTCCGTGCCACAGCACTAACTTTTATTTATCTTACAAATAAATACTAACGCGACCGCACCAATAAGGCTATTGACGGAATGCAAGGGATTTTATTTTTTAATTTATCGCTTGGTTGTGGAGTTTGTAGAGCAATATTCAAATGATATATACGTTGTCATATTTTCTTATTGTAAAATCATAATCAAAATAAGTCGTTCTCTTTCTTTTGGTATTTATAATATGAATACACAATTTTTGTTTTCATGTTGTTCATGATAGTGATTTCATATTTATATAATTTTGCAAATCATCCGCCCACATTAATTTTTTTAAATTACTAAATCCACATTTCTGACCTTTTCAATATTTTTCTTTCAAAGCACCATTTCCCTACAAAAATTACGCTTTCTGAAACCTAAAATTAAAATATTGATACACCTAATCAGATTTTTCAACAATAATTTCTTTACCCACTTTTATCAAAATTTCCACATTTTTATTTCATTCAATTTATTTACAGTCAGCCTTAGTTGTGTCAAAATCTTAAACCATATTTTCAAAAATAATTGAAATGAATGCTCTCCGAAAACTTCTTACTAGTCCTAGAAAATGTAGCTATTTTATGTGGTGATAGGCAAATGAAAAGCACTACCACAATGGTAATGCCTTTCCTCTGATAATATTGACTTATCTGTTTAATGCTCTGCGCAAACGCTTTTTGTACGCTTGCTCAACTTCATCATAGAAGTCAACATCTGCTCGCCAGTCTCCATCCATAGGCAACTCTGCCATTAGGACTGTCCGTGGGTGTCCGTCCGGATAAATCATATCCATACCTATGATGTTGTTCTGCCTGCCACTTTTAAAAGTTATTCCCATAATTGCTTGCCCTCCATTTTCAAATTACAAATACATATTCTTTTGAAAATAGGGTTTAAAAATTGGATATTTTCAAATTTAATGTTAGTTTGCTTTTGTAATTTTAACGAAAAATTTTTTGTTTGGTTGTTTTAAATGGGAAATGCACTTCCCATTGGGGAAGTGCATCAGACTGTAGACAAAGTTGCTCTGGAATTTACATCCCAGAGCAATTTTTCTTTTATGAAACAAATTTTGTATAAAATTAAATTTCTGAGAGTTTTTCTTTCCTTCAACAGTCCCCTTTTTTCCTTAATCTTTGCTAGCTTTTTCAAATTCATACACGCATATGTAAGCCCGACCTTCATTTCCATCCGGGCTTTTCCGTACATCTGTGTATATCGAAAACCATGATTCTCCTTTGCTGTTCCAAAGATTCTCTCTATGGTTTCTTTTCTCTGTGCATATAAATCCTTCATTCCCAACATCTGACGGATATCTTCGCAGATTTCCATGTATGGTTCCCATATATGGCGGGTTACTGTTTTTACATGATCTCTGCTTTCTGTACACTGTGAAAGATACGGGCATTCTGCGCAGGCCGCACCGCAGCTTTTATATTCTCGATATCCGTCCTTGTTGGTTGTGCGATATGTCAGTGTCTTATTGTTTGGACAGATATAACAATCATAATACTCATCATATACATACTCATACTTCTTAAAAAATCCATCTTTGGTCATTGGCCTTTTGTAAGGTAAAAGAGGTTTTATGCCATCATCTATCAAAAGTTTTGCAATTGCCGGAGTTTTATATCCTGCATCTGCAACCAGTGTTTCTATACCGATATTCTTGATTTTATCATACAGCCCCTTAAAAGTTCTGCTGTCATGCTGATTTCCAGGATTAATTGTATAACCAAGAATCCAGCCATTTTTATCACAGGCAGTTTCTATTGCGTAGGCAAATACATTCTTGTGTTCCCCTTTGCGGAACCATCCACTTTCAGGATCCGTAGTGCTACACTTTATTGTTTTAGTATCTTTTGGAATGTCATCTGTGAATTCTTTTGGATCACCTCCGGCTGATGGTGTACTGTCGTTATCATCATCGTCCTTGTCACTCTTTTCTTTCAGAGGTTTCTTTCCATGAGCTTCCCTGTCTTCGTTGATTTCCTTTTGTAAGAGTTCCTCATAGAACAGGGCTTCTTCGTGGGCAATTCGTTTCTGCATCTTCTTGTTATTTGCTCTTGCCTTTACATGAGTGGCATCTACAAAAACCTCTGTAGGGTCAACCAGCTTAAATTTGTAACACTCCATCAGGATATGGGAAAAAATCTGTTCAAAAAGATCGGTATTCTTAAAGCGTCGTGTATAGTTTTTCCCGAATGTAGAAAAATGTGGCACTTTATCCATCATATCTAAACCAAGAAACCATCGGTAAGCAACATTTACCTCGATTTCTTTGCAGGTCTGCCGCATACTTTTGATTCCATAAAGATACTGGATAAAAGGAATCTTAATCAGCATTACGGGATCCATACTGGGACGACCATTATCCTGTGAATATTTTTCGACTACAAGGTCATAGATAAAGTTCCAGTCGATTGCTTTATCTATAATTCGTAGAAGGTGATCCTGTGGAACCATGTCATCCATGCAAAGAAACTGTACCTGTTCTCTTTTTTTATCTGCATTCTGAGTCATCATAAATAGAAGTACCTACCTTGATTTGATACTTCTATTATACCAGAAAGGTGCCGAAAAATCCGCATAAACACTGGACATTCTGGTACTTAGCAAAGAAAAATCCCGCACAGTAGTGCGAGACTTTGTCTACAGTCTGATGCACTTCCCATTGGGGAAGTGCATTTCTTATCATTTTACTATTGACCGTTTGTATGAGCTGGTTTTCCTTCTATTGCTAGAGTCAAGTTTTCTTCAAATTCTGGGAATGTGTCACCTGGATAGGTTTTGTCTGTACCATAAAATGGTGTTGCTCCATCATCATCTAAACTAGTTCCATAAAAGTATGAATTTGGACCTGCAACTATTTTTTCGCCTGTGCGTTGGTTAATTGCATAGGAACGTTGGTCTCCAGCTGCTGAACCATAGTAATAGATGAACCATGCACCACAAAGGCTATCTATACCGTAGTCTTTTTTTACTGCAGCCATTTGTGTATCTATATCGCCTTCATAATATTTATATATCTCTTCTTCCATGTATTCATAATCTGCCTGAGATGCTTCATCAACTGTTAACCCTTCAGAGTTGGTGGCTTCTGATGTACCACCCTCTGTTGTTTCTGTATCTCCCTTGACTTCATCACTTTTACTTTCTGTAACTTCATTTTCTGTCTCTATCTCTGCTTGCTGTGTTTCTGTATTTTGCACAACTGCAATAGTTTCTGTATCAGTTGTGTTACTTCCACACGCAGAAGCAAATAAACAAATACTCAATATGCTGACTGCTATTAATTGTTTTCTCTTCATACTGTTTCCCTTGCATAAACACATTGTGTTGCTTGCCTTTCCCTATCTTATACTTACTCCGTTATTGTATCTTCATTAGGATGTATTACATCATACAAGAAAACACCCGGCTCTACATCTCCATAATCAGCATCCACAGTGTTCTTCATTTTCATACGCACAGTGTTTGCAAATAACTCATTATTATTTTCTCTCCCTATCCATGCAAATGTCACTGGGTTGTCTTGACTAATAATCGGAGTATCATAATTAACCATCCCATAACTTCCATCTTGCCTATATCCGAATGTACCAGTAACTTCTAATGTTATAGAATCATGTATTTCCATATCATATTCAGCAAGCTGTTCCTCTGTAATATATGACAAATCCATATATGCCTCTGACAACTCAACTTTTTTCTGTATTGTTGTTCCTATTACCGAGTTTAATTCATTGCACACATCTGTATCTATCGCATCACTTTGTGAAGTTACATCCGTAATCAACAATTCAATTTCCGAACTAAAGCAATCATTTTCTTCATCAATTTCCCCTTGATTAATTACACGATACAACCCTGACACGACAAGAGTACATTGCATATTTTTATTTTCATCTGTCGCAATGTAAACACGTGCATCATCATATGATGCAACAAACTCATTGTTTGTAAATATAACATTAGATTTTTTTGAACTTGTATCATAATCTACCCTAAGATTTCCCAATCTGAATGGCTCTCCATAATATGCATCTCCTTCTAAAGTCAGCATATCTCCAACTCTCCATTGCCCCCTAAGCACATCCTGTGTTACTGTTATTTCAGACGAAGTAGTATTCTTAAACTCTTCAATCTGTTGTTCCAGTTCTGACAGTTCTATTTCTGTTTCCGTTTCTTGTTCCTCTACTGTTTCTGTCTCCGTTGTCTGCTCTGTTGCAATTACTTCCTGTTGCTCTGCTGTATTTTCTGTTCCACAAGCTACTATGGAAACAGAAATTGCTAAACATAGCATTGTCAAAAGCACTTTTCTTTTCATACCTTGCTCCTTATCTTGATTTCTTTATAAACAGATAAATCATAAATGCTGTTTCCAGTTCTTTCCATTGCTATTCTCATAATTGTGTAAGTAGTGACAATACTGGAACTACTGTTGTTCCCAACAATTTAACCGCCCCATTCTCATTAATCTTGTTGCACACCTCGTTGAACTTATCAAAGAACGCTGTCACTTTTCCCTTAACTGTTGTATCCGCATATAAGCTATCTATGTATGCAAGTCCCTCTTTTGTTACTCCTGCAATCTCAAAGCCGACCGCCTCTGACATTTCAATATCCTCTTCACTCTCAATGTCACTTGAAATCAAGCCTAATTGTGTCAGTTTCATTATTGATGTTAAATATTCCTCTCTGTCAATCGCACCATCAATTAGAAGCTCGTCCACCACATCATCCAAACAAGCCCAACGCTCCACACGACCAATGTTGTCTGACATAGCCTTTGTTAACAATAAAATCTCTAACTGCTCCGCTGTTATATTCTCCATGTGCTTAATCTCCTTCTCCTTGTATGAATAAACCACTCTACTTGTATCATTATATTGCTTATAGTGTTTTATTTCAACTCTTTTAGTGCTTTTCTTTAACTCCTAATGTGTTGGTTATGGCTATACACTTAATGCGTAGGAGGTCAACACTATGATTAAAGGTCTATCAACCAAATTGAAAGAATTAAGAATGTCACAAAATCTATCACAAGCTGATGTTGCTAAAAAACTGGGTATTTCTCCCTCCATCGTTAGCGGTTATGAAACTTCCGAGAGAACGCCTAGTACTGAAAATCTGCTTGCTCTCTCCTACCTTTATAAATGTAGTACCGATTACCTTTTAGGAAAATCAAATGATAAACCACCTGTTGTGCTTGATGTTGACGGCTTAACACCCGAGCAGATACAAGCGTTACAAACACTTATTAAAACAATGAAGCATGAGTAAACTCAATTACCCATGCTCTTTTATATTTTATCCATATTGTTCTGTTCATCTCGTATCTGTTGCAATTCATCAAGTGCCATTGCTCGAATATCATTTACACAGTATGCAATACATTCCATACAGTCAACTGCCTGTTGCTCTATGTTCTCCTGTTGCATCCCAATGCTAAGACTTTTTATCATATTGTTTAGCTGTCCCAATCGCAATGCCACACTTTCAAGAGCATCCATACACATCCTGCGTTCCAATTTTTCTTCCATAAGCAATCCTCCAATTCTTCTTAATGTTTGGGAATTGTAACGCTGTGGTCTGCTTTCGTCAATCATCCTTTCAAATGTATTTGCATATTTATTTTGTCAATTTCAAAATCGGGGTGTATTCATCTGACCCCATTATATATTGTAAATATAGCAGGGGAACATCGCCCACATTATTTTTCAAACTGACTGGCAAATTTAAAAATGACAGAGTGTCAAGCCACTCTGCCATCCTGTAAAAATTCCTGCAATCTGTTTTCTTCAAAGTTTTTAATTCTGCTATATACTGTCTGCCGACTTACCCCAAAGATATTTGCAACTTTTGTAACCGGCACACCAATTAAAAGCAGCAGATATATTCTTTCCTCGTCTACGCTCTTTCTGTATTCCTCGTTACATTGATACAGTTGCTCTGCTGTTTCGGGTATTTTCCCTTTCCCCTCTTTGCAGTACTTCATAAACTTTCTGTCATTGTAATAGTTCTCCATAATCCAGTCTGCTACTGCACTTTTGCTAACTTGGTTGTTATTTTCATCCACAAAACCTTCGATTTTATTCTTATGCTGATACAGTAATTTAATTGATATTTCATCACAAAACATCTCATCATATTCGACCAATACCTTTTCCAATGTTTCCATACTTTCTACACGTCCTTTCCTACTTATATTTTTTATAAAACTTTTAACTACAATGTAATACCAACCATGCCATTCAGAATGCTGTCTTACCTATGCCAACTGCCTTTCTGACATTTTTGTCGTTGATGTAACTATTTCGTAACAGTTATTCCCCTATTTTTTCATTTTCCTATAATTTACCGAATAATATGCACATTCGTTCAAAATGATAGTGTTGCAATGCACCACTCTTTTTCCTATGAAAGTATCGGCTCATACTCTCCTACGCTCTCTATCCCTCCATAGTTGTAGCACCCCTTGTAAAAATTTTCTTTATCAAGAATACGTTTTACAAGCATAACATTAAAGTCCGCTCCCTTCCTGCCCTTGTACCCTTCTGCTTTCATAAACTCCGATATATTTTTTAATGTCATATCGGGCATAAGCTGTTTTAACTGGAACACCCTTTGTACCGCTTTTGCCTCTGTTGCATTTACATACAATTTTTTGCCACCACGCAGACACTCATAACCAAATGGAGCGCCACCGCCTGCATAACCACCGTCCTTTGCTTTCTGCAATCGTCCACGTTTTAATTTCAATGCTATCTCCAACCGCTCATACACGTCCAACAGTTCAAACATACCATTTACAAAAATCTCATTGGGATTTTGCGTGTAGATAGAATAATTCGGTCTGTCGATTGCTCTGATATCCACATTGTTCTTTTTAAGTTCCCTATGTAACAAAACTTTCACCAAGTCTGACCGCCACAGACGATTTGTTGACAGTACAACAATATATTGAATTTTATTTTCTTTCAGTGAAGCAAGCATATCAAGCAGACCGTCACGCTCAATACTCATTTCGTCCTCATTAGCTTTCGCTCCGCTGATACCCTCGTCCTTAAAAATCTCTATCAAGTTGTAACTTTTGGAACTGCAATATTTTTCAATTTCCGCACGTTGCTCCGCTAAGGAATATCCCTGTTTGACCTGCCCTTCTGTTGACACCCTTATGTAGCCATATACATTTACAATGTTGTTTTCCATGTAACCGAACCTCCGTTATAAATATTTTTTTTATAACAGCAATTTCAATTTCGGTTAAAAATTAGGAAATTAATTTGGAATTGCTAACTTTCCATTGGCTCTATCGCTTTTATTGCGATTTATTCTTGAAATCAACAACGATACCTTTGCTGGAATAGTCATTACAAAAATCTTTTGTAACTTATAAATTCCATATCATTTTATTCTAAAAGAAATAGCCTGCCCATTTGACAAATGTTCAAATCTATACATTACTTTTCCTTCGCATTTCATTATCCATAATAGCAATTACCTAAATACTTTCATTATCATTTAAAAGAACGAATACCTCTTTGGGCATATTAGTTATATGACATATAAAATGCAAAAACGTTTTTGTACTCTTCAGTAAATCATCTGTGTTGTTAAATATTTCACTGAGTTCTTTTATGTCGTATTGTTGATTTTCTAAATCATATTGAGAAAGCGCAAAATCCAAAAAACGCAAAATATCGAAATAGCTTAACGGTTGCTCAATAATACGGAATATCATATTTACAAAAGCCTCTGTATACTCTGGTTGACTCAATTTTATTTCTGGTAAATCAATAAGCTTATTTTCACCACCGCAATATTTATACAAAGTTTTTCTTGCGATATTATTTGTTACTTTTAAAATATCATCAATTTTTGATTTAGAATTACTCCCATAAATCAAGCCTAGAATAATAATATCAATCTTATCTTCATTAGTAAAATATTGAACTTGTCTACATATCTGTAACATCGGGAGCATCAACATACTACTTAACTGATATACCGCCCATCTAATAGCTCTTTTCTCTTTTAATACTAATGGTAATTCAGCTAATGATGCTAAATCGCGCAATGCTGTAATTGTTTTTTTACATTTTGTAAAATTGTCTTCTATAGCCCAATAATGTGTATTTATAAATTTAAATATTCTTTTATAAATCAGATTATTCGGTGCAGAAATATTCTTAAAAGTATTTATATTTTCATTTTGAATTTGCGGATTCCATGAGCCTCTCCAATCATTACTCTTTATTCCATATCTTTTTTCCATGTCTTCTATAATACTTAAATCTACAATTTGAATATTCTTTGCATTTGCAAAAAGCTTCGTACTTAGTTTAGTACCTTTTTTCACAAACAAGATGTCATCCACTTCTATCATTTCTTTTATTCCAGTTAGCCACGCTACCCTATTTATCTCTTGAGCTGCACCGGATTTACAATCAGACCAAATAGTCTTTTCAGAAAAATCGGAATGTATATAAATTCCATAAACGTCTAAATCTGTTACCGTATCGTAAGGCTCATCTGAACTGGTCTGAATTATTATATTTGTTTTTGGAAAATATCCCATAAAGAAAAATAATCTTTTTATTTGATATTCCAACAATTCACCTTTATTCACATTTTTGACCATACTATTTTCTGAAATATCAATATCTTTTAAGTTCTTATTATCAAACATTTTAATCTGATTATCATTCTCTACAGTATTTTTTTTCTTTCTTGCCATCACTTTATCTCCGTTCTAATAATTTTCATCCCTTAATATCCGCTGAATATATTCATCTGCTTCTTTTGATGACTCTGGCACATCTCCCATTCGCACCCTCTGTTCCTCTGCGGAATAATAATTAGAGGACTTTGCAATTTGGTTATAATCATCAATACTCAAATCATTTTCCTCAATAATACCATTAATAAATTTCAGTGCTTCTCTTGCAACATCTTCTTTAACAAGTTCTAAATAATAACCTGTTGCATTATAGTATCCATTATATCCCCATTTCTGCTTACTCTTATACACAACTTTAGCTATTCCTTTTTTCTCTAACATTATATAATCAGTACTATTAGCATCATGTGGTCCAACTTCACCATTTCTTATCCATGCACTCAAAAATTTTTGTGCACTATATATCGTAGAATGCTGAGTGTAATTTTCACCAAACCTAATAGATGCAAGCAATAATCTCACATCATCAAATATATCTTCTGAAGCTGGCAACCAATTAGTGCTCTGGGTAAACTCAAACTCCTTATTCACATTTCTATTCGTTACTATTTTAATAGGATTTATCATTCCTATTTTTTTCGCCAAATCAAAAAGCTTCTTATCTGCAATTGTCAAATTTTCGTATGGAATACCTTGACAATTTTGTATTTCTCCAATCGTAATTCCCAAACTGTCTTTTTGAATCTTGCCTAATTCACCAACAGCAAGCGCAATACGTTGATTATTACTTCCCCAAATATATTCATTACTAATAATTGGATCATTCTTTTTAGCAACCTTCCTTATTAGCTTAAATTGGTCTGCAATATCTAATGAGATATTAATATCATTCTCCTTAAATCCTTTTTGTACCATTATTTCAGTAATCTCATTTTGCGTGTAGGGTACTTTTTTTGTTTCTTCTAACGTATTTACAGTTATAATTTCTTTATCTGTAGGGTTTAAGTCTTCAAAAACCTTTCCAGTTATTTCCAATGTGCTTTGTGTATCAAAAACATATTCCTCAATACCAGTTGCATTCCCCAGACTATCTCTATGTATTTCAATCTTTTTATCAGAACTTTCTTCTAACTGGGGCAATATAATCTTATGCAATTCAATTGGTTTGATTCCAACCTGACTAGCCATTTTTTCTATTTTTTTTATATTATCTAACTGCTTATTCCCTCTTATTGTTCCTAAAAAAAGCCCTGTTTTTCCAGCTACATTTAAACGATCAAAAATATCACCATTGTCACTATAGTCTACAAATTCTTTTAAATGTTTGCGAGCAGCAATAGACCAAAATCCATTTGTTTTTCTATCCATCATTTGTCTCCCATCTTATATAATTTATTATATGAATTATACTTTACCTTCGTAGTCAGTACAAGAAATTTCACAATAAACTTCTGCATCATATATTTGATATAGCATCCCATACATATTAACATAAAATTGACCAACCACTCATTTTAATACTCAGACTCTAAAAACACTAACAGTAGTTCTACTTAATTACAAAATCAAAATAAGTAAATCATAGGTAAAAACTTAATTACAAAATGTTCAAAAGCCGTATTTTACTACATTCTAACCATTTTATTATAGACTGCCGTGGCAGATGAATAAGATTTTTAGCATATTTTCTATATCCTCCTAAAAGCCCTCAAAGCCTTATAAATACTGGCTTTGCGAGGTGGTGCATTTGGCAGACTAACATTTGCTTTTTTGATAAAAATTGATGCTTTTTCCCATATTTTTATGGGCAAATGTGTTATTTTTGTGTTACAAAAAGCAAAGTTGAAAACAGCTGCGTCATGCTTGCATGTAAGCAGATGTTATTCAATTTTGCGACTGTCAGAAATGAGGAAGTAGTCCGTCAGGACGGATTCCGAATTCTGGCAGCAAATTGCGTAGCAATTTGTTTGTAACGTTACTACAAATAATCTAGCCTACATTACACCTTTCATTTTCATTACATTTCTGGCCTCTTTTAATCTAACAAGTTCCTCTCTGGCATCATCTAATCCAAGATGAGTATACACATTCATAGTCACCGCAATATCAGAATGTCCCATGATGTACTGAAGCGTCTTGGGATTCATTCCTTGACGTGCCATATTCGAGCAAAAGGTGTGTCTACATATATGTGGAGTAATCGGTGGAAGCTGCAAAGCATGCTGGCGATTATACTTGTCCCTTGCATGCTGAATGTACTTCTCCCAATGAAGTGCAACCATAGGCTTTCCTTCCTTATCAAAGAAAAGAAATCCACCATAGCCATCAATGATAGACTCACGCTTTGGCTTATTACGATTGGCTACAATTCTCTGGCACAATTCCTTGACTTCCTCTGTCATAGGAATCTTTCGAGTGCCGCTGGTTGTCTTAGTAGACTCAATGTAATACTTCATATTCCGAGAGCGCTGAAGCTGGTGATCCACATTGATTACTTCCTCTTCAAAATCCAAGTCTTTAACTGTAAGCCCACAGAATTCACTGATACGAAGTCCTGTGCTAAACAGAAATAAGAATGCATCGTAGTATCTTGAATAATGCTTATCATTCTGAACAAACTCTAAGAATCGCTTCTGATCCTGCGGTGATAGTGCCTCACGCTTATTGCTATCATTGATAAGGACTGAACTCATCTCAAAATCAAACGGATTCTTGAGAATCATATCATCATCCACAGCCATCTGAAATGCCGGTCTGATTACACCTCTAATATTATGAATCGAGCTGTAACCTAGACCACTTCTCTGAAGCGATATTAAATACATCTTCGCATCTGAAAGTTTCACCTGGTCCACATGACGAAAGGCAAACTCTGTTTTGTTCAGCGTATTAATAACCGTCTTATAATTTGCCAACGTAGATTGCTTTACACCTGTTTTAAGAGAAATGTAACGCTCTACCAACTCAATTACAGTCAAGTCACTACCTGAAATACCTTGCATAAATAGTGACTGCACCTGCTTTTCCTTTTCTCTAAGCGGAACCTCCTTGTGTTTATGCGCTGGCACTGGATCTGCCTCAGTAAGTCTCCAACTATATATAATTTTCCTTTTGCCAAGGGCATCATTATAGATATATCTATAACGCCCATTTGGTTCTTGCCATTCTCCCATTTGAAGAATTCGACCTTTATTATCTCTCCTCTTTGGTGCCATAATCATTACCTCCGAGGGGATGTGATATGGTGTTAGTATACCACGAAACTGCCCTCGGAACATCTCCTTTCTTCAACTTCTAATAAGTACTTGGAGGCTAAAAATCGTGATTACAGAAATTTATAAAAATTTCTATTAACTTTTATCCTTCACAATACATTTGGGTTGAAAAAATTCGTATTACTAAATTAAAAGGGATTTTTTGAAAATAAACATAACAAAAGACACCACTTAGGTGTTCTATGTGGTGTCTTTTCTAATAAACGGTATACCGCTGGTTCTCTATTATTCTTTGTGCCCTGTTCCGCAAGACATTTTCTATATCCATCACTAGCAGCAAGCTATTCTTTTACATATATTCTTCCTACTATCCTTCTATATGCCTTACATTCATCCTCTGCTTTTTGAATTCTTCTTTCAAATTCTCCTATTTCATTTCTCAAATCCTGCATATCTTTGTTCATAGAATCAATTTGATTATCTCTTTTAGAAACCTTCTCACTTTCGACATTTAGTAACTTCTTTAATGCCACTACTTCTCTTTCTAACGCATAATATTTATCCAATATTGTATCAACATGTCTTTCTTCCATCGTCCACCCCATTCTTTCCTCAATGTGAATTTCTTTAATATCATCAAATCCTGTTCCAGCATCTTTTCTTGGTTTAATAAATACATTACAGCCTGTTATAGGAAAATTACTACATCCTAATGCTATATTCTTTGTATTATTCTTATTTCCAAGTTCTATCTTTACCCAAGGCTTATATCTAAAAACCAAGTTGCCATCACAATTAGGGCATTTCACAATATCAGTTCGTTTAAATCTATAATGCTTGTCTCGAGTTCGAGTTTTCTCTTCTATTTCTGATACTTCATCAATATTCTCTTTATGCTCTTCCTCTCTCCCAATAGACGAAGATTCAATTATTTCAAGTTCCTTACAGAGTTCATCATACAAATCTGTCTCTTTACTATTCGCCAATAATAAGCAAAGAGCATCAAACAAATTATCGTGCCCCAACACATAGTCATTTGGAAACTGAGTCCTGTATCTACATTTTTCATATTCTAGCAGACACTCAACTGTAATTACATTCTCTCGCGAAATATTAAAGAGCGAACAAAATATCTGCTTGTGATAATGATTCTGGACAATTGGATTATCTGTTGTCTTACCATTCATCAAATTCCATGGTATTTCGCTGTATTCCGTAGATACGTAATTAGCATTTTTCGTTTCTCCAATTAATATTTTATCTCCACATATGATAATATGATCCAATTCTGCTGTCCTAGATCCATATACTGAATCAAAGTCCAAAATAACATGATTGAAGCATCTTATTGTTTTACCTAAATAATTGGCCACTTTTCCTACTTCACGAATAACAAACGCTTCACCTTCTTGTCCTTTTATCATATTTTTTTCTTCTTCCATATTAACCTCCACCATAAGCTATTAAAAATGGGCATTTTATAGACATGCCCAGGTCTTTGTCATTATCAATGACATTTAGCTTTATGGTTTGCTAATGTGGTTCCGGCTTTGCTTTTTGAGCTTTTGCTAGAAGATTTACTAGCAAGTGTCTTTCCAGCTTTACCGACTTTTCCGCCATGATGTACAGCCATTTTGTGTACCTCCTTTGCATAATCTCCTTGCAAAAAATGATACCCCTTGTTATGATTATTTTGCGAATAAAAGTCAAGGGTTCACTTTGACAAGGGAATAGCTAGAGCAAAAAGCTCTGGCTTTTTCTATGTTTAGAGATTTCTCTCTTACATACCTTACAAATAACTTTGAATGTAATTATTTAATTTTTCTTCTGAATCAATTCCATATGAATTAGCTACATTACTAAAATATTTCTTTATCTCTTCTTTACTGATTATTTCTCTAGATGGTTGTAATGGTTCGTAATCGCTTCGTGCATCCTTCCAAGGGTCCTCATTATGAGTAATATTCTCAAGAACTTTTCCACTATATTTTCCAAATGTATTAATCACTAAATCAATTACCATCTTTTCCTGATCATCTAATTCTTCAAATCGCTCCTTTAATATTGCAAACCTATTATCTTCAATTGGATTAAATTTGAAATCCTTAAATAAATCATATACTTCTTCATATACAGGCCCATGCACCCATGCCATACAATCTTCTTTATATAGCGGCTTATCAAACATTACCATATATATACCCTGAATAAAGTATAAAATTTTCTGTAGCGCCAATGGTGTAACTTCCTGCATCTGTTCAAAAATGTACGAAATTGTTAATAACATTTTGTCTGACATACAGAACATTCCCGCAATCTCTTCAGCTGCTTTAATTGCCTTTTTATAAGCCGTTTCTCCAATCTTTTCAGCATTATCATTTAATAACTTAATCATATGATTTGGTGTAGATAAAACCCTTTTAATTACATCAGAATATTCTTTTGAAGGAATTTGACCTGAAAGATATCGTGTAATTGTGATTTTTCCAAATCCTAACGCAGTTGACAACGGTGCCTTTCCAATATTATAAATTGCCATTATTCTATTGATATCTTCTACGCTAACTAATCCCTCTGCACGTCTATACTGTTCGTCAATTGCTTTCATGTTTAAATCCAAGAGACCAGGAATATCCATTTCCTCTCCACATTCATCACATACAGCAACCATAATTTCGAAATCATAAGTTTTATCTTTTATTTCTTTTTTCACAATCTTTTTTCGCAGTGTGTATGTTCTGTCATCCCTGCATTGCGTACAAAAATCGTACAGTCTCTCCTTTGCCATTTTGTTTTCCTCCTAATTTTGCATTTCGTTTTGTTTTCTTTCCTATTTGAATTGATACTTAAGCGGATATTTCTGCTTGTGAAATGAAATCACTATAACATATCTTGATTCCAATTTATTAAATTTAATATATAGCGATACCTGTTCCTCTCCTGATCCAAATCTACATAATAAATTTACTTCCTTTCCAAATGCATACAGTAGCTCATGTTCAAATCCTTTATGATCATTGGGACGAATTTCTGAAAAATCCATTGGAGTAAGACTCAGTAAAATCTGTTTTCTTTGTTCTTCAGTAATTACATAGTCCATAAACAGGTCTTGATTATCCTGTCTCTTATCATTCATCTCAACTCTATATCTTCCAGCATTAATTGCAGTTTTTACTTCTTCTAAGTACTTCTCAATGTCATCATAAGTTGCTGTCAAATTTTATCCTCCAATCTATATGATAGTATTTTCAATTTAATCTATCATTACAATACACCAATGATAGATTTTTGTCAATATCCTATCATTGGCGTGTTGTATTATTGTATTCTCTGTCAAAAGCTGAGTCATTGGACTACTAATCCAATGACTCCTAATTCTTAAATCACGCTCTGTCTATCAATAAATTCTTCAAATCTCTTTCTCTTAATCTGCATACGATTACCATTCCAGAGTATAAAATCTGCTGTAGGATTCTCCGTTATAATCTTACGAAGCTTACACTCTCCAATTCTGAAATAACCTGCAGCCTCTTCAATTGATAATGTATATTTGTTCCAATATGGAATCTCATAAATATTACTCATATTTCTGTTCTCCCTTCTTTAATCTTCTCTATTGTTAAGTTCTCTAAGTAATTTAATTTTGCTATCTGCTGATGCCTTTCGCTTACTAACGCCCTTCATCTGAACAGGAGCACACATCTCAAACACTCTGTCATAGATACGCTTTTTATCAATGGATGTTTCATTCCTCATGGTATCAATATGAAGATTGGTAGTAATAATCAAAGGCTTACCAGTACGGTATCTTCTGTCAATGACATTAAATACATTCTCTACCGCATACTCAGTGCTGCGCTCTGCTCCTAGATCATCAATAATAAGTAAGCTACAACGCATCAAACACTCGATGTATTCATTCTTATCCTCGCTTGCAAACAAGTCGTTTATGATAGTTGCAAAATTGGTCATCTTCACCGTATATTCCTGCTCAATAAGTGCATTAGCAATACAAGCTGCCATATAGGTCTTTCCTGTACCAACATCGCCCCAAAGAAGTAAGCCAGCTGACTTATGTATCATTTCTGGAAATGAATCTACATATTTCCTGGCAAGCTTCATAAGAGATACTGTTCCATCGTCATGATCAAAATTCCAGTCATACATTGTCTTATCCTTAAAACAAATCATACGATTACGACTAACAATCTCTGCATACTCTCGCGCCTTGCGTTCACGCTCTTCCTTCTCATACTTTGTTCGCGGACATAAGCACCTTACAGGAAACCTGTCCATTCCAAGCACTGGGCCACCAGGAATCATCTTCTCAAGTGGCTCCCCACAGACTTCGCAATATAATATTTCTTTTCCATATCTATCACTCATCTATAAACTGTCTCCTTCCCGATATTCATAATTAGGTATTTCTCTCTTGTTATTATTACTGTAACTAGGAGTCGGTTTTCCGCCTGAAGTAAGGACAGTTTTTGAACCCTTATACGGTTTATTTTCTATCACATTACAGGCAGAAAACTGCCCTACAATACTTGCTCCCGGAACCTTTACAAAAATCATATTGGCTCTGCTTTTCGAAGAACGTTTCTTCTCAATAAGCCCAACTCTAGTAAGTTCCCTTAGGTTGTCCTTAATCGTGGAATTACACTTTCCAAGTTCCTTTGCCAAATCCTCAATAGTGTAAATCACATATGCCCTTCCAAGACCATCTACAAAACCATTACCTGCAGATAGCTGAGCACGATTAAGAAGCTTGGCATATATCACCTTAGCGGTACTGGAAATATTCATCTCACAAACCGTATTAGGAATCACAGAGTAGTTGGTAAGCCTAGTTCCATTTATCAAATATTGATAATTATTTTCCGTCACTTTCTACTCTCCTTTCCCTGTTTATAGCCTTATTCCAAAGTGCTACTATAAATCCCTTAAACAGCCTTGCAGGACTTGCTTTCATTGCTTCTTGCTCTTCTCTAGCCTGTGACAACTCAGCCGATAATGCCTCTACTTCAAGCTTTACATTTACCAATTCATGTTTTAAGTCTGCTATCTTCGTCTGCGCTCTTATCAAATCCTTATAATGCTTGTTACAATGATTTAAATTAGTTGAGTTCTCTACAGATAATTCTTTGATTCTCTCTTTCAAAGTCTTAGCCTCAGCCTTATACTTATCTTCAATCTCCTGCATCAGTGCCTCCCCGTAGACAACTACCTTTAGGGCATCAGCAAGTTCGTAAATAAAATATTTTGAAATATCATTACTAATATATTTACGATCTTTATCATCACTCCAAATCAGTTCACTATCGGAATACCAAAAATCAGTAGCATTTCTTCTAGCCGAAGTTTCTGGCACTCCTGTTTCAATTAGCGCCTTCTTGATTTCATCCAAACGCATAGGTCCATTTGTCAGTAGCAATTCATAGATATCCATATACTTGGCTATATGCTTGAATTCATCATCATAAGTAAACATGTCGTTTCCTCCTTCCTGAAGGTATTTTTCATTCACTCCTTTATTAAGTACTTGGAGCCTCGAAATCGTGATTACAGAAATTTATAAAAATTTCTATTAACTTTTGTCCTTCACCATACATTTGGGTTGAAAAATTCCGTATTACTAAACCAGCATTATTTTTTCTTTACTTTAGTTTTTAATAAGACCTTGATGGATTGATTTAAAAACAGTACTGAAAATGCTAAAAATACTTCACCACCAACTCCGGCGGTATTGTCACAAGGTATCTGTGGCTGCGGAAAAAGCAGTTTGAAACAAATTCCATCGTTATGAAAAAATCATTACTTTTTCAAGTGTCTTGAAATGTAGAAAGCCTTATAAATACAGGCATCCGCCAAATTCCGACACAATTCCACCGAGACACAAACACCTTGAGATACAGTAAATAAAAGAGATAACAGGATACGCCTAAAGTTGCATACATTTAGGCCAGATGACCAGACTCCTATGTCGTCTGCGTAGCATAATTTCATTTCATCTGAAATGCCTCTGCCAAAACTGGCGAAGTAATAACTGCTGTCTCTGATACAGTTTTTTAACAAGCAAAAAAAGATCACATCTGGTCCATTGGACCAAAAGTGATCTCTGTAAATCTTGCTATATGAACTTCTGGTCCATTGGACCAAAAGTTGTTTTGGGTAACTTCTGGTCAAGTTGACCAAAGGTTGTTTCATACCATTATCATGTGTTGACTGCATGAACCTGCAGTTGTGCTTGAAGACATAAAAGGAAGATTCTGTTCTTGTATGTTGCTTACAATTTGTAACCTTCCGCAGCGGAGTAGCGTAGCACACTGCATCCTACAATAAACATATATTATTTCAATTCAACTTCTCTTTAACAAAATCTCCGTTTTTTTTAATAATCAATTTATACTTGAGAACAGTATTTCTACTTTACTATTTCCTCAACCATCTCCTGATAACTTAAAATAGGGAATGCAATTTCCTTATATCTAGATACAAAAACTTTATTTACACACATGTATGGTTTTATCTTATATTCTGCAGTCGGAAGCTTTAAATCCTTTATAACCTCTTTATAATTTTCATTCAAGAAGTTAATTCTACGCTGAAACTTCTCATCACACTTATCCTCTTTAAAAAAACGTTTCTGCTGCCTGTACATTTCATAAAAAGTTTCAACTTTTTCGATAAACTTACATTCGATAATCCATATTTCTTTTGTCTTCAAATCAACTGCAAACAAATCATAATCGCCTAAATACTGAGGATATTTCTTTTTATCAAGATTCATCAATTCAAAATTAGGTCTTACATTAAAGCCGTTATCCTTAAATACTTTCTCAAGATCAAAAACAATCTTTTTTTCATAAACTCTCTTCCAAGCTATCAAAATGTTTTTCGTAGCAGGCATCCCTATTTCATATGGCATATGAAATTCAAACAAACTGTTTTGCCAATAATCTCTTAAATAATGTATAACCGCTGGTGAATATATTACCATATCATCATATTCATAAACTGGCTTTACTTCATATCTATCACAACGCTTCTCTTTTTCGCCAATAGGCAAATAAAAATCCTCAACATTATTCTTTGATTTAAGCTTAGTTGCATTGATACAAAGTAACTGTAATGCCTTTTCTGCCACTGACTTTGAAACATTTTGGACTGAGCAATAATCATCAATTATATCTTCCTTCCAAAAACAGAATGCGTTTCCTCTGTAGAAAAGTTCACTACCAATTTTACCGCCAGTTTCAAGATAATACATCAAAGTGAAAAATGTCTCCAACGGTACACCTGAATCTATCTCAAAAGCCTGTTTTGCTTTTTCAAAATATTGTTCATCGGCAGAATAATCTCTTTCAAAATGACCTGGATTATCATACATTCTTTGGGCTAATTCTTCACCAAAATGATGACCTGCTTCTCTTTGTGATTCTACATCAATAATGTACTCGCCTGATACTTCAACATATACCTCATCTTCGGTAAAGTAGCACATATCAGCATTGTCTCCAAGTACTACCAACCAATTTGCATATGCCAATAAGTACTGATATTTTTCAGTAGATAAAATCTCTTGTCCTCTTCCTGCGTTATATAACGCTGTTTCAAGCAAGTACGAAACAGTTCTTAGGTTGTGTTTTGCTTCCTCTCTTTGTTTTATTATTTTTTTTGATACTTCAGCACGAACCTCATCCTTCATATCTTCGAAACTATTATATCTCTGCCTATGAATCATTATTTCGTGTAAAAGGGTTGCATAATCTGCAAGGCTCATCTCAAACAATTTTAGATAATTATATTTTTTTACTCCATTCTCAAAGTCTTCAATAAGTTCTTTTTGAATCGACCTTACAACAGCAGTAGCATCCTTACCGTAATAACTACCAGAACTAATCCCAGCCATATAACATACTTCTGCAATATGCTTTCTTACGGCAATGTATGCATCATTTTCAACTCTGAATATTGATTCTTGCTCCTGCTTCCATGTATATTCAATACTAAAACTCATTGCAGAAACTTCTTTTTTCTCAGTTCTAACTCCCTCCAGGTGCTTTTCCAATTGTAAATAAAAATATGGAAAATAATTTCTTAATGGTTGCATTAACTCCATAAAGAATTCAACCTCTACAGTTCTATCCTTTACCTTCGCAATATCATTAAATAACGTTTCAATGATTGGAACAAATCGAATGCAAATTTTTCTGTTGGATATTATAGAATCGCTTTTTACATATTTTCGTTCTTGCGCCAATAACATCCCTGAAGGGTCTGATTTCCTTGCATATGTCTCAGGCATCATCATTACCTGAACTGAGCATCCTTCTAATTCTGAGCTTGATTCAATAATACCCTTTATTGATATCATCATTCGTTGAATCATATCCTCAATCATAAATATTGCATCTTTATATTTTAAGTATTCATTCATATCTGGATAGAATTTAGCATTATGAGGGAAAAAGAAATAGCAATTGTTTTGGAACAAACGATACAATCCACCAAAACCAGCTTTTCCTTTTTGAACATATTCATAGAAGTCATTCTCTTTAGGTGTAATATTCCAAGAAAATGGATTATCCAAAATATAATCGCCCGATCCTAACGGAAAATCCTTTAACTTCTTGCGATAATAGTCAACTACATACTCATTTTCGGTATCAAATCCAACATCTATCATGCTGTATTTAATTGCACCTTTTTCAAAGGCATGGTCAGCATCTTTCCACATAAGGAAAGTAGATGAGTCTCCACCATGTCCCAATATTTGTGCATCATTTTCTTTAGTTAAAAAATCAAAATAATCATGTAGTTCATCTGCATCCTTCATAAACAGAAGGTAATATACAATATCAAATGCGGTGCAATACTGATATTCTTCATTTCTTGTATGCCTCATTATGTGCGTTTCAGATGGATTAGCCCAAGAATCATATATCATAAACTTGATATCGGATTCTCTAGTTACAGTAATTCCCCTGCATTTTCCGTCCTTATTTCTGCTGTATAATTCAAGCAAAAATAAAGAATCAGTATTCTTTGCTTGAATGATTTCATCTATGACTTTCTGTAGTTCATTCTTCGGATAATCACTCTTATTTACAGCAAAGATTATTCCTTTGGAAGATACTAACGCAAATGGAAACTGATATTTTGGTTTTGGATTTTCTCTATTATTTGAGAATCCCACTGGACATAGAAAATTTATTGTTTCATCCATTTCCAATTTTGATAAATTGAATACAACACCAGTTAGCATTCTATTTACTAACTGTGCTTTATCCTTTTCAGCAACTGATTTATACCATACATCATATAAATCTACTAACAAAGACATGTTCGCTAAAGGAACTATTTCATTCTCTGTTTCGATAAAATGCTTTTTCTCTATATAGTCTGACTTCAAAATCGAAGCAACATTCTTTATCATTTCTGAATCCATATTTTTAAATAGCTCTGTAACCTTGCAAAATAGTTGTTCGGTCGGAAGAACCAATCTAGTCCCATGATTACCATCCGTAATATTTACGTCTTTAAGATAATCTATAACAAAGGAATTGTAAGTCATAACTTCTATTAACTCATCTTCCTTCTTAACTTCACATGCTAGTATTGGCAAGAACTGGAGGCATGCAAATACCATATTATGACCAGTTCCTACAATAACAGAATACTTTTTACCAAATACCTCAATTGAGACATCCCCATAATCTTCAACAACTGCATCGTCAAATGGAGAAGGCTTAATTATATCCTCTATAGAAGTAAAGAATCTTTTGAAATCTTCATAATTATCTATTTTTTTATTTCCCTGATGTTTATGCTCTGCTAAAGCCCAATTCAAAGATAAAGCAGATTCGAAAACTGAACGATTATTTACACAAACACATATGCAGTAAATAGCCTTAGAAATATCTTCAAAATCATATTCATTCACTATAGGAATTAATCTTTTCATTTTTGTTTTTGCCCCAGGAAAATCATTAGTTTTTATCATTTTTGCACCACCCAATTTATATAATCATTACCACCAGCTTAGCTGGTGGTTTGCTCTGCGGCTATAAGCCGCTGTTCCCTGCTTGCCTCTAAAGAGGCTCTGAAAAATTCGCCTTACGCACTGCGGTCTCGGGCTGGCTCTAAAGAGCCTCTTTCTTTTGCCCTATCTCACCGGCTCACCCGTAAACGGGTCAACGTACTCTTTTAGTGTCATTTGATCATACTCCAAATCTTCTTTTAACTGATTTCGAATATATTCCTCGATTTTCTTTGCATTCTTTCCCACAGTATCCACGTAATATCCTCGACACCAGAAATGTCGATTGCCATATTTATACTTTAGGTTCGCATGTCTTTCAAAAATCATTAGCGAACTTTTTCCTTTTAAATATCCCATAATCTCTGATACGCTATACTTCGGTGGAATTCTTACAAACATGTGTATATGATCCGGACATGCTTCCGCTTCTATTATTTCAATTCCTTTCCTCCTGCATAACTCACCTAAAATATGTCCTATGTCTTCACGTATCTGTTGATATATAACTTTTCTTCTGTACTTTGGTGCAAACACGATATGATACTTACATTCCCATCTCGTATGTGCTAGACTATTCTTGTCCATTTGGATACCTCCTTTGTTATTTGTGCGGTTGGCGAACCTGCACTCATTATAACATTGGAGGTTTTTTTACTTGAAGCTAAAGCTATTTGGGAACACACCTGCATAGCAGGTGATTTATTTTTATTGCTTATACAATAAACGAGACAAATGGTAGAACCATTTGTCTCTGAAATATCAGATAAGATTACTGAACACGTTTCTAGTCCACCTTAAAAGTTGCCTAACTATATTATTCTCTCCACTGAGTTTCTCTTGCAATATCTGTAACCAATCGACCATTATAAGTAAAGAACGATGGCTCAGGCACATTTTTATAACCTTTGAACTGCCTTGCTACAGCTGTAAGTGATGTAATCTCGTTGTTGTATTCAACCTTTCTTTCATCGCACACAATAACCTTTACAGTTGGATCATCCACATATACCAGCTCAGCTCCGACCGGAATCCCACATTCCTTGAAATTTATAGGAGGCTTTTTTATCTTTGCTGATTCTGCAGTCTTCTTTGTCTTAACTTGCTTTAGCTTATCCCACGAACCGCTAATAGTTGCAATCACTTCTAGTAAGTCTTACGCATCCTCAGGACTCACAACAAAGAATTCCCTACTTTTGATACCCTTAAATCAGGATTCAGGTTATCAATTAATCTATGCAACTTTTTATCTTCAAGATTACCCTTGGTTTCATAAGTAGCATAAATTTCGTAGTCTGTTGGAAGTGTAGTCGTACTCAGTTGTTTACGGCGAGCCTCTACATCAGTCGCGTATCCTATTTTCACCATATCTTTGAGACATGGATTCATCATTATATATATGTATCCTTTTGCCATAGTCGCCTCCTTGAATCATATCTCTTCTTATAATCCTAGTACAGCTGCACATACTTCCGCATATTCACCATATTCATCAAGCTCTTTTATTGCGACTTGCTGTCTTCTTCTTCGACTAGACAAAGTACTGCTATTTGGCCCAACAAGTAATCCTATATCGTTATTTGCACATTTATTTCTCCATGCTGAAATCAATCTTTCTGTAGCAACAACAACTCGCTCATGTGATGGATTATCCGGCTCGTATCTTGGTATTACCTTATAAGGAATAGTGTGAATATGGCGTTTTCCAAATCCACCATCTGGTTGAAAATCACTAATTAAATCACTTAATGCATCACTATTTAGCATTCCTGTTATGTAAATCGCCTCGTCTTCGCTATCTGCTAAATACCAATATAATGTCTGGTCTATAATCAGTTTTGTTGCATCAATCTCATTCAAGTCAATGTATGCAGAACAAGGATTAGCTCCACCTGCATTTGACAAAACCAACCATCTTCCAAGCGAGAAATCCTGTTTATATAGTTTCCCTCGTATATTTAGTTTGTCTTCCAAATACTCTCTTAATGAAATAGCTAATTCTGATTTTATATTTTCAAATACATATGCTGTACTTGCGTTCATCAAAGCAATATCATCATCGTTTATGCACTCCCAAAGATTATATCTTTTCTCCGCTGGCATAAATATTTTAGCTGGTCGAGAAACTAAAAATGGTGACAAATGTTTTGAAATATAGCAATCAAAAATAAACCTATCTTCAACACCATCTGTCTCTATATCACTTCCAGTAGTCATTTTGCTATCATTAATTATATATTTTAAATCTGAATCCGCTTCAATTCTTGACATTTTCCAAGTATTATTTGGATTCTGCTCAAATTTATGAAATAGTATAGTTCTAGGCATAATATCAGCGCCCTGATTAAATGACCATGGCTCGCCATTAATAAGATTTAGCACATCTTCTTCACTTCCTCTATTAGTCCAAGCGCTTCTATTGCCTTGAATATTTAGCGTATACTCACATCCTTGATAAGTATTTCTATCACTATAGATTCTTCCTGAAACTGGATACTCTGTTAATTCACTCCCACGCTTTCCTCCCAGAACAATCGCCTTATTTTTAAAAGTATTTATTGGTAATTCCCAAATTTCATCAATGCGTGTTTCTATTGCGTCAACAGAAGATATATAATGTGCCCTTCTAAATGGTTCATGATGATAACCACTCATAATACTTCCTGGCATAATACACATCCAACGGGCATCTTCTTTTAAATATTTATCTATAGACGATAATAAAAATGTTGATGCTAATTCCATATGCAAATGTGATGATCCAGGTGGCTTAATGCCATATCTCTCAGTTTTGTTATATAGAATAGCCTTATATGGGTTATCCGCCAACCTACTCATAGCAAGCCATGGCGGGTTTGAAATTATACAATTAAATTGGTTCCTTACTAAGCCTGGTCTATAGCTATTATTTAAAAGGAAATACCATATTCCATTTCTACCTTCTCGTTGTAAACGCTCCAACTGAACCACAAGTGCATACGCGGATACTCTCTGTGCCAATAATTCGTCAGTAGTTTGTTCCACTCCTGCTTCACAATATACTGACTCAACTACACTTTCTATTTGAGTTTCCGAAAGTTCGCTCTCTGGCCTTCCAGCCCTTATCATTGCAAAGGAGTAGCATTTTGACATAAAAGTATCAAAGGTCTTTCTATGTCTAGGTGTCAACAAAAATGCTGGAATATCTACTGAATGACCATCAAAATGCAACCTATATGATTCCTGTTCATTTTCAGGCATTCTGTGAGAAACTGGTGTTGCAGCAAATAGTGAATCAGCATGATATACCGGAATAGTAATACTTCCTTCATGATAAGCAAACAAATCTCGCATAGCCAAAACCCAATTTACCTTAGCAAGCATTACTGCAAGTGGATCAATATCAAATCCCATTACTGCTGAAAAAATAATATTATCTTTTTCTTCTGTATACTCTTCTTCGGCAATATTATATTTCTCACGCACTGCTTTTATTGTCTCTATAAGAAATACTCCCGAACCACAACACATATCCAGCATTCTTGGTTCTTCATCTAGTGAATCTATTACACTCTTAACCATCTCTTTAGCTAACCAATGAGGTGTGAAATCCTGTCCGAGTAAAAGTCTATGTTCTTTTTGTGAAAGCTGAGCTAATATTTCTCCAAACAAGTCTTCTTCCAAAATAATATTGAAATCATAGTATGATAATGTTTGCTGAACACTCTTCGCAAATTCTTCTATATTTTCAATATATGGTGATTTATTTAACCAGCCAAAATAATCATAATCAACCAAATTCAGTATATTTTTTGCCTTAAAATATGCTCCGCTTAATATATCTTGAAGTTCTCTAGAATCCGAAATCATCGGACTTCCATTTAAAACATTTGCACATATTAATTTTGAAATTGTCACCAAATAAAACTCGTTAACATAGGTATCTTCAGAGAATTCTCCAAAATCAGAGGCACCCAAATAAGCAACAAAACTTTGCCACACATTCTTTATTAGTTCAGCATATGTTGGGTTGTTTATCATCGCATTATTAACTATAGTTTGAAAATCACATATTGTTCTTTCATAGAAAACACTTTCTGCTCCAAAATCCAAAGCCAAAGCTTTTGCTGTTAAAATTCTTGAAGAAGATCTGCCAAAATACTTTTCTGTAAAATATTCAAATCTAGATATCTCTGCATCTGTGTCAATTGATAAATCAATAACGTCAAGCTGATTTAATTGTATATCATCTGCACCATATAATCTGCTTCCGTCATTATTTCCAATGATATTTATTGAATATCCATACCATCTTACAGTATCTGATAGAACTCCATATATATCATCTCTCTCAATCCCCAAGTTCAAAAGAGAAGCACAATACTCCTTCACCTGATGGTATCCTTCATCAAAAATTGCTCTAATAGTTAGATTCTTTTCATACTCTATTGCTGTTTTTCCTACTACCGAATCAGCAAATCCAGTTCTTGCAATGCCATTTCCATCAGCAAAATGCACATGCGTTTCTGTGCCTAAAATATGCTCTTGAACCCACCATGGATTCTCAGGAAAAATATTAATTAAATGAGCAGAAAACAAATGACGCAACACATCTTCTAAAGCTCCACGAGCAATCTCGTTTTGAGCTAATATAACAAATTCTCTTAATGATTCTTTATTCACTTATACCCCTCTCTTTCTTCTTTTTCTCCAGTAGATTGATTAACTGCTTCTTTATGTTATCTTCTTCGCTTTTCTCATAAATGGAAAACATTATATCGTTTATAGCATTAACAAATTCATCCTTATCATATAATCCAGCTAAGAATTTTTGACTACAATGTATTAATTCTTCTTCTTTCACCTCTTCCAATACAGGGAAAAATACTTTTTTCAAATGAGACGCTTCAATTTTCAAAGCCCCCCCACCCATTCTATTTCCAATACACTCCAAATAACATTTGCTCCATAATGAATTTAATAAAGCAAATAAAAGAAGTGTATTGTTCTCATCATTGTTAAACAACGTAATAAAATTTGCATCAACAACAATTCGGTCATCATGATCATTATTAATATATAAACATTCTGGCGATTTACCAGATAATCTAGATATACATAAATCTGGTGTATGCCTTCGTTGTAACTTAGGCATCATATACCAAAACGAAACATAACCATCATCCTTTTTCTTAATATTAGGTTTGACAGCAGAGAGATCCATAAATCTTTTCTTTTTTTTGGGATGAACATATTTCTCAGCACGACATATATATGCTTCCAGCTCCTGTTCCAATAGTTTCCATTCATCTCTTGTACCGTTAAACAATTTATTAACATCTTTTCTGCACACATGTTTTTCGATATAAATAACAGCTTTCGATATTTCCTTTTTATTAACTACTAATCCACCAATTTCGCCTCTATTCTGCAATGCATACTTTAGGTTCGACTCATGTATTCGGATTATTTTTTTGTCCCACCCTCTAGTTTGAACATCAAATATTCCATTAGCTTGGCCTAATATATCTACATAAAAAAAATCATTAGCTCCTGTTCTTAATCCCTGGCCTACAGACCATCCCCTATCCTCTATCAAGAAATACTTGGTCTTATCTGGCAATAATCCCATCATTTCTTCAGGTAATACTACCGTCTTATCTACCATCTGCTTATCATTATTTAAAACCCAAGATAATTTTGCCATAGAATTAATAAATGTCGGAAAAAGAAGAGCCGTATTTAAGTATCTGCAGCTAAAAGAACTATCACTAATATCTTTCTTTGCTCTAATAATTCTCTCAAGTGCAGCATATCCTTTTTCTCCTTCATAGCAAAGATTTCCGACTAAAGAATTTGTATCTATCGCGTCTTTTGTAAGTTCAATTAGTATTGTTTTTTCTTTATGATCAGCCAACCTCTCTGTTATAGTTTTTCTCTTGGCAACAACAAGACATGTTCTTACTGAAGCATTATCAAACCAAACAGAATCAACATCTTTTACTACAATCTCTACATCAAAGAGTTTTAGTAGTAAATAATAAATCGGCATAGCATAATCCCTGTTAAGCCATGACTCTGGCACAACCATAGCCATGTATCCACCAATTTTTACAATAGTAGAACAAAGAATCCATGCAGGAACAGCCATATCTGATAAACCAGAATATACATCTGATATCGATAACAATAAGTTCCTATCATCCTCTGAGATATTCTCCACGTTTTGAATCACACTTTTTAAATTCTCCCTGATCTGTTCCGCATTCGGTAACCCCGCTTCTTCGTTGTTGTTCAATAACTGATATCTTACATACGGAGGATTAGTAATAACTAAATCCCAGCCCTTTTTTTTGAATATCTCTGAACAGTTAAAAGCATCCCCCATAATAACAGTTGCTTCCAAATTTTCTTTTTTACAGTTCTCTATGGCTTTTGAATCAATATCTATACCATACAATTCATGTAAACCAGATTTGCAGTCTAATATAGCACGCAACATATCTCCGGAACCTACCATCGGATCTATTACAGTTCTAAATACATATTCATTTGGTAATAAATTCACTAATAGTTCAGAAACTTTTTTCCCCGAAAAATACTGTCCTAGTCGCTTCTGTCGCAAGGATTCTTTTTGACTCATTACATCAAACCTTTCTTAACCTTCTTATTATCTCATATGCCTTTTTAGCATCATATTTTACTTCTACATTCCGAGATAGGCATTCATTAACATATAACGAATATATTCTTCTCTCATCGCCATTTTCATCCGATACTCTATTACATATTTCTTTCAGCCAATCCCCGTCCTTATCAAGCTTTTGTGCTCTTACCATATTTTTTTCTAGCAAAATCAACGGATCTCCTTGAACAGAATCCTCTGAAACTACCTGCTTAAAGCTGGCTTGTTTCTTGTCCAAAATATTAGTAAGTCTCACATTTAAACCTGATTCATCAATAACTCCTTTAAAAGCCTCCCATACTTTTGCCTTTGCAGCGTGAAAAACCACAGTAGCATAGCCATCTGGCTTTAATACTCTACAAATTTCGCAAAATACATCTGTAAGCATAGTTTGATACTCTGTTAATGACTTCTTTTGCGATTCACTAATAATTATCTCTTCACTTCTATCAGTTGCTTTTTCAAGCCATAATTCATTAATTTGATTGACTTCTGCATAAGGAATAAAATCACCAAATGGAGGATCCGTAAACACAAAATCAACACTTTCATTTTCTTCGACCAACTTTCTCGAAGAAGAATTATGAACTATATATGTCCCAGTGCACTTTTCTAATAACTTATATGCTTCACCAATTGGCTTTGCTTTTCTCTTTAATCCGAGCAAAATATTCTTTTCTACTGGTAATCTACTAATATACAAAACACCACTTTGAGCACCTGTAAGGACAAAATCTTTTGAATTTTTCTTTGCGACTACACGAGTCATCATCGTACAGTTTGAAGCATTGTAGCTAAGCAAAAGTAATTTCAAAGCATCTCGCATCTTTTCATCATACGCTTCTGTCATTTTCCATAGTGTATTCATTACAAAATAATTACGGCATGTATAGAACTGATGAAGATAATCTATTCCATAGTGATACCCTCTCCTATGAAGTTCCCCCCATTGAATACTCTTTATATCACCACCGTAACTATCGTTTTCTAATTCTTTCTCTATTAATATGTCATCCTTATTTGCCGCTCTATCCCAATTTTTTCCAGCTGTAGACCCATAAACCCATGCTGGAATTCTCTTTTTCCTTTTCAATTTTTTCTGCAATAAGGAATCAAAATAATCTTCTACAATAAAATCCATATCATCCACATTAGTTTCGCATCCGCAAGTTGAGCATTTTATAGATGAATTAAAACTTACTGGATTTCTTTGTACCGCATTATCAAAATATGCTAATTCCGTTTTACAATTTGGACATAATAATACTTCTGTCCAGATCACATGCCTGATTTCTCCTTTTTCGCCATTAGGATCCTTTGTTTGATAGTATTTTTTCAACTCCTTTTCTGCCTTACAAACAAATTCTTCAACAGTCTTTGTAAACTCTATTGAACTCAATCTATTCGTAATTGTTCTAGCAGCAAATGATCCATATGTTCCCAGTTCATAACTAATAGCATTTCGCTTTCCCCATACAGGAGATACACCTAATTCTTCGGCCAGTTCAATCATCTTCGAGGTTGGATGTTCGCAAAGTAATGCTGCTATTCCAGTACTTCCACTTCCCCCAAATGTATCTAATACTGTTTCTCCTGGTTTTGTTAATGAAGCAATATATACTGCAATAGACTCAGGGGAAATTTTTGTTGGGTATGAAAACGCATTAAAAAATGCGCCTGTTCTATTAGATGGCAAAGGCTTACTAAACAATTGCTCTCGTATATCCATATTGTTCTCCTTACTTCTCTTCTTATATCATATTATATGTCCAATAATTTGGACACAGACATAGCTTAGTCGACTTAGTCGACTGTCTATTTTTCATTTGGAATAAATTCCAAAATATCTCCCACTTCACACTCAAGTATTCTACATATCTTCTCTAAAGACTGTGTGCTCACATGTTCATTCTTTCCAAGTTTAGCAAGAACATTTGTAGTTAATCCTGCCTGGTCACGGAGATCCACTTTTTTCATTTCCTTATCAATTAATAATTTCCATAATTTGTTATAGCTAACTGCCATATTTATGCCTTTCTCTAATAAATCAACAATGGTTTCAACCAGTGATAAGCCACCTTTTATATTGTATCATTTCGTTATATACCAATCAACCAAAAATTGAATTTCTCAATTTTGAATCACCCTGTTTTTTCTATTTCTCTTCTATTTATAATCCTAAATCAAAAAAACATGTAACACCCCCGCCCCAGAACATCAAGCCATCCACATCATCTCCACCCCGCTTGACTTTCTTGGGCGGGTCTGTTTATCGGTAGTCAAGACTCTTAAGGATAAGACTCCTTCGTCCATCCAATTAAAAAAGGACCAGCCTCAACTGATCCTCTCATCTCTATCACATCCCCGATTCCATTGTCTTCAAGTTCCATTCCACCCCTGCAGTTTTAGCCTCTCATATCCCTATCCATTCCCGCAAGAGTGTTATTTTTGTGTTATTTTTCCGCCTCACCTACCCGCAAAGCCTTGCTATTACTTGTTTTCTAGCAGAATCGGCATAATCTGCCGTGGCAGATGAAAAGTATCTTTATCATTGTTTTGTTTCTCCTTGTTTTGCCCCGATATGCCCTGTTTTGCAAGGATTGCCGGGTATTTGCGAAATGTGCACTTAGTCTGCCATCTTGGCAAAATACGGCAAGATGAAGCAAGTTATTACTACCTGTTAGTAGTAAAATTAGTAGTAAAAGGGTAAGGGTTACTACTAAGGTTTTTTACGAATTTCTTCTTTTTCTGATAGTTCTATTATTTTTTCAATAATATCTTTATCATGCTTGTTTTTCAATTTTTCTTGCGGTCCCTCATATTCCAATATAGAATCTTCTACAACACGGGCTCCCGGAATGGTGTAATCAACATTTTTTTGATTATATATATCCTGTAATATTCGTGCAGCTTCTTCATATTTGCTTATACAACATTTTTTATACTTCTTTCCACTTCCACATACACATTTATCATTCCTTCCAATCTTACCTTCTATACTTGTTTTATATGTAGACATATAATCAAAGGAATGGGCATTCATATCCTTGTCTTCTTCATAGAAAAATACTTCTCTTTTTATAATCCTATCTTGAATACTTCCGTCACTATATTTCATAATACATTTAGTTGGGCTAAAGGTTTCAAAATGAACATTTTTAACGCGTTCTAGTTCATCTTCTGTCTTCCCTACACATTTAACATATGAATTTTGGTAAATGACATCATTTATTTCCTGCACTTCTTTCTCATCCAATTTAACAAACTTATTTTCCTTTATATAAACCGGACATCTGCCATAGAAAAATACAATATAGAACTTTGATGATAAAGGAATTAATATCATTGTATCTTTCATCCCGATTTGCCTATTGGATGCATTAGAAAATCGATTTTTATATTTTAATGCGACAGTAGAAACATATTGATCACTCAATAAAAGTTTTTCTTCCTCATCACAGATAATGGCACATTTATAGCAATTACAAATTGTATTGCGCAGCCCTCTAATATATCCTACATCCATTATATTCAGAAGCATTCTTTCAACCCGAACTTCCTTTGGATTCTCAGCATCCATTGAATACTCCCGCAATAATGCCCCACTCCTAAAATAAAACAACAAAACATATGGAATAATACTGTCTATTTTATCCTTAAACGGAATAATGTTATCTCCATCTCTACAATATTCTTCTATTTCAGTTATTAAAGAATCAATCAATGGAAATGCCTTAGATTCAAACTTAGCAAATAAATCCTCTATGGAATTTTTTTCTATCTTAGAATGTTCATAAACATAATTCTGTGACATTGTATCAACAATGCTTTTTTTCGTAACTATACTCTTATCAATAAACAATTCATAAATTTTCTTCTGCTGGTCTGCAAAATGTTTTAGAATACCTTGCGAGACATAGTGTTGTTTTTTTGTAATACCTATCTCTATCACTCCTTTTTTATCATAAACGAAGAAACTCCATTATTTCCTCATTTGAAAATCCCACCCACATTAAACTCATCACTTTAATCAGCCTATCAAACTGAATAATAATATATTGTAATTTATTATCTGAAGCAAAATCATAATAATATGCATATCCGTGTACAATATCAATCCTTGTTTTCTTTATCTCTTCACTCACCATTTGAGTATTAAGAGTTGACTTCTCTAATATTTCAGGAAATAGATCAAACATAAATACTAATTCCTTTTTTAACGTCCAACTTTTACTTTTTGCTTTCTTTGGTTCTATTTTTTCAAATAAATATTCAAAAGCCATAACCTGCTCAATGAACCGTTGCGGTGAATATTCTGTTTTTGTATTTGATAAATGACCTAACGGAACACTTCTAGTTATTTTACTTCCACAATCCTGAGCAATATTATTCAAAATCTTAGGTACAAACTTCATAACATCAAGTTCAAAAAACATTACATCTTTTACAGAAATGTTATCTTCACATATATTATCAGAACAAAACCACCCTGCCAGCATACCATCATTATACAGAGCAATTCTTTTAAAAGAAACATCTGCTTGTGAATTCATAAACATGGAAAACCTATGCAAAGTGCGTACAATTTCAGCACACTCTAAGATTGTCCCTTCTTTAAGCCTTATCCTCACATCTCCATTACGTTCAAAATCCTCTAATAAACCCAAGTTTCCGTTGTGTCCTATACAGTACTTTAGATTATAAGTATTGTCTCCCATTTCAAACGGAATTGAATATACCTCTTTAATATCTACAGCAAAATTTATCCCAGTTCTTGATAAATCGATATAGTTATATTTATACCGAAAAACGTCATCTAAATATGACGACTGAATACCAATTTCGTTATATCCCTCTTTCACATGAAGATTTTCCACAATGTAACAAGACAGATAGCAAGTACTTCCCAATGAATGCTCAACTAGGATGGTTATTTTTCTGGGTTCCGTCCCAAGGCTAAAATATACTCCTGAAAGAATATAATTTCTCTTTTTATTATGTTCCTGCATAAAGTCATTCAATATTTTATCATCAGTAAATAATTCCATTCTGTATTTATCTATTACAAAAGGAATCTTCCCATTTTTATATATAATAAATCCTTTTACCATATACGCTCTCCGTTTTTATATTAAAAATTTTAACACATCTTCCATCTCAAAATTCCAGTTCTTTCCCATTTATTATATCGTCACCATTATCATTTTTCCATCGAAAAAACGCCCCAGTAATAGGAGCGTTTCGTAAACGTCAAATCCTGCGCCTTAGTAGTCTAAACCGTAGTATTTATGCGTTTTCCCGACATATTATGCCGTACTCTGCCCCACTTTGCCAAACCCTACATTATAGTAAAACTAAACTGCTGTGACAGATGAAAAGTACTTTAATCATAATATCTTATATCCTCTCACATAGTCTCAAGTCTTGATTTTACAGGCTTTGTGGAACTTTTTCAAAATCATGTATTTTCTCATATTTTCTCATAAAATCTCGTATTTTTGAGAAATTAGGGGTACAAATACCAAAACGTACCCCTACGCCTTTGCCTCATTTACTACATTTAAATTGCAACAACTCTCTTCATCTCCGCCTTTGCATCACTTGCAATCTTATCCGTAACATCAAATTTCTTTATACGAGCACTCTGATCCGGGTCATACACTTCCACAGCTCCTTCAGCGTCGCCAGACACAATATCCGCATACGAAACACCGGCTTCATCCAAACGCTCTTTCAAAAATCGGTTTTCATCCTCCAATGCCTGTATCCTGGATTGTAATGAATTAATAAAATCTGAATATTGCTGTGTATGTTCATTCATCGTTATCACACTCCCAGCTTCCCCATAACCTCTATCTTCTCGTATTTTCCGGTTTCCGAATCAATAACAATCATCGCAGATTCTCCAATCTGTCTTCCGTCTCTATAGGTAGAGAACACATCTGTCGATATGATGCTTTCTTTTTCAAATATCTTCTCCACCGGAGTGTGCCCTACCACTTGTTTGTAGGTATCTGGCCTGAATATCTCTCTGGTCTCATACTGTGGTCTGAACCATAAGGGTGATTCGTCATTCCAGAGAAAATCATGGGAAGCATCGTTCACCGCTGCAATGACATCATCTATCTCGGCATCCAGCAAATCCTCGTCTAACCATTTCAGAAAATCAGCCGTAAGCCCTCCATGTGAGAAAAGCACATTGTCAATCCGATGCATTATGTCGATCTGTGTTGGACTCTTAAGGCGGTTCTCAAGTTCTTCAAGCTTTGACATTACCGTCCTCTCGGCATAGGGAGAATATCCGGTCTCAAGTCTTCCCCACGAGTAGCTGACATCATGATTACCGTAACACCAGAGAGTATCCGGATAGTCCTCAGCAAATGCGATTGCTCGATCAAATGTTTCTTTATATCGTTCTATCTGAAATTCCATATTCCAGTCATCCGGCATATCCATCAGGCACACAGCCCGATCCGCCTTACCGTCTCTTAAGATTTTCTCTGTCCTGTCGAATATCCATGGTTTTAGATGAATATCAGGAATCACAAGTACTCGCATAACTCCATCTCCTAAAATTGATATACAAACTTGTAACAATTTTCTTACAAGTAAATCTCCTTCAACAACTCCACACCTCTATCTCTATCAAATGGCATCCCCATCTGCAAAAGTCTTATTTCCGATTCATCTACTGCACTAATTTCCTCAATGTACCTATGTATGCATTCTGTTACAAGTCCTTCTGACTCCACTTTTATTCCGGTAGTAACAATCTGAAGCAATCGGAACACATCATATTTGTGCTTCTTTAAATCCTTTTCATTTACATGCTCTCCGGCTCTCTTTCTATCCAAAAGATTAATCCATGCATGCATTTTGAACGGAATAAGATGCTCTGCTCCAAGAACACCAATACTATCAACAACTCTACGACCGGACATCATAAATTTATAGAAGTCATCGTTCAGAAGAATCGCTGATAAACTGGAAGTATCATCATCAATATGAATCGGAATGATTCCCTTTTCTATATTAAGATGATAGCCCGGCTTTCTTGAGAACAACTCAATCATAGTAGGATAACCGAGTTTACCTTCTGTGAAGCGATAAAAGTGCATATTATTTTCATTCTTCCATCCGCACTTATAACCACCTTCTTTTATGTATTCCCAGAATACGCTCGCAAATTCCGGGAAGTTATCCTCCATAATCAGGATCATATCAATATCTTTTGTCGCTCGAAATGGCAAGTCTGCCTCTGAGAGTAGAATATCGCAGGCAGTTCCGCCGATAATAGTGTAATAATCCGTATAATCTTTAAATTTTTCTCTAAAAGAGTCTATCCCTGGTACCATTTATAATTCCTCCAACAGTTCCTCAATACTCATTTCTATTCTTTCGTCTTCGTTACCTTTGAATGTACATGCCAGTGAAACAGGATCAACACGCCTTTCTCTTGCAAAATAAGAAGGATTGTATTTCCATAATTGTATCTTCAAGCAGTCGTCTGGGTCTTCAGATCTGGCATCCACAATTTCCAACTGGTCAACAACTTCCTCGCCCTTGTAGATTGCACGTTCCTCTATTCTTGGTGGATTCAATTCTGACTCCTGACTAAGTGCAGTTTCTCCTGCGCTAAATGATTCAAAGGTTGCTTCATATCGCATAATTGTAATCACTTTCTGGACCGGATTAATCAAATATCCTTTTGCATTTTCATAATACTCTTTCCGTGAGTAATTTCTCTTAATAGCAATCTCTGTTCCTGATTTCATCTGCTGGATGAGTCCCATTTCCTCTAATTGCGCTGTTGCTCTTGTAATGGACGTCTTGGTAAGATTCAGCTTGTTCGCAACTTCACTTTTTAACACAGATTCCTCATCACTCATATATAACAATTCAAGGAACACCATCTGTGTTGCCGGCATCATCTTATCCGCTTTGACAAGCTGCTTGCGATACACATCCTTCAATACAATTCCCATAAATGGTAAGAATACATTTCCTGGCAAATTCACAAACGGAACTCCACTTTTTACCAGAGCATTTCTCATGGATACGTTGTTTAACGCTACTTCATATGCTACAGGGCACTGCAATGCTTCCTCATACTTTGCTTTCTGCTTTTTCATTGCAGCAACACTTAGTTCCGTTTCCTTCATAACATCTATTATGGCAAAGGTAACACCATATATTTCAACCATCACAATATCACGCATAGTCATAAAGATTGGCAATGGCAATTTATTCTTGTATTCTGCTATTTTTACTTCGCAGCCGAAATACTGCTCTAATTCTTTTTTCATATGGCGTCTCCTTGTAACATATTTTTTTGTATAATAACATATTTTTTGTTATTATACAATGTTTTATGTTATTATATCACAGCCAGAACGAGTGATTCTATTCTCTTCCATCGTCTGTTTCTCCGTAATATGTGTCTTTTATGCGGTTCCATTAAATTTAAGCCGCAGCTCTCGCCACGGCTTCATCACTTTTAATATATGCCTACATTACAGCCACGAGGATTACCTCCAGCCAACCGACTTAACGCTCTAACCTTTCTCATGGATTTCAACACATTTCTATGTCTACATAAAAGTTTTTACTTCACCTAAAACCATTCAAGAATAAAATCGTTGACGATTCACCTTTAACGGTTCAAATAAAACGCAAAACAGTTAAATTGGAGGTGCCTTCTACACCGTCTTTGAACCCAACTTTTTTTCTAAAGGCAGGAATCGAACCTGCGACATCATGATTACAAGTCATGTGCGCTACCAACTGCGCCACTTTTAAAGTCAAGCAACCCAATTTAATCAGAATTGGTAATATCTGTTATGTAACGTAACCCTGTTACAGGGAAGCCGGATTTGAAGTTTTCGTAATGCAGGCAAATACCTTACGCTACCTCAATAAAAGTTGTTGCATTCGATACTTTTATCTGAGTGTCTAATTCAGTCAGAAGAGTGTTGCGCTTTTCTTCCAGCGCCTCCATTTTCTTCTTAACATCAAGCGGATCCACCAGCTCTGTTGTATTTTCCTTTACATAGGCTTCTACAACTTCCAAAGGTTTTTCGTCTTTGGTCTTGCTGTCTTTTCCGAGAATACTAAGGCGCATCTCCTCTGCCGTAGACTCCAACTGGCTGTTCTTTCTGTCGCAGAACTGCACCCTTTCATTATACTCACTAGACAGCTTTTTCTGAAGTCTTCCTTCAAAATCTGCATCGACTCCGTAAGCACTGGCCCCACGAAGTCTGCTTCGAAGTGCAATTGCTCCGGCAACTGTGAAAGTTCCGTAGGAAGTAGTAATTTCCGTATTTGCATTAGAAGCCACAATCGCTGCATCAATCTTCTGAAAACGGTCAATCAAATCAGTAATCTGCTGATATGCTGACTCTGCTTCTTTTGCATACTCTTCTTTGCTGGTGCGCTTTGTGAAAACCTTGTCCTCATTCGGCTTAATGGTATCAACAAAGCTTGCCTTAGCAATCTTATCTGCTATCTTCTTTACCAACAGATCTCTTTCATCCAGAGCCTGCGTTACCAACATCTTCTCGCTCATAAAAAATCCTCCCTTAGAATATTGTTGTCTCTACCGACTATTCTAAAGGAGGATTTTCTATTTGTCATTGAAGCTGTAGTTCAAAAATTTATGCAGCACGCTTCTCCAGCAATTTCTCATAATAAGCACACAGTCTGCTTTTGCGAGAATCCAGTGGCTTTATAATAATATCCGGCACAATCGGTGCCCTGTTGCCACGCACGATCGCATCAATCGGAACTTGAAGCAGCTCGCTTAGCGCATACAAATTATCAATGGTCGGCATATTTACGCCATCGATCCAACGGTACACGCTCTGCACACAACCAAGTCCAAGATATTCCTGCACATCCTTTGGCGTAATTCCACGCATGTCCATGATTCTATGTAAGTTAACACCGGTTTCTTGTTTGTTGATTAATGGGAACATAAGACACCTTCCTTCCTCTATTTCCCTATTATAACACAGACCGCACATCCATAAAAGACGTGCGGCCTGTTCTATGTTATAATCCCCTTTTACCCGTATGCTTTTGGTACTTCATGTATCATTTATATTATCATATGAAATTTTGTTAGTTATGTCAATGGTATTTCGCCAGGCTTCACACAATTTTTGCAGGGACCATGCCGCATTCGCAGGACTGGTAGAGGGCAGCACTGTGGCTTCCTTCCCCGTAAGCGGCAACTGGTACTTCCGGTACAGTTCTCCCGCCTTATTCCCATTGGCATAGATTCCCGTAATCTTAGATTCCGTCAACATGTGTCGGATATCCGTCGGTTCCACATTCCGTATACTGCTGTCACTGGAGCCTTTGATATCGCAGCTCTGGATGACATCCCAGATGGCTATATGATGTGCAAGGAGCATCGCCTTTTTCTCTTCAATGGTCTCCGGCACCGGTTCCCCGCACAGATCCGCCACAACTTTCCAGAAACGGTTCTGTTTATGTCCATAATAAAAATGGTTTTCTCTGGATTTCACCGAGGGCAATGTCCCCAGGATCAGCACCATGGAATCTGCATCATACACCGGTGCAAAAGTATGCTCAATATGTTCATATTCCATCGTTTTCGCTGCTCCTATCTGTCGTGCTCCAGTCTCCATTGGATACATCTGGTAAGGTAATCCACATACTCCTCGTTCTTGCACATTTCCTTGCCGGGCGTATCGGAGATCTTCGCCACATCCATGCCGTTGCAGGCAGTGGTCTTCATGACAATATTTAAGGGATCCTCGCAGGTATCATTAGAGATATAAGTACCGATCCCGAATGCCACCGTCACACGATCCTTGAAGGTCTTCCGCAGCTTATCCGCCCTCTCAAAATCCAGACTGTCACTAAACAACAGTGTCTTGCGCTTCGGATCGATCCCCAGTGCCTCATAATGGGCGATCATCTTCTCTCCCCAGGCAAAGGGATCCCCGCTGTCATGCCGTACTCCGGAAAACAGGGTAGAATACGTCAGCTGAAAATCCTTCAGGAAACAATCTGTGGTGATGGTGTCTGTCAGGGCGATACCGTTTAATACACCATACTCCTTCACCCAGGCATCCAGGGCATACCAGTTGGAATACGCCGGATTGTGCTTGTGATTGCCCTGCCCGGTACACATGATCCATTCATGCGCCATAGTTCCCACCGGTGTCACATTCCATTTTTTTGCCAGATAGACATTGGAAGTACCGATGCAGGCAGAATCCTGATAGTCCTTATTATGTGCCACCAGCTCCTGCACCGCCAGTTCCTGTGCCTCTGCGGACAGGCGGCGCCGCAGGCCAAATTCACTGAAGTTGCCTAAACAATAGGTCCCATCTACAAGTTTCTGAATCTTATCCTCCAACCGCTCCCGGAAGGAAGCATACAGTCTGTCATAATCATAATTCATTCGGAAAAAAACTTCATTGACGATAGCCAGCGTCGGGATCTCATACATGGAAGTGTTTAACCAGGAGCCTTTCGTCTCGATAGTCAGACCGCAGGTTGCATCTGTTCCGATCTCGAAATCTTCGTATCTGGGCTGCCACAGGCGCAGGAAATCCACATAGGAACCCTTGATCCATTTTACATTTTCCAGATAATTCAATTCTTCCTCCGTAAAACGTAAGCTACAATACGCCCGGATCTGCGCCTTGATCTCTTCCACCATCTCCGTTGTAAAAACTACATCTGTATTCCTGCATTTAAACGTCCAGGTAGTCTTATAAGCGCTGAACTGGTGGTAAATGCACTGTCCCATGGAGAACTTATACATATCATTTTCCAGTAAGCTGTTGATGATCTGTGGTAATTGCATGATTTTATCCTCTTTCTCTCTTCGATTCACAACTGTGTAAATATGATATGTTCTCTAAATCACATCCGCCTGGATCGGTCCCATAGCTGCGATGGCCGTCTGGTGCGTCTGGGGTGTCACACAGGCACAGGCCTTCTCAATGACACACACTCTCGCTTCCGGTACAAATGCCTTTGCCATGACCACATTGCTTAACACACAGATTCCGGTGCAGAATCCGGTAAAATCCACTTCCATGGGATATTCACCCTCTGCTGCCTCTCCGGCAGCCACCACCTCTTCCCAGATGGTTTTCAATAGCTTTCCGAATTCCGGACTGCCAAAGGTCGGCTTTTTCACTGTGATCACATTTTCCGGTGCATAATGTTCCTGTACCGCCTTTACAATATCCGGATGAATCTTATACCCCTCTGTGCCTTCCTGTCCATGCAGTACAGGTAGCCTTTTGCCTTCCTGGGTGTCCAGATAATCTGCCGTATGGGTATCCTTGGTGATGATCACCTTGTAGTATTCCCCACTTTTTGCTGCCGCAACGATATTTTTTACCGCTGCCTCGCACTCCTTGTTGCCCAGTGCTCCTGTGATGAATTCGTTCTGTGCATCCGTGATCACTAATACTTTCTTTGTCATGTTCCCTCTCCTCTACTCGTTTTTATATAATGATGTCAGGGTCAAAAGCCCCCGACTTTGCACAAAAAGCAGGCAACCGCGTCCTGCGACTACCTGCTTCTCTTACTTACAGAAATAGCTTCTTCACTTTTTCCGCGTCAAATACGACTTCTGTTAATCCGTCCACTTCGATCTGATACAGGGCATTGGCAGCCAGATGCTCCGCCGCCTGCTCGAGATCACGGATACCGCTGGTGTTGGAATAGATCTCCACCACCGCATCCAGTCCCTCTTCGGTGATAGTGCACTCGTTTGCCTGCAGTCCGATACGTTTCAGTACCTTTGGCAAGGCAAATCTGGAGAAAATGATCTTCTTCTCCTCCGGTGTGTAATCCGGTATATCGATCACTGCAAAACGCGACATTAACGGGGCACTGATCTGCTCCTTATCGTTAGCCGTTGCAATCGGATAGACTCCGAAGGTCGGCACGGTACATTCCATATAGTTGTCCGTAAATCCCAGATTATCCAGCAAGGTAAGCAGTACATCCGCCGGATTGCCGTTACCTTTGCCGCTGGCCGCTTTGTCCAGCTCGTTGATGATAAATACCAGATTGGATTCTCCCGCCATGGAAAAAGCTTCCATGATGATACCGGGTTTTGCATTGGCGTAGATCCTGGAGCTTCCGGTCAGCTGCTCCGGATCGTTGATGGAACTCATATCCAATGTAGTCCAGGGAAGCTTTAAAATCCTTGCCACCGCATAAGCAATCTGGGATTTACCGGTTCCCGCCGGTCCCACCAGAAGCAGACCATAGGCCGGTAAAGTGTGGGTACGGTTGATCTGGATGATGGTCTCCATGATACGCTGTTTGACCCGCTCCATGCCGTACAATTCCTCATCCAGGATCCGTCTGGCTTCCACAGGGTCAATAGCCTCAAAATAGTTGCCCTTCCACTGAATGTTCATCATGATGGACAAGGCTCTCTGGGCATGCCTTCTCTCCTCGGGAGATACCTCGTGGGATCTTGCCACTGCCAGGTTTCTTCTCGCCCACAGGCGGATATTTTCCGGCATGGTCCTTCCGGCGCAGGTCATGAAATCGGAGATACTCTGAAGGCTGGTAAGTTTCATATCATCGCCGTCTTCCCCTTCGTCCTCGCCCTGTTCTTCTTCCGCGGGAGCACTGCTTAAAAACAGCCGCTCCATCATGAATTGTAAAAATCCATCCTCTGCAGACAGCTTGGTGCCCCCACCGAAAGCTGTCTCTCGGATCTTATATACTGCATAGCCGTCATTCCTGTTTTCTCCGGAGAGACGCACGTTAATGTGGTTCTCACCAAGCCAGCGGATCAGGCTGACAAAACGGGCATCAATCTGCAAAATATCGGCATAAGCGCTGCTGCCTTCCTCTTTAAATTCGAAATTGGTCCGTTTGCTCTGATTACCGAATACACCTACGGCATGATGGTTCCATTTTTCACTGCTGTTATCCAGAATCAAAATCGGTTTCTCCGCAGAGGCTGATCCCTCATTGGAGCGAAACGTAGTATAGGTGCATACGGGATCCTGCTTCTTTTCATTTTCCGGAGTACTGCTGAAATCAAATACCGGCATGCTTAACCTCCTTTTTTCTGGCCTGAATCTTCTCCTCATCGATCAGTTTGAACTGTTTTACAAGATTGGTCATATTCTCAGACTGCGCCAACAGTTCTTCACTGGTAGCAGAGAGTTCTTCTGCTGCCGCAGAATTGGACTGTACGATCTCGGAGATCTGGTTCACACCGCTCTCCGCCTGATTCATGGCATCCGCCTGGGTATCTGCGATCTGGGTCAGTTCCTCGGAATCCTGTGCGATCTTGCGGACACCGTCCACGATAACACTTAAGGTCTGGGATGCATGATCCACAGCTTCATTGCCGGCATGGATCTCCTCCAGGGTATCGCCGATCAGATTTCTGGTATTGACTGCGGACTGAGCACTCTGCTCTGCCAGCTTACCAATCTGGTCTGCCACAACAGCAAAGCCTCTGCCTGCTTCTCCGGCTCTGGCTGCTTCAATGGAAGCATTCAGGGACAGCAGATTGGTCTGGCTTGCAATATCTTCGATCTCGCCGATGATATTGCTGATCTTCTCGGAAGTTTCATTGATCCGACCCATGATTTCCATCAGGTGATTCATTTCGGTACGTCCTTCATCCGCCTTAGCAGAGTATTCCTGTGCCTGTCTGCTGGAATTCTTCGTATGTTCTGCGGTATTGTCTACCATAGAAGTAATATTGGTAATCGTCGCCTGAAGCTCCTGTACGGCTCCTGCCTGTTCGGTTGCCCCCTCAGCCAGAGACTGCGCTGCATCTGCCAGACTTCCGGCACCCATGGATACTTGTCCGGATACTTCATTGACATTGTACAGTGCCTCATTCATCTTATACTTAATATCTCTCAGCGCTTCTTTTAGTTTATCCAGATCGCCCTCATAGAGATCGGGATAACGGAACTTCACTGTCCAGTCGCCGTTTGCCATAGCGTTTAATGCCTGGTTGATATCCTCAATGATCATCCTGAGGTTTGTCGCCATTGCTGTAGCCGCACGGTTCATCGCTGCCATTTCGTCCTCTGTCTCCACTTTGGGGAAATCAGATGTCAGATCACCTGCTGCGAAGCCATCCAGTCTGTCTGCCAGCGCTTTCAGCGGTCCGGCGATTCCTTTGGCTATTCTTTTTCCCGCCTTTTCAGATCCTGCAAAGCCTACTCCGATGATCAGAAGGATTACGATAAAAATAACCACACGGAAAACATTCAGCTTGGCTTCCATGGCATTTCCGTTCGTTACACTGCTGTCCAACAGGCTCGTCATATCTGCATAGACCTGCTGGAACACGGGATCCATCTGTTCGCCTGCCATCTGCTGTGCCTGCATCCGCTTAGCAGGCTCGGAAGCTGTTCCCAGTTCCAGTATCTGTGCCTCGATCTGCTGATAAGAAGCTACGCCATCCTTGATCTGCTGGTAGGTAGCTCTTCCCTCATCCGTGATCATATCATCTTCCAGGGCACCGATATAGGTATCCAGCTGTTCCGCCGTCATGTCATGGGCATTTTTTGCTTTAGCGATCAGCGTATCGTCATCATAGCCGATGGCGGCACGGGTCTCGCTCCGCATCTCCGCGATAACGATCATCGCCTTACCGATGTCACCCTGTGCGAAACCGTAATGGCGCAACGCAAAGGAATACTGGTAACTGACGATTCCCATGGCGACACAGGCAATAATACCTGTTGCACTTAATAATAGAGAAATTCTACGAAATACACTCATTAACCGCTTTTCGATGGGGAGCTTACTTAACTTATCTGATCTGTTCATTCCAATATTCCATCCTTTCCATAAACTGTGAATAAAAATCTGTTGTCCCTTTGTACGGCAATAAATAAAACAGACGCAACAGCAGCAGATTTTCTTCCTGCTGTTTCCCTTCGTCTTCTCCTGTCAGTCTCTCTTCCATGGCATGTAACAGGTCATGCCATTGTAGGGTAAATTGCTGGTTTCTCGTCAGATCCGGAGTATCGATCCATTTACTGACTTTTATCTTGCTGCGGTTCTCCTTCGCACATTCCCCGGTCTGGAGAAAATAGGAAAATCCTCCGTTTTCATAATATCTTCCCAGCGGAAACAGCCGGCAGATTTCAGGCCGGTACGGATGGATGCTACATCTTCCTTCCTCATCCAGATAAGCGCAGGCTTCCTTGGTCCCCAGCATTTTCAGATTCGGTAAGATCACACCATCCACCACGTTGAGCTCCACCGATGCCGCTAATAGTTCCTGCATGCTTTTCCCCATTCCTGTAGTCATCCGGTAAACATCATAGGGATCCAGGATAATGGAATTGCCCATGCCGTGACAACACCGGGAACAGCCATTGCAACCACCGCAATCCGCTTTCACCATATCACTTGCTTTGTATAAACGGCCGTCGGATATCTCCGCAAGACTTACATTTCGCTTCATATCTACACCATCAGCCTCTCTGTGCCTTGCGTTCCATGATCTCCTTCAGGCTCTCCGTGTAAGGAGCTCTCGCCACCCCGTATTCCGTGACAATTCCGGCGATCAGTTCATGGTCTGTCACATCGAATGCCGGATTGTAGACCTTTACACCCTCCGGAGCCATGCGCTCCTTGTACCACATCTCAGTAACCTCTTCCGCCTTACGCTGCTCGATGCAGATATCTGCACCGGTGGCAGTCGCCATATCAATCGTGGAAGTCGGTGCACAGATGTATACCGGCACACCGTACTGTTTTGCCACTGCTGCCACCACGCTGGTACCGATCTTGTTCGCAGTATCTCCGTTAGCTGCCACTCTGTCACAGCCTACAAACACTGCCTGCACCCAACCCTTGGACATGACGGAAGCGGACATATTGTCACAGATCAGTGTCACATCCACGCCTGCGGAATGCAGTTCAAATGCTGTCAGCCTGGCTCCCTGCAACAGCGGTCTGGTCTCATCCGCAAATACATGGAAGTTGTAACCTCTCTCCTGTCCCAGATAAATCGGTGCAGTTGCGGTACCGTATTTTACGGTTGCAAGTTGTCCTGCATTACAGTGGGTCAGAATACCATCTCCCGGTTTTACCAGTTCAAGTCCAAACTCTCCGATTTTGCGACATACTTCCACATCTTCCGCCCGAATCTGCAGTGCTTCTTCATGCAGGATTTCCTTCACTTTTGCGACAGTCTTGTGCTCTTCTCTGCCAGCCTTTACAGCCACAGCATCCATGCGCTTCAGTGCCCAGGACAGATTAACTGCGGTGGGTCTGGAAGAATCCAGATATTCCTTATATTCTGTGAATTTCTGATAAAATTCTTCGAAGTCTTCCGTCTCGATGCGATTCGCCAGCAGGTAGATGCCCAATGCCGCCGCTACACCGATGGCCGGGGCTCCCCGGACCTTCAGCAGATAGATAGCATCCCACATCTCCTGTGCCGTATGTAATGCGATCAGTTCGATCTTACCCGGAAGCAGGGTCTGGTCTATGATGATCACCGCATCCTGTGCTTCGTCCAGTGCTACGGTATCGTAATCAAGGATGTTTTTTTGTTTTTCCATGTGTACTCCTTTATCTTCAGCATCCTTTTGCTACATTTGATGCATTAATTTTCGTGTCTGATAATATCTGCGAACTCCGCTTTCGCTGCTTTCTCAAGGTCATCCGGTTTCAATTGGATCTGAGAGCCGATCCTGCCGCCGCTGACATAGATTTGTTCCTGTGTCTTCGCACTTTCATCAATTCTGGTCACATACTGTTTTTTCATACCGATGGCTGTGCAGCCGCCGCGGATGTAGCCGGTGATGGCATTGATGTCTTTTACGTGGATCATCTCCACGCTTTTTTCTCCGACGGATTTCGCTGCTTTTTTCATATCCAGCTCCTCCGCAATGGGGATGACGAATACAAAATAATTCTTGCTGCTGCCCACGGTGACCAACGTCTTATAGACCTGCTCATAGGGCAAGGACAGCTTGTCTGCTATCTGAAGCCCATCCACGAATTCCTCGCACTCATAGGTGTGATGGGTATAAGGGATCTTCAGAGATTCCAGGATACGCATGGCGTTGGTTTTTACTTCTTTTTGTTTTGCCATAAAATATCATCTCACATTCTTGTTAACCTTGGTATCATTTTATTTTACTATGCAATTCTTACCTGCGCAAGCATACAAGATAAGAATCTTTTATCACTTTTTTGCAAAAAACTCCGCCCGGCTCCCAGGCGAACCGGGGAATCAGACGGAGTTCTTATATATTATTCTTCCGAATTAGTTTGCTACCTTCTCAGCCTTTGCAGCCTTCAGCTGCTCGGTCAGAGCGGGAACGATCTTGTTCAGGTCTCCTACGATACCGTAATCAGCTACATCGAAGATAGGAGCTGTCTCATCCTTGTTGATGGCAACAATGAGATCAGACTCTTCCATACCTGCTACGTGCTGAATAGCACCGGAGATACCGATTGCAAAGTAGATCTGGGGACGAACGGTCTTACCGGTCTGTCCAACCTGCAGATCCTTGGGCTTCCAGCCGTTATCTACAACTGCACGGGAGCAGGATACGGTACCGCCCAGAACTTCTGCCAGATCCTCCAGAATCTTGAAGTTCTCTGCGCTGCCTACTCCACGTCCACCGGATACCAGGATCTTGGCATCCATGATGTCAACGGTATCGGATACTGCCTTAACGACTTCCTTGATAGTTACATATTTGTTGTTCGGAGTAAATCCGGGATTGTACTCTTCGATCACAGCCTTTGCACCTGCGATAGGAGCGATCTTCTGCATAACGCCGGGACGAACAGTTGCCATCTGAGGTCTGTTGTCAGGACATGCGATGGTAGCGATGGTGTTACCACCGAATGCAGGACGGGTCATCAGCAGCTGATTGTGCTTCTGCTCCTGTCCGGGGATAGCAACGAGAGGGAAATCACCGATTTCCAGTACGGTACAGTCTGCGGTCAGACCGGTCTGAACTCTTGCGGAAACGGTAGGTCCAAGATCACGTCCGATAGCGGTTGCACCTACCAGAACGATCTCAGGCTTATATTTTTCAATAACAGATGCCAGTGCATGTGCATAAGGCTCGGTTCTGTAAGTCTCCAGTTCGGGATCATCTACGAGGATCACCTTATCTGCACCATACTCAGCCAGCTTATCAGCCAGTCCTTTTACGTTATAACCGATCAGAACCGCGGTTACCTCGGTCTCCAGCTTTGCAGCCAGCTCTTTACCTTTGCCGAGCAGTTCTAATGCGATACCACTGATCTCATTGTCTACCTGCTGGGCGAACACATATACACCCTTGTATTCTTCAATATTATTGGTTACCATGGTTTGCCTCCTATATTAGATGATGTGCTTTTCTTTGAATTTAGCAACAATGTAAGCTGCTCCGTCTTCGGGTGAATCGGGAACGATCTTCTCACCTGCGCCCTTACGAACCTTATCGGATGCCTTTGCGATCTTGGTAGGAGATCCCTTCAGACCAAGGTTGCTGTCATCAACATCTTTCAGATCAGCTCTGCCCCAGGTAGTGATCTCTGCCTTGCATGCATCGAAGATTCCGCCGGGAGTCATGTAACGAGGCTTATTCAGTTCGGATAATGCAGTGATCAGGCAGGGCATCTTAGCTTCTACCACATGATATCTGTCATCATACTGTCTCTGAACGATCACCTTGTCTCCGTCTACCTTGATGTCCTGTGCATAAGAGATTACGGGAAGTCCGAGATGCTCAGCGATCTGAGGACCAACCTGTGCGGTATCGCCGTCGATTGCCTGACGTCCGGTAATGATCAGATCATAATCGATATTTCTCAGTGCACCTGCGATGGTGGTGGAAGTAGCCCAGGTATCAGCACCGCCCAGTACTCTGTCGGTAACCAGGATTGCATTGTCAGCGCCCATAGCCAGTGCCTCACGAAGAGCATCTGCTGCCTTGGGAAGACCCATGGTCAGTACGGTAACTTCTGCGCCGAACTCATCCTTCAGCTTCAGTGCAGCTTCCAGACCAGCCTTATCATCGGGATTCATGATAGCAAGCATTGCGCCTCTGTCAAGAGTTCCGTCAGGATTGAATTTAACACCGCCCTTGGTATCGGGCACCTGCTTAATACAAACAACAATCTTCATTGTATTTTCTCCTTACTTTTCTAATTATTCATTCAACAACGCTTACTTCAACAGATCTGCAGAGATAACCATTCTCTGAACTTCAGAAGTACCCTCGTAGATCTCAGTGATCTTAGCGTCACGCATCATACGCTCTACTTCGTACTCTCTGATATAACCATAACCACCGTGGAGCTGGACAGCCTTGGTAGTAACTTCCATAGCAACCTCAGCAGCATACAGCTTAGCCATAGCAGCTTCTACGGAGTAAGAGATCTTAGGATTGGTCTTGTACTCATCTTTCTTGCGTGCAGCCTTGTATACCAGCATCTTGGCAGCCTCAACCTTGGTAGCCATATCAGCAAGCTGGAACTGTGTATTCTGGAATCCGGAAATAGACTTTCCGAACTGCTTTCTCTCCTTGGTGTAAGCAACGGTTCTCTCCAGAGCGCCCTCTGCAATACCCAGAGCCTGGGAAGCAATACCGATACGTCCGCCATCCAGAGTGTGCATTGCGATCTTGAAGCCTGCGCCCTGCTTGCCCAGCATGTTATCCTTAGGGATACGACAGTCAGTAAAGATCAGTTCATAAGTGGAAGAACCCTTGATACCCATCTTCTTTTCCTTGGTACCGAAGGTAAATCCGGGAGTTCCCTTTTCAACGATGAAGGAAGAGATCTCTTTCATCTTTCTGCCTCTCTTCTCTACGATACCGGTTACTGCGATCACGATATATACATCTGCTTCTTTACCATTGGTGATGAAGCACTTGGAACCATTGATGACCCACTCATTGCCATCTAATACAGCCTTGGTCTGCTGACCCTGAGCATCGGTACCTGCACCGGGCTCGGTCAGACCGAAAGCACCGATCTTGCGGCCGCTTGCCAGATCAGGAACGTATTTCTGCTTCTGCTCTTCGGTACCGAAGGTCATGATAGGATCGATACACAGAGAGGTATGTGCGGAAACGATAACGCCAGTCGTTGCGCAAACCTTGGAAAGCTCCTCTACACACATAGCGTAGGTCAGAGTATCACAGCCCTGTCCACCATACTCCTTGGGAACGGGAATTCCCATGAAGCCGTACTTAGCCATCTTCTCAACGGTCTCTCTGGGGAAGGTTTCGGTCTCGTCAACTTCCTGTGCAAGAGGTTTTACTTCGTTCTCGGCGAACTCTTTGAACAGCTGTCTCGCCATCTCATGCTCTTTGGATAATGTAAAATCCATGATGTTAATCCTCCATTGTTATTTATACTTGGTTGTAATTATCATGAAGTCGGGGTTAAAAACCCCGACTTTGATGCCTACGAATTGTTTATACTTTACTGTGCATCCACAGGAGTCTTGGTGCGGTCTGCATTGTATACATAGAAGCCCTTGCCGGTCTTCACACCAAGGTTACCGCCACGTACCATCTTACGGATCAGAGGACATGCACGATACTTGCTGTCACCGGTCTCTTTGTAGAGAACATCCATGATGGCAAGGCAGATATCCAGTCCTACGAAGTCACCCAGCTCCAGGGGTCCCATGGGATGATTAGCGCCCAGCTTCATAGCTGCGTCGATACCTGCGATATCGGATACACCTTCCATCTTGATGAAAGCTGCTTCATTGATCATAGGGATCAGGATACGGTTAACAACAAAGCCTGCTGCCTCGTTCACCTGTACGGGAGTCTTGCCGATCTCTTCGGAGATCTTCTTGATGGTATCCACGGTCTCTGCGGGAGTATTCACACCTGCGATTACCTCTACCAGCTTCATACGGTCTGCGGGATTGAAGAAGTGCATACCGATCAGAGGACGGGTCAGTCCGTTGCCGATCTCGGTAATGGAAAGGCTGGAAGTGTTGGAAGCAAATACACACTCGGGCTTGCAGATCTTGTCCAGCTCACCGAAGGTGGTCTTCTTAACTTCCATGTTCTCAAATGCAGCTTCTACGATCAGATCGCAGTCTGCACACAGATCTTCCTTCAGACCCGGAGTGATCTTAGCTACGATAGCGTCAACTGCTTCCTGGGTCATTTTTCCTTTTTCTACCAGTCTTGCATAGCCTTTTACGATCTTGGCTTTGCCGCCTTCAGCCCATTCCTGCTTGATATCGCAGAGAGCTACTTCATATCCGTCTACCTGGGCAAATGCCTTTGCAATGCCCTGTCCCATGGTACCTGCACCGATAATACCTACTTTCATGGTAAATCCTCCTGTTTTTCCATACATTCTATCATTATTTGTAACTATTTATTTTGGAAAGGCTCTTTTACTTTTTCCTTGTTCTTGTCAAGGAAGAAAGCCATGCCATACTTCTGATCTTCTGTCTCGAAGCAATCTCCGAACAGCTTCTCTTCGATGGCTACTGCCTGATCCATATCTGCATCCAGGCCATCATTAATAGCCTTCTTGCAGTTGCGTACAGCGATGGGAGCGTTCTTGGCGATGGTCGCTGCCATCTTCTGTGCTGCTGCCAGCATTACTTCCTGTGCGCTCTTTACTACATTGCCGTCAGCATCAACCTCGGCGCTGTATACCTCATTTACCAGACCGATTCTGTAAGCGTCTGCTGCCTTGATATTACGTGCGGTGTAGATCATCTGCTTTGCCATGCCTGCACCTACCAGACGAGCCAGTCTCTGGGTTCCACCGAAGCCGGGAGTGATTCCCAGTCCTACTTCGGGCTGTCCGAATACTGCATTATCGGAACAGATTCTGATATCACAGCTCATGGAGATCTCACATCCACCACCCAGAGCGAAGCCGTTGACAGCTGCGATCACGGGAATGGGGAAGGTCTCGATCTTGCGGAACACATCGTTACCCTTCTTGCCGAATGCTTCGCCTTCTGCCTTGGTCAGGCTGCTCATCTCTCCGATATCTGCGCCTGCTACGAAGGACTTAGCACCTGCACCGGTGATCACCAGGCAGCGAACCGTTGCCAGATCTACTGCATCCAATGTAGCGTTCAGTTCATCCAGCACCTGAGAATTCAGTGCGTTCAGTGCTTTCTCACGGTTAATGGTGATGGTTGCCACATTACCATTCTGCTCATACAAAATGTAATCCATGTTTTTACCTCATTTCACATTTCTATTCGTGTTTTCAAAACCACACTAAGGCGATAGAGATTCTACCGCCCCAGCGAATATTTATAAAATTAATCCTCGATCTTAACGATGGTGGAGCAGCCCATGCCACCGCCGATGCACAGAGTAGCCAGACCGGTCTTGGCACCTCTTGCCTGCATCTCATGCAGCAGAGTTACCAGGATACGGCATCCGGAAGCTCCTACGGGATGACCCAGTGCGATAGCACCACCGTTGGGGTTCAGCTGCTTATCTACATCAATACCCAGTTCCTTACCAACTGCTACGGACTGAGCTGCGAATGCTTCGTTAGCCTCGATGATATCGAAGTCTTCGATCTTCATACCGGTCTTAGCCATTACCTTCTTGGTAGAAGCCACAGGGCCGATACCCATAACCTCAGGACGAACGCCTGCCAGAGCGCCTGCCACGAAAGTAGCCATAGGCTTAACGCCCAGCTCCTTAGCCTTCTCCTCACTCATAACAACGATAGCTGCTGCACCGTCGTTGATGCCGGAAGCGTTACCTGCGGTAACGAATCCACCGGGATTGATGGCACGAAGCTTAGCCAGACCTTCGATGGTAGAACCATGACGAGGGCCTTCATCGGTATCGAATACGATGGTCTCTTTTTTCTTCTTAACTTCCACGGGAACGATTTCTGCCTTGAAGGCACCGTTCTTCTGAGCTTCTTCAGCCTTTAACTGGCTCTTTAATGCGAACTCATCGAGTTCTTCACGGGTAAGTCCCCACTCTTCGCAGATATTGTCTGCGGTCTTAATCATATGATAATCATTGAAAGCGTCCCAAAGTGCATCTTTGATCATGGTATCTACCATGGTTGCGTTACCCATACGATATCCGTAACGTCCCTGAGGAATTGCGTAAGGAGCCATGGACATGTTCTCCATACCACCTGCTACTACGATATCTGCATCACCCGCCATGATCATCTGTGCAGCCTGGTTCACACAGTTCAGACCGGAACCACATACCACGTTCATGGTAACTGCGGGAACTTCAATGGGAAGTCCTGCCTTGATCGCAGCCTGACGTGCTACGTTCTGTCCCTGGCCAGCCTGGATTACACATCCCATATATACCTGGTCAACTGCTTCGGGAGCAACGCCTGCTCTCTTCAGAGCCTCCTTGATCACGATAGCGCCCAGCTCCGGTGCAGGAGTTGTGCTTAAGGTTCCACCCATAGTACCGATCGCGGTACGGCAAGCGCCTGCTAATACAACTTTCTTTGCCATTTGTTTGTCCTCCATTTTTTTGTTTTGCTTGGTTTGCTTTCTGAAATGTTTTTAGATTGTTATTTTTTTATCATTTCACTGTTCCTATTTTAACATAGCGAAATCGGTTTTGCAATGATTTTGTCAAAAAAATAACAAAATAACTGATGCAATTTTAAACAGCCTGCCGTAAGTCCGGCAGGCTGTCTGTCATTGCTTATTTAATTGTACCTTTTTACACTGTTTTTACGGCTTATACTTCCGGCTCGATCAGTCCGTAAGTGTCGCCTTTTCTCTTGTAAACTACGTTCACCTGATCAGTCTCTGCATTACAGAATACGAAGAAGCTGTGTCCCAGCAGTTCCATCTGGATGCAGGCATCCTCGGGATACATAGGCTTGATATCGAATTTCTTGGTACGAACGATCTTGATCTCCTCATCATCCGTATAGTCATTCTCTACATAGGCTTTGCTGAAGGAACCGGCCGCCTGCTGTTTGTCAACGATCTTGTTCTTATATTTTTTCAGCTGTCTCTCAATGATCTCTTCTACCAGATCAATGGATACATACATATCGTTGCTTACCTGCTCCGAACGGATAATACTTCCCTTAACCGGAATGGTTACTTCAATTTTCTGACGATCCTTTTCAACGCTTAATGTTACATGTACTTCTGTATCGGGATTGAAATACTTGTCCAGCTTGCCGATCTTTTCCTCCACTGCTGCTCTTAATCCTGGTGTAACTTCGATGTTTCTGCCAACAATAATAAACTTCATGCTGATCATCCCTTCCAAGTATTTATTTACAAAGATCACTGTAGCAACCCTTGCATTTATTGTATAGTCATTATAGCATAATAGTGCAACGTTTTGCAACAATTTGAGGAGTTTTTTACTTGTTTTTGACATTCTGTATGTCAAACTTAAAATCGACAAATCGTGTCAATTTCTGATTTTTATTACATGTTCACAAAACATTTGTTCCTGCTTTTTTGTAAAATCCTCATCTCAGAATCACCTTTTTTTCTGTGGATAATGTGTATAACTTGGTGTATAAGTAACTTTTATCCTATTTTAGGGCTTTTTTAATGTGGATAACTTTCTGTGTGTTTTTGCTATTATTTTAACGTTATTACGCACCTGTATGTTTTTTTGTATACTTTGCATAGTTTTGTTTTGTCAATCCTTTTTTCATCGCGTAATAATATTTTGACAAATTGCACAATTCAGTGTACAACTCTATATGTTTTATCCCATTAGCGCACTTTGGGCATACATACAAAAAAAGGCACTGTGTATTTTCACACAGTGCCTTAGTTTTATTGTTACGATTAGAATATCCGTCGAACTGCCAGTACCTTCTTATAATCAGCATTTGAAACGATAATACCGGTCTTGGCGGTAGATGCATGAACGATCTGACCATTACCGATATACAGTGCTACATGACCGGAGTAACAGATCAGGTCTCCTGCCTGTGCATTAGCCAGTCCGTCAACTGCTGCACCCTGGCTGCGGTCTGCGGAAGAGGAATGAGGAAGGCTTACACCGAAGTTCGCATATACACTCATTACAAATCCGGAACAGTCGGTACCGTTAGTCAGGCTGGATCCGCCGTATACGTAAGGGTTACCAACGAACTGTAATGCGTAGTTGGCAACTTCAGTACCCATCTCGCTGTCTCCGCTGGCTGTATAGGTAACTGCGGGGGCACTACCGGAAGAACTCTTACTGCTTCCCGCTGCCTTCGCTGCCGCTGCGGCGCGGGCTTTTTCTCTCTCCTGCTTCTCCTTAGCCAGACGCTTTTCTTCCTCCTCCTTGGATTCCGCTTCAACGAACTCCGTATGAAGAGAAACAAATTCTGTGGAGACCCATCCAAGACCTTCCTCGGTATCTACCTGTACCCAGCCATCGGTCTCATCGGATACTACCAGGTCATCCTCTAAGGGAACCAGACCTAATACAGAAGCCTCTAAAGAAGGTTCGGTACGTACTTTTAAGGTTGTGGTGTTAACGGTCGCCAATCTTGTACCTACCTTTTTGGCAAGCTCTACCGCTTCATCGCCGGTCACACAGTACTCGGCTTTTACATACCCGGTTACGGAACCGGAAGAGATCTGATACCAGCCGTTCTCTTCGGAGATGAAGAGACCTACGGAATCGTCATACAGCTTACCGACGATCTCCCCCTGCTCACTGGGCATGCTTCTTACATTTACATAATCATTTACCTGTGCAATGACCAGATTCTTAAAAGATTCTTCCTCGGATGCTTCCGGGGTCGTGTCCATCTGATCATCACGGAGTACAGTTTCAATAATACTTTCAATCTGTTTGGTATTGTTCGTACCTGCGGACAGACTCTCTAACTTATTACCCTTTGCCAGGGTCAATTCAATACCACCGCTGGGAAGTACCGATGAAGACGCTGCCGCATCTGCGGTAATATTCATTCCGGAAAAAGCCATAACCGCTGCCATGGTGCACACGGTAATTTTTACAGATTTACGAACCATTCTATCCTCCTGAAACTCTTGGAGCTATCTTGCTTTCTTAATTTACTTCTTTACATTTTCGGATCATTTGTTACGAATTTGTTACATCTGTTAACAAATATATCACGCAGTCCTCCTTTTGTCAATATAATAAATTAATTGTCAATTTTGCCAAAAGTTCCCATTTCATGCGGGTTTACGGATTTTTTACGTAAAAAAAGCCACCACATGGGTGACTCTTTTCTTTAAATATTTTTCAATTTTCTTTCAAATTTCTTAATGAATCTATTACTAATCTATGACTGTTTACGAAAACGGTTGCAATAGTTCCCGGCGCTGACCGCCGCATTAGCGCCGTCGGCCACTGCCGTCACGACCTGGCGCAGAGGCTTCTTACGGATGTCACCCGCCACATAGATGCCGGGGGTGTCAGTCTCTCCGGTCTCGCCTGCCGGAATATAGCCATCCTCACCGACTGTCACCAGGCTCTGCAGCAGTTCGGTGTTGGGATGGATACCTACAGCGATAAAGATGCCCGCTGCTTCCAGATCCTTCTCTTCTTCCGTCTTCACGTTTTTGATGCGCAGCTTTTCCACCATATCCTCACCGCAGATCTCCGTGACCACATGGTCGTAGAGGATCTCCACGCTGGGAAGACTCTTTAATTCCTCCTGTAATACCATGGCTCCCCGCAGGCTGTCTCTTCTGTGGATCAGATACACCTTTTCACAGGTTCTCGCCAGATAAATGGCATCCTCTAGCGCCACATCTCCACCGCCGACCACAGCTACCGTTCTGCCCCGGAAAAAAGCTCCGTCGCAGGTAGCGCAGTAGGACACACCCATGCCGTTTAATTCTTCCTCACCGGGCACGCCAAGCTTCGCATGCTCCGCACCGGTGGCAAAAATCACCGTACGGGTCTCCAGTTCCCGGTCTCCTGCGTAGACGCATTTGTAATCGCCACGTTCTTCCACACTGTGTACCGTGGCTTCTAAGAATTCCGCCCCCAGCTTCTCTGCATGCTGTCTGAAAGTCATCCCCATGTCGAAGCCACTGATCCCGGGAAGTCCCAGATAGTTATCCACTTCATAAGTATTAAGAATCTGTCCGCCGCTCATGGGCTTTTCTTCTATAATAAGTAGGTTCAGCCCCGCACGCTTTCCGTAGACTGCGGCGGACAGCCCTGCGGGGCCGGAGCCGATAATGATCAAATCGTACATAATTTTCTCTCCTTTTGTCCAGTGTAGCAGTTCCCCTATGGAAAAGCAAGTCCATCTGTGCTACACTCGTTTTACAGGTTTTTAGCATTCGGCACTGTTTTATCTCCAAAGGGTGCCGTAGAATTCAGAAAGGATACTTTACATGAATACAATAAAGAACACACCGTTGGCTCTTGTCACCGGTGCTTCCCGTGGTATCGGACGTGCCATCGCAGAGACCCTCGCCGGAGCCGGTTACGACCTTGTCCTGACCTGTAGCCGCACTCTCCCGGAGCTGTCCGGCCTTGCTAACTCTCTGGAAGAAAAATACGGAATCCACTGCACCGCGCAAATGGCAGACGCATCGGATCCCGTTGCCATGGATCAATTATTTGCTTCCCTGGATCATCTGGATGTTCTGGTCAATAATGCCGGGATCTCCTACATTGGTCTGCTCACGAACATGAGTGTCGAAGAATGGCAGCGTGTCATAAATACGAATTTAAGCTCCTGTTTCTATACCAGCCGTCTGGCAATTCCTCTGATGTTGCTGAAACACAGCGGACGCATTGTTAACATTTCCTCCGTCTGGGGAAACGTCGGAGCTTCCATGGAAGTGGCTTACTCCGCCTCCAAGGGTGGTGTGAACAGCTTCACCAAAGCACTTGCCAAGGAGCTGGCTCCCAGTAATATCCAGGTCAACGCTATCTCCTGCGGTGTTATTGATACTGCCATGAACCACTGCTTCTCCCCCGAGGAAATGAACGCTCTCCGGGAAGAAATTCCCGCCGACCGTCTGGGCCAGCCGGAGGAAGTCGCAAAACTTGTCCTCCAGCTCATCCAGGCGCCAACCTATCTCACCGGACAGATCCTTACTCTTGACGGAGGCTGGCAATAACACTTTCCGCCGATTCTCCCGGTACCAGTGATGCCACGATCCGCTCCATCTCTTCTTTGGATCCAGCATCCCGGCACCGGAGGATCAGATGTTCCTTCTCCGTCTCTGTCAGTGCCGCATAGCCTTGCATGGCCTGTTCATTCATCGCCAGCGCCATGCCGAATCCTACCGGCAGTTCATTCAAGGGAAACGCTTCTGTTCCGCCGCTTCCCCCAGTCAATCCATCCATTGCAAACTCCTTTCCCGCGTTCTGCGAAGATGCCTCATTTTACAGGCATCCTGTTTTTGCATAACAATCGTGCACTTGATCGATAACATAATTTTGCATATGTTATCAATCAAGTGCTACTGTTTAGTCTGTGCAGGAGGAATCTGCGATATACAAAACGAAAACTTGGTTTCTGTCTGTCAGGTATCCAACATTATTTTCCGGCAAGATATTCTCTCATATGCTCTCGGATATGCTCGAACTGTTTTCTCGTCTGAGGATTCCGTGATTCAAAATTCATCAGCTTATCCAGATACCCCTGTCTCTTCACAATACGGCAGCTCTCGGGATAGACCAGCTCGTACACCAGCGAAATATGTCCCACCACATTATCCACTGCTGTTTTCTTCAGGGATCGTAGTACGGCATGCTCCTCATCAAAGCTCTGCAGTACTTCCGGCGTCACTTCCTCCTGATATAATACCTCTGTGTCCACATTGTAGATCTCTTCCAGAGGGAATTCCACATTGACCTTCAAAATATCAATCTTATCCGCATCCCGTAAGATATGGCAGAACATTGCCGTACGTTCGTCCAGTTCTTCCGGAATCCGGTAGGCGCTGTGATAAAACACCGCCGTCCACAGAAGCTCATCGCAGGAAGCATCTTCCACGAAATCCCGGATACTGATTCCGGCGTCTGCCTGAATTTCCTCGGACAGGCTTTCTTCGCTTCCGGAAGCAAGTCCGTGTTTCTCTTCCCAGACCTTACCAAATAAAATCCTTGCTCCGTATTTCGCATGATCGATGGAATCTGCATCGGTGAAGGTACCATATACCCGCTGCTGTTCAAAGCGTCCCACATCATGGAGCAGTCCGGTCAGCCACGCAATGTCCACCTCTTCCTCCGGAAGATCCAGAGATCTGGCGATCTGCTGGCACAATCCGCAGACCCGGTAGGTGTGTTCTATTTTCAGACGAATCATGTCCCGGCTGCTGTCATAACGGTCCGTGTATTCCTGAAATGCTGCCAGTGCTTTTTCTCTGTTAATTTTCATCGCCTGTCGCCTCTTATCTTATTTTTTCTCTGCCATCTGTACATATACCAATTGGTATACCACTACACAGATCACTGCAACCACCAATAACAGTCCCAGTTCCAATGCCCAGGTGGGAATGGCAGCGGCGCATATCACGGTTAAGAAGTCCACTGCAAAATGCAGTCCGAAGGCTGCTGCCAAATGCAGCTTTCTGCCTGTCTTCACCGCACTGTATACAAGAATCGACAATGCGATCTGCAGAGCGATCGCACTGATCCGCTCCACCGGTGCGAGATAGAACTGGTAAGCCGGTGTGGTCCAGAGAACGGAGAGCTGATGGTAGGTTACCTCCTGCTGTGCGGGCTCCAATGCCGTCATAGTCTTCTCCATCAGGCCGCCGTTGATCATAGCTGCGGTAAGAAGATTGCTCATGGAAGACATGCCCAGAATCAGAAACGCCTCGATACCACCGTGTCCTGCACCATACATCAGTGCGTTTTCCCGGGTCAAGTGCTTTTTCAGGCAGAATTTCATGGCGATCCAACGGCCACACTCCTCAAAAAGTGCTGCTGCAAGCCCACCGTAAATCGCATACAGCCAGATATTGTCCCGGATCACGCTTCCGGTCACCGTCAGCACGATGGCATGACATATCTGCTCTAAGATCATGGCAAAGCCCACGAAAATTCCACAACCGATGAAGAACGCCGGCACCCATGCCTTTGTCTTCTTATAGATAAAGATACCTAAAAATATAGGTAAGCCCACGGATAATAGCAGAGATATCACCATCCCCGCCATGCTTGCACCGCTTACAGTTCCCCAGTTCATTGCTGTTTCCACTGTATTTGTTACTGTCATATACTCTCCTATCCGGGCGCCGCTGGGGCGCTCTGCGCACTTGTTATTTCACTGTCTGCTGCCGTTGGTATTCACCGTTTCCTCTTGTAAGATCCTCCGGAAAAAGGTAAGAAACCCTTCCTCTACCGCCACCCGGTCAACCGCTGTCTCAGGCAGATCATAGAAATATTTTCCGGTTCCGGGATCCAGGGAAATGCTGTCCAGCGGAAACCCCTCTCTGCGGATGCTGCTGTGAGGTACATCCGTCAGCCAGAATTTCTCACTTTCCATGTCAGGCTCCATCGCCTCATATACATGTTCCTCATCCTGCACATAGCAGATGGCATTGCGGTATTTTGCCGTAAGCCGTCCATAGCGTTTGACCAGTCCGATATAGTGCTCCAGCATCTGCCCATCCGTCAGATACACACCGTTCACCGTACGCACATGTACCCCGGGCTGGACCGCCTCCGGGACATCTTCAAAATACAACCCGGAATCGCAGGAAAATACAGGCATACGAAAAGCTTCATAATAAGCATGCGCTTTCTGCCTGGCATTCTCCAGAGGCGTATTGCCGGTCTCCGGGACATTCGGGATCTCCACACCCTGTGCCCGCAGATCCTGCAGACTGATCAGTTCGATGCCAAGTCCGGCTATGCGGTTCTGCATGGCAGCTGCCTTGGCCGGATTGCCGGTACCGTATAACAGTTTCATAAGCGTTGTCCTGCTTTCTTTCCGGTCAGATCAGTGCCGGGGTCTGTGCCAGGACAGAGATAATCGCGATCGCCGCCAAAATCACAACAACTACCACTACTGCAACAATGATCTTCTTTTTCATATATGATACCTGCTCTTTCTAACTCTTTTATGCTTTTGCATCCCATGGACTAATGATGGCATATTTTAAGGACAATTTCAAGGATTATGAAAATATTCGAGATGGCTCCACTTTCTCGCCCGGCCAGGATTTTCTGAGTGCCGCATAGGAAACCAGAAAGTTAGCAAGCCAGCCGGCCGGCACGGCAAGCCAGACAAAGGCAATGCCAAAACGCGGTGCACAGATCAAAGCCACAGACAAGCGGATCGCAAGGTTTACCATGTTGGCAATAAGGAATGGGCGCATGATTCCAAGTCCGCGAAGAACTCCATCGGTTGCCATTTTAATTCCCATAAAGATAAAGAAGTAACCAAGCCATCTCATATAATCTCCGGACACCTGATAAGCCAGCGCTGTTCCGTCTTTTCCAAGAAATAGCGAAGAAATCTGCGTGTGCAGTGTTTCAATGACAAGGAAGGCAAGCGCCGCAAAACACACGTCCAACACCAATGCCGCATGATAACCTTTTTTGATACGCTCAGTTTTGCCTGCCCCAAGGTTCTGGGAAACATACGGCGAAACTGCATTACCGATAGACACGAAGATCAGAGAAAAAACATTCTCCACCCGCATCGTCGCCGCATATCCTGCAAGTGCCTGTGTGCCGAAGGGATTTACCACTGCCTGTACGATCATCATACCGATCGACACGGTAGACTGCTGCAGGACCGAGGGCACTGCGATCCGAAGCATCGAGCGCAGCTTGCGCCCGTCAAACCACTGAAACGGGCTTTGGTATCGCCGCATCCAGTATAAGAAAATCAAAAGTGAAAAAACAGCGGAAATTCCCTGGGCAATCAGGGTTGCAAGCGCCGCGCCGAATACACCAAGCCCCAGACCGGCTACCATCCAAAGATCCATCACAATATTCAGGAGCGATGAAAAGATCAGCAGCCCCAGCGGAATTTTTGATTCACCGATGGAAGTGAACATAGTGGAGAGAATATTGTACATGAATAAAAACGGAAAGCCCACAAAATAGACCCGCAAGTACAGTACCGCTTCCTCCAGAATATCGGCAGGGGTCTGTAAAGTGCTCATCATCGCATGGGAAAAGCAAAAGCCAAAGATACCAAGGAGGATACTCAGAAGTAAAAAGCTGATCAGCGACGTAGACACAATGGTTTTCATTTTGCCATACTCTTTGGCGCCGAAATAGCGGCTCACAAGCACACCTGCACCGACACCGGCACCCAGTGCCACACAAATGAAAACATTCGTCAGGGCTGCACAGGCACCAACCGCTGCCAGTGCAGAGGAACCCACAAACTGACCGACGATAATGGAGTCAGCCATATTGTATACCTGCTGAAAAAAGCTGCCGAGAATCATCGGCATTGCAAAAACCGTCAGCGCTTTCAGCGGCGCATCGGTAATCAAATACTCATCTTTTGACATGATCCTATTCCTCCACAGTTCCTTCAGCATTCTTCCACGGCTTCTTCAACTCGTTCATCTGCATCTTCTGGAAGTTGGATGGCATCCAGCTTTCGCGTGAAAAGTTCAATCATCGCAGGATACTGATTTGTAATTGGGTGACTAAACCGATAAAACTGCGGCACACCTTCTTTCTTTATATGCAGCAATCCCATTTCTTCAAGCTGTTTCGATGCCCTTGATATAGAAGTAGGTGTCAGTTCCAAGTTCTTCGCGGCTTGACTTGTAGATAGTTCCTGTTCGCCTCCAATCTTAACTCTTTTTGAGTTAAGATACAATATTTGAGTTAAGAACAGTTGAAAATCAACATTTTCAAATATTATTTTTACGCAAAAAAGCCCGATGCAACATGAGCATTACACCCACACTGCACCGGATATTCCATCATCAACTTTCATATGCCCTTCTTTTTCTCCGTACCAGCAGGCGACCTTTGCATCGGGCTGTATCGGAAAGTTCGTCCGATATTGCTTTTGCGGCATACCAATATGCCGCCCACTATTATCTGACCTTCATGCAGAAATCGCAGCGGTCATTTCCACGCCCCAGCGTCATGCTTCTCTCCCAGATCAGCTTCGGATGCAGCCCGGTATAGCTGATGTCATCGCTGTCACAAAAACAGCGGCACAGCTCCGGGCAGCCGTATTCTGCGCAGGTGTCGTGATAGGGACACTTCATCATATCCACACGCCAGACGCCGTTACCGGTCTGCAGTTCTTTTGGGGCAAAGCCCGCCGCCGGGCCGAAAATGCTCCGGGTGGATTTGACGAAAACGCCGGGAACAAGGCGGTAAAGCCCCGGTATGTGCAGCAGGGCGGCAAGCTGTTTGTGGCTCGTTCTCGCCAAGTGCTCCACATAGCCGTGAACGGTTTGCAGTGCCTCCTCTTTCGGCATGACCCGCTGCAAGGTCTCGTAGGCCGCAATGCCCGGCAATATCTGCCGCTTGAGGTGGTATTGCTTTTCCTTGCTTGCATCTGCATTTTCAGCCAGCAGCGCACTCAGGCGCATATCAAAAGCGGCGTTCAGCTGCTTTGCCTGCGCAGGAAAGCGTTGCGCCGCAGTCTCCCGAAAGTCACGGGAAAGATAGGTTTCCTTCGCCTTCATCGTCCGTCACCCCTTCTTTTTGTACCCGCAGTCGCAGTAGGGTCCGCCGGAGGCAAGGGTATACTGCCGCACAAAATTTGTCACACCGCCCGCTTCGCTCATGGTGTAGTCCAGATGGCACAAAGCGGGGGTCAGGTCGTACAGACCCAGCTCCTTCATCAGCACACAGATGCCGCATT